>Ga0082212_10006775_pt1 | contig 15300 bp, 13 predicted proteins | sample TergutNt197P3_FD_71548 | JGI IMG/M metagenome (GOLD analysis project Ga0082212, IMG submission 71548) | Neocapritermes taracua P3 segment gut microbial communities from Petit-Saut dam, French Guiana - Nt197 P3 | ecosystem: Host-associated > Arthropoda: Insects > Digestive system > Gut ...
ATATGGAAATATCCGTACAAAAAAGATGATAAGGGTAATATCACAGGTGAAATTGATCATTATGTTCGTGAACATATTGACTGGGTGAACGCTATCCGCACCAATCAACCGTTGAACGATGCGTACGACATGGCGCGTTCAACCATGATATGCCTTCAGGGAAGAGACTCTGCCTATACCGGACAAACCATTACCTGGGATGAGATCATGGCAAGCGACCGCGAACTTGATCCTGATCTTACTCAGTTGGGTAAGATGGATGTCCCCATGTATCAACCGCTACCGGGAGTGCCAAGCGGTAATGTTTAATTAAATAATCTTTTTTTTAGAAATACTCCATAATAAAGTTTTAAGTGTATGAAACCGTTTTTTACCATGAACCGTTTTTATTTGTCCCTTTTCGCTTTTGTCCTGTTCCCTGCATGGACTTTTAGCCAGTTCGAGTACCGGAGCAAGTGGGATTATCTGCCAACGACCTTCAAGCCCTATGTCATCACGCTGACGACGCCGGGCGGTATAAATATCCTTCGCGATGCGCCGCCTGATCATACCCACCACCACGGCTTGATGTTCGCCATCAAAATCGATGGCGTAAATTGCTGGGAAGAGTATAATCCGAAAGATTTCGGACGGCAGGAAACGCTTTCGATTGTAGAAGCCATAACCGAATCCAATGGTCGCAAAGAGAAAAAGGTTGAATCGGCGCTGTTATGGTCGGACGGCGCCGGACAACCGTTGATCCTGGAGAAACGGACAATTACCGCATACCATTCCGGCGATGCGACCGTTCTTGACTGGACAGGCGTTTTCACGCTGCCTCCGGGCAAGGAAAAGGCAGTACTCGGCGGCAATGAATATCACGGCCTTGGCATGAGATTCGTGGAATCGATGGACGAGGGCGGCAAATATACCGCTTCGTCCGGTGCAGGCAGGAAAGAGGGGCGCCTGACGCCGTGCCGCTGGATGGCATACACGGCAAATGCTGACGGTAAACCTGTGACTGTAGCCATGTTTGACTCGAAGGACAATCCGCGACCGATGCTCGCCTATACCATGGGTAGCGGCGAAGGGGAATTCGGCTATTTCTCGGCAACAGCCAACCTGTACCGTGAACAGGTCACGCTGACGCCGGAGAAGCCGGTCACGTTCCATTACACAGTCGTCCTCTGGGACGGCGAGAAGACAGCCGGAGAAATTGAAAACTTTGATATAAAATAAAAGACCTCAAAGACTTGTCGCAGTGTTTTTGTATAACATTTGTGGGTTATTTTTGCTTTTTTTCCGTTCAGGTTGCGGTCGCCAAAAACTGACACTTTCGCGGTTGCTCTACGGCTTTCGAATAAACTGTAGAAAGGTGGGGTACATGTACCCCACCTGCTACTCTTGAGTTTTTTTTCTTGCTTTCTTTTACGAATATACTATTTTATAGCGATTTATTTTGATTTTGTTATCGTCTAAAACAGTGTAGTCAATAAACTTATCCAAATCCTATAACCTCGTTGCCCGTAAAGTGCCCCATTTACCGGTTATCTGAAATTCGACATAAATTTTGTTAAGCCTCGATATGATTCCACTAATACTGTACACGCCGTTTTGCCTGAAATGTATTTTCAAACATTCGGTTACTTTGGTGTTGTCGGTGTATATGGGTTTCAACTTTATAAGTTCGCGTCTTATGCTGCTTACTTTATATTTAACCCTTTCTACCTCCGATTTACCCAAGATATTGTAAGCGTCACGTATAAAATCGTACCGTTCCTCTAACAGTTCAATTTCTTTTGTATAATCATCATCAGATTCTTTAAATTTACAATATTCAATGAACATATCTTTAAATACCATTCTGACAGGTTTCTTGGAATAAAGTTTTTCGATTTTTTCAAAGACGGGTCTGTTTGCATTGCCTGCTTTTTTGTAGAGCAAATCCATCATTGCGAATGAACTGTAATCGTACATATATTTCGCCTGCATCAAATCGACATACAGTTTATTTCTGTCAGCATGTACCCTGTCGTTTTTGTCCCGATACAAATAATCCGAGTGTACGTTGATTGTATGCGCCAGTCCTTTATCGTACAGCCTGTCAATCTCTTCCTGACCGGTCAACAGTTTCACATAATCTGAAACAGCCGACTTGACATACGTTTCATAATCGTCTTCGCTGTAACGGGTTGAATTGAAAATATGTTCAATACCGCTACGGTATTCTTCTTTCTGGTCGCGTATACGTCCGCATATTTGCGGTATTGAAGTTGATATATCATATAGCGTATGTGCCTGCTTTCCATCGCTTACAATGTATATCCGTCCATCCTTATCGAAAATGTCGCATCCCTCAAAGGCACAACTTGTATAAAAGTTGATGCGTCTTACCTCGCTGTTTATATCGCTTATCTCAAATCCACTCGGCAGTTTACTACTGTTCAATGCATTTAATGAGCATACAACCCTCACATCTTCAACTTTCGGGGACACATTACTTATTATACTTGATATGGTCTTTACCGAATTGATAAATATATGTGCGTTCCCGAATCTGTCCCCACTCAAATGCTGTTGAACACGTTTGCAGATGAGCGAAGCAGGCGAATTTGTCTTCACAGGCGTAACTCTCGGTTTAATCGCTCCCTCTCATTCCAAATTAAGAATGTCGAAATCCTTAAAACAGTCAAGCACATAACTTTCGCTGATTGGCGTTGCAGATAACAGTCTCACCTTTTTAAATAAATGCAGATTGTCTATTACATTCCTGATACCGTCGTTCCTGAATACGTAATCCTGTGAAAACCGGTGATATTCGTCAATCCACAATTCTACCTCATCCAAATTGCAGCAATTGATGTTCTGCAATGCCCGTTCAAACGATTCGGGTGTTACGAGTATACAAAAATTACAGTCACTCGTACCTGCAATAATGTCAGTATTACTCGCCCCGCCTTTGTCCTCCTGATAGACGCCAATCAGGTTGATGTCTTCAAATCTCTTTTCCTTCAATTTGTTAATGATAAAATTGCGCGAAGGACTGATAATAATACACTTCGGCGTTTCTAAAATTACCTTTGACGTATAACCGCAGCCTGTAATCTGTTTGTTTATGATTTGGCGGTCAGAGTACTCTATTTCACCCAAATCCGTTGCATACCGCTTTTCACTACTAATTTTTATATTTCTTTGTTCCATATTATTTTTTTTTATTAATTGAAATTATTTGATTCAGCCAGCAAATGACAGGTATAATCTTTGATATGTCATCTCTTTTTTCCCTTCCTCCGCGGGGATAGTTTTAAGATTAATAATGAAACAGACGCCTTTTTGATATGTAATTGATGATTAGTATTTTACAAATTGATTTTGTGCCTGAAATCGAATAATGCCTAAAAGGAGAACTGTCAGGCGCAATTTTTTTGTCGTCGTCCTCGAAAAATTCTGCTGATTGCTGTTTTTGGTCGCCATATTGTAAATGTCTATATGGAGTAATTTTCCCGACCAAATTAGAGACTGCAAATATACGAAATTTTCCTGACATATGCAAGTTTTCGGCTGATTATTTTTGAAAAATTATTTATTCCTTACCTTAAAGCTGAGTGAAACGAAGCGGTGAAGCCTCTTATGTGAGGCGTTGCTCGAAGAGTTGCAATTGTCGTACATAACAAGCATGAGACGTCCTCGCTGAATCTATAGAAAAAGGCTGTTGTGTCTTTATCGGGGCACAAATCGGCTTAAAATGAGAAATTGCGTCCATGCGGGGGGGGGTAGAGGCCCCAAACAATGACAATTGCGGGTATTTTGAGACGGTCAAACGCTTTTGTGATTCTGAAAAAAAATAAAATAAATTCAGACTATTACTTTTTCTCTATACACGCGATATTTTCCTCCTATTTTATCCTGCACTGTCAAATGCCGTTTCTGTCGGATATGTTTCATTTCCTGTGTATCCCTGAAACATCTGCTTTTCCTGACTTACCTGTATTTACGGCGTGCAGGTTTGGCACTATTATTATATGTATGTAAAAGAAATTTGCTGTGCCATCGTCCGACGTTGTCTATATCTTGCGGCCTTATGCAGACAACATATTGAAACATTTTTTGTGAATATGAATTAATATGTATGCCCTAGAGAAGGGAGACGCATACTTGGAAAAGTGTAAATAGGAATCTCGGGAATGTCAGGGATGATGTCAGGACTAGCAGGGTCGGGTGCGTTGAGGTTGGATGTGTCGGGGTAATAATTATCAAAGAGCGACCCAAAATCATTATATATATACCATTTCATACCGACCGGATCAGTAGATGTTGTTTTACCCTTATATACCACATTAACCTGCGTACTTGTTTCGGTTCTTGAATAATCCTCACCAATCTCAAAACATAAATTCCATCCTTTTTTCAGGTTGACAGAATAAGTACATTCAATATCATGGGTGATGGTTTTTCCCTTAGCAAAGTAGTCGATCGTGTATTTTCCCGAATATTTAATACCTGCAAAATAGTTATTAAGTGCGAATGAATAATCATTCGTTTCTTTTATCGTTCCGGTAACGGACACGTTGCTGTCTGAGTAAACAAGTTGCGCAATAGCTATCAGTTTTTTGTTTTCATTAACAACTTTGAGGAATTCTATTTTATCTACATATCTGTTTCCCTTAAATGCTTCGATGGGTACTCCTACTATCTTTGCATTTTTGTTGCTTACCATAAGTCCGTCAGGCAAACTGCCGTCATCATTAACATACCATTCAATAATTGAATATAAACATGTTACATCAACAGATTCGGGAAGAAAAACCGTAAAAGTGCCATTGCCATAAGCTACGCTTGCCAATTCCGGGTAATAATCAAAAATTTCGTCGTACACTGACAATTTCACATCATCGATTGTGTTTTTGTGTTTACTGCCAGCCACAACCGAAATGTCAAGTTTTGACAGTTTGCTGCTTCCGCCGCCGAAGCCGTCATCAATTAGCTCACTGATGCAGGATACGAATGTTGCCGCAAATATTAAAATTGTAAAAAAATATCTGTTCATTTTATCCCCCTGATACGTGTCGGGTGCAACTTCTAAATTCATATTTTTCTCGCTCTAAACTGTCTCAATTTCGCAAAATCGCGTGTGTTAGAAGATCGCCCATTTCATCTTTGACATAGAATGTATAGTAATTATTTTTTTCGCCATTTTACTCTTTGAACTAAAAATTTACCAAGGAATTGCCCTGTGTAGCCTAATGCGCTACCCGTCTTATAGGTATAAGTTCCTGCACGTACTCCAAAAGCACCTTTTGAACGACTTTTTATATAAGCCCTTGCTAAAAGTTCATTGCTTCTATTTGGAGTAAAATCAACTTCACATATTAATTGTTCCCAATTTCGACTCGTAGCAATTACATATATTGTTGCTTGATACGGTGCATTAGGGTAATTTCCACAAATCATACGCATTCGTTTTTCATTAAGATTCTTATTCAAATATGCTAAAAATCTTTCTCTGAATAATGTAGATTTTGCTTTTTCCCATTCCTCATAATAATTTGGAGACTTCATTTCAAAATAGTCTTTTTCCGGTAATCCCATAATTGTTAATTCATCGTAGTTGAAAACAACATTGAGTCTGTCTTGTCCGCTTAAAAAAGCAAATGACCCTTTTGCACGGAGTTGTGCCGAGCAATCAAATGTTGTTATGGTAAGAATTGCTATTAAAATCACAACCGTACTTGTAATAGTTCTTTTTCCATAAATATTTTTCTCATTCCGGCTTATCACACTCTTCCATTTTTTGAGATGGTTTATAGTCACCACCATTCCGTTAATATCACTAAATTTCAACATTTCATCCCCCTAATTCGTGTCGGGTGCAACTTCTAAATTTCCCTGTCCTGGTAGACGACATGTCAGTCTTGAATATGCAAACCGCCTGTCACGTATTCCCCAGCTAATTTATCGTATGTCAAATACAGGTCGATGCGATAATAGTCGTACTTGTCGAACAGGGGTTGTTTGTTTACTGTGTAGCCATCCTTGTCAAAATAGTCCGAAAACGACTGAATGATATTGATCGTTGTCAGATTTACGGGATCGGGCATCAATCGCCTTTGCCTGTCAAGGACAAGATAAATCGGGCTGGACGGATTATTATCCGGTATCATGCGTAAAATGTTAAAATCATACACGCATGTATCCGAGATTTCACTGATACTTTCCTGCCAGTAATAGGCGGAAATTTCAGGTATTCTTTCATCCGTGCTTAAGATGGAACCTGAATAGTAATACGCATACGGGCGATAGACAACATTATTGGTCTGCGTAAATTGGTTATGGAAGTTATATACGGCGTTCGACGCTTCCATACGGACATACACATCGTCATTATTAATGACACCCTGAACGCCGGTATGGTCCCAGTGTATAACGATGCGAACCCATTTGGTGTCGTTGACAAGCGGTATTGTATCTATACGGCTTACATACAGCGGTATCTCCACATCCAGCAACTCGCCGAAGAACAGTTTTTCCATTTCGCGCCGGCTCAGATTACCGGCTTCGCGCTGCAAAAGCAGGCGTGCTTCTGCAAGCGTTGTTTGCCCTTTTACAAACGTAGTCGGGGTAATTGAAAACGGCTGATCGGCCAGCGCGTTACCCCATGCAATGATATTATATTTCCCCATCGGGAGGTCCAGCGGGATATTAAAATTCTTTTCGTAGGGACTTAATTCAGTCACGGTGGTATAGACGAGGTTATGCTCATCGAAAACATACAAATTGATTTTTTTGACGTCGTCGTAGAAACGGTCGCCGTTATATGTATGGTGTGTGTATTTAAACGCCACGGCATAGCTGTTGGATGCATCTATCGAAATATTTTGTTGCGGCGCCTCATTACGCGGTATGATGACGGTATTCAGAAGGGTTGCTGTTTCGGGAAGTAAATTTGGAAAGTCAAGCGCGAAACTGTATCTGTACAAAGTTCCCTGTGCGTAATTAACCGTCATCGTGTGGCGGTAAACAGCGCCGCCCACGTTGAACAGAAATGTGATTTTTTCGCTGACTGGCAGCACAAGCGCCTCAAAAGTGGCTGACGTTGCGTTGACGCTCTTTCTGTGTAGCGTAACAGGTTGTTTTCCCTGATAGGCGGTAAAGGTTCCGTCTTCAAGTTGAAGTTTCGCCTGTGTATATAAACCTTCGATGGTAGCAGTGGCAGTTGAAAAATCGGCGGTGGTGAGTTGGGAGTTGGTTCCACCACTGACCGTCAATTCTATTTTTGCCAGCTAATAGTTAAAGTTGAGAGTTACCGGTAAATCGGCAGGCGCCTGACTGGTTGCATTGTTGGAATAGAGTATTTCAACAGGCAAACCTGCCTCCTGTCCCGCGATGTTTACGGGTACGGCAAAATCCGGATTTACCGAAGCGGTGTAGGGATAGTATGCCACGAAGTCCACATTCCCGCTTGCCGGGTACATTATAGGCGGACTGGAAGTGAGTGTCTGCCCTACTATATTCATTTTAACATTGGCAGCATCACTGTATACTGCTCCGGCGGCGGTGAGCGGTTGCCCTGTCTTTTTCATGTAAAGCCCTACCTCATCAGTCGCTTCCCACTGATCGTTTGACACATAGGTAGATGTCTGATATATGTCAGCCCGCAGGTTTACTGCAATCTGTTCGGTTGGATTTGCCGGTTCAAGAATAACATTATCACAGGATGTGAACACAACTACAACAAGCATTCCAAAAAATAAAAGTTTTAGTCTCATAATTTTAATCATATAATTTTTTTGCCTACTCTATTCAGTTTTCTGCTTCCCTGTTGTTGTACCATATACAAAAAAATAAGGCATGGTACTCACCTTATCGTTCCAAAGGTATTACCACACACCTACAATCAAGATAAAAGAAGTCCATGCCTAAACATGAACATCTACTTTTTACTCCCTGACTGTTCTTGCAAAGTGGTAATTTTCCGGAACGATGAGTAATAAAGCAAATGCTTTATTTATTAATGTTTTAATTCACTTTTTTATTCCATAAGCAAATTTTTTTAATGTTATATGCTGCAAAGATAAGAAATTTTTCCCGCTTTTCAATATTTTGAAAAATCTTTATCTGTTTGCGTACAATTCAAAAAAATCATGTATCTTTGCGGAGCAAGTGCAATAAACGTTTATAATTATGAATAAAGTTTTCATAGCCAATCCTATTTTCGATACGGTGTTCAAACACCTGCTGGAAAATAACCGTATTGCGCGGTTCTTTGTTGAGACAATCATCGACTGTCAAGTGGAAAGCATTACCGTTAAGCCTCAGGATTATACCTATTTCAAGACGACGCGCCAAATGCTCGCCAAATCGGGGCTGTCCTCCGAAGAGATAGAAAAAATCGAGAATCTTTCCATATTCCGTTGCGATTTTGTCGCTGTCGTCAGAACGCCCGAAGGGTTCAGGAAAGTATTGATAGAAATCCAGAAAGCCCGCAATATTGTTGATCTGATGCGTTTTCGCAATTATTTGGGCGAGCAGTACAAGCGCAGGGATGCGATAACTGTAAACGGCAATGAGATGGAAGAACCGTTGCCCATCATCACCATTTATCTTCTCGGTTTTAAACTTCCCGAAACGGACGCCATCGTCATCCGGGTTAGCCGCACGTATCACGACATGATTACGGATAAGGACCTGGATGTGAAGAGCGAATTTATCGAATGTCTGACGCACGACAGTTATATAGTGCAGATACCGCGCATAGAAGGCAAAACCCATACCCGTCTGGAGCAGTTGTTGAGCGTCTTCGAGCAGAAATATTTCATCGACGACAAGGGCATCCGCAAAACGTATCATTATGAAGTTAACGATGAAAATATCCAAAGCATACTGGAACTGCTGTATCATACCGGCGCCGACCCTGAAAAGCAGAAGGAAATAGAGGATGAATGGTGGTCGAACGAATTGTGGGAAGAGGTCATCGTAAAAAAGGATAAAAAAATAGCTTTGCAGAAACAGGAAATCGAGGAAAAAGACAAGGAAATCGAGGAAAAGGACAAGGAAATCGAGGAAAAAGACAAGGAAATCGAGGAAAAGGACAAAGAAAACGAAGAACTTAAAAGACAACTTGCAACGTTGCAAAAAATGATTAAATAATTCCGTGTCACAAGTTGTTAATAATTATTACCCAATGAAAGTAATCGGATTGCTTATTATGTTATGCCTTTTTCCGTATGTTCGGGGCGAAACTTAGCGATTGAATGAAATTCAAGGAAAATACTTTAAATAAAATGAACGATATGGAACAAAAGAAAACGAATATCAGGTGGTATATACTGGCGTTGTTATTCATAGCGACCACCTTGTTGTACATCGACCGCGCCGCATTGGGCATCATGGCGCCTTACCTGCAGGACAAGATCGGCTGGACAGAGAAACAGTATGGATATATTACCTCGTCATTCATGATTGGTTACGCCATTTGTTTTTTGATCATGGGACGCCTGATTGACAGGTTCGGTTCCCGTAAAGGGTACATGCTTTCAATGGGGTTATGGAGTATTGCCCAATTAGCACACTCGCTGGTATCATCATGGATAGGATTTGCCATCAGTCGCTTCTCGCTTTCTATCGGTCAGTCGGGAAATTTCCCGGTAGCCATCAAGACGGTGACCGAATGGTTCCCTAAAAAGGAGCGGGCGCTGGCTGTCGGCATTTTCAACGGCGGCGCCAATGTTGGCACGATGATTGCGCCTTTAGTAATTCCAGCCCTCGTATTGTTTTTCGATTCATGGCGTGTCGCGTTTTTGTGGACATTTCCCATTGCAATGATATGGATTGTTTTCTGGGCGCTTCTTTACTCCAAGCCCGAACAGAACCGGAAAGTCAACGCGGCAGAGCGCGATTACATCATGAGCGACACAGAAGAAGCGACCGCAGAAGAAGCGACCACAGAAGTGGCGACTACCCAAAAAGTGTCGTACCTGAAACTGTTGAACTATCGCGCGATGTGGGCCATCCTTGTCGGGAAGTTTTTAGCCGACCCGGTATGGTGGTTTTATCTGTTCTGGGGCGCCAAATATCTTTATACCAAATTCGGGTTGAACCTGTCGGAGATTGGATTGCCGTTTTTTACAATCTATCTTGTTTCGTGGGGCGGCGGGATTTGTTTGGGCTGGTTGTCGTCCAAACTGATGAAACAGGGAAACAGGTTGAACCGTGGACGTAAGTTGAGTATGCTTGCCTGCGCTGTTTGTGCATTGCCGGTGATGTTTGTTCCGCATGTAGAACATGTCTGGGCTGCCGTAGCCTTGATTGCTGTTGCCGCCGGCGGTCATTGCGGCTGGTCGGCAAACATTTTCAGTCTGATGGGCGACGTGTTTCCAAAAAAAGTAACGGCTTCCGTATCCGGATTGGGCGGAGTTGCAGGCGCTATGGGCGGCATCATCGCGCCCATGCTGATTGGAATGGTTTTGCAGGACGCAGGTGCGGAAGGCTATCTGATCCCTTTTACCGTGGCCGCTTTCGCTTATTTCATTGCACTGGCGATCATTCAAATACTGTTGCCGCGCGTTCAACCAATAAAAATGTAAATTAATAAATCAAATAAATCCTATTTTATGACAGGAAGAGAACGCATCTTAAAATCGTTGAACCACGAAGAACCCGACCGGATTCCCTATGACCTTTCGGGGACGACCGTGACTGCCATTACTAAAAACGCCTATCAAAGGGCAATGGCTTTCAGGGGATTGTCTACTGAATACAATCCCGAACTCGTAGATCCCATTCAACAGATCATCACGCCTGTGGAAGAAAATCTTTTGAAATTGAAATCCGACACGCGCAGAATGGGCGCGACACGCATCCTGCAATATGAGAAAAACAAAATCATGGAAGGCGATACGATTGCCGTCTATGACTTTTATGGGTGCAAATGGATTTACCAACCAGGTAAAGACTTGTATTTCAATTTGGTAAGTTCTCCTATGGATGGCTGCGACAACATCTCGAACAATCTGGACAAACTGCCACGTCCCGACTGGACGCGTTACACACACGATCTGGAAGAATGTCTGGACCGTCAGGTACGGATGGTAGGCGACTTCTGCGGTATCGCCGACCGTAATACTGCCGGATTCACGGAGAACTCGCTCCGGATACGCGGTTACGAAAATTGGTTTCTCGATACCTTGCTCGACCCGGCAGGTGTTGACGCCTTGAACGAAATCATTCTGGAAGACAAAATTAATTACTGGGACGCCATTATCAACTGGGCATTGCAGACCGGCAATGAACAGAAGATACAAATCATATCCGAATGTGACGATCTCGGTGCGCAGGACGCGACTATCCTGGAACCGGACATGCTGCGCGCCACCGTTATCCCCTGCATGAAACGCCTGTTTACGCATGTCAAGCGCCGTTTGCCGCATGTGAAGATTTTCCTGCACTGCTGCGGCTCTATCCGCCCCATCATCCCCGACCTGATCGATGCGGGCGTGGACATCCTGAACCCTGTTCAGTTCACCGCTAAAAACATGGAATTGAAGGGTTTGAAAAAAGATTTCGGGAAAGACCTCACTTTCTGGGGAGGAGGGGTAGACACCCAGTCGACACTGAACAAGGGTACGCCGCAGCAGGTCGGCGACGAGGTAAAGCGCATCATCGACCTGATGGCGCCCGGCGGCGGTTTCGTGTTCGCACCTGTCCATAATGTGCAGGAAGACGTACCACCCGAAAACTTCTGGGCGATGTGGGACGCATTATTTTAATGAAAATGGACTGTACCAGACGGAATTTTATAAAAAGAATGGGGTGGCTGTATGGCAGCATCCTGCTTGTTCCTGCCTGTTCGGAGAACGCGACAAAGACGCGTGCAGACGCCGCTGAAACATCGACGTTACGCATGTTCACAAAAGGGGAGGCGGATTGTCTCGTTGCCTTGTGCGAACAGATTATACCTGCCGATCAGGATGCCGGAGCAACCGACGCGGGCGTTATCAATTTCATCGACCGGCAAACTGCTTTGCGGTTTCCGAATGACCTGCCGATTTACCGCGAAGGAATAGCAGCGCTTCAGGCAACCTGTCAAAAGCAGTATGGTTTGCCTTTCGAGCAATTAGACGCTTCCACCCAAATTGTGACGATGCAACATCTGCAAGCGGGCAGGCTTGCAGGGAAACAATGGGAAAGCGCCAGTCAGCAATCGTTCTTCAGCCTGGTACGAAACCGTACCATGCAGGGCTTTTACGGCTCGCCGCGACATGGCGGGAATAAGGATTATGTCAGTTACCGGATGCTCAAACTCGATTATCCGCTTGTCGCCGGACAAAACAGGTATCGCAAGGAGGGATAAACACGCATCTGCAACGTATCACCAGACAAAACAGGTATGACAATGGGAAATAAACATGTAAATGCAATCGTAGTTGGCTCCGGAGCGGGCGGAGGCGTAGTCGCCAAGGAACTGGCAGTTGGCGGTTTGTCGGTGATACTGTTCGAGCGGGGTGATTGGCCTGTTTACGACAACCGTAATACTGACGAACTCATTTCGCAAAGCAGGCAGATATTGGGAAACGCTTTTGGCCCTGATTGGGAAAGGCATCCGCGTGTAGTAATTGATCCCGAAGGAAAACGTACCACTATTTCTCCAGCCGATGGACGCTACAATCACATAGCCGCCTGTGTGGGATCGGGCACGGCAAGTTATGGTGCGATGGCATGGCGGTTCATGCCGGAAGATTTCAAGATGAAAACCGTATATGGTTCAATAGAGGGATCTACGCTCGAAGACTGGCCGCTCACATACGACGACATGGAACCACACTATACAAAAGCGGAATGGGAAATAGGCGTTTCTGGGGGCGACACCAATCCTTTTGCCGCGCCCAGAAGCAAGCCGTACCCCATGCCGCCGTTTGAATACAGCAAGGAGGGTCTTTATTTGTTTGATGTCTGTAAACGATTGGGGCTGCATCCGTTTCCGATACCCATGTTGCGCAATTCCATTCACTATAACGGGCGGGCAGCCTGTATACGGAACCGCAACTGTTCGGGGTTTGCCTGCCCTGTGGATGCCAAAAACGGAACGCAGAATACGGTGATCCCCGTAGCCATGAAAACCGGAAACTGTCAGGTAAAAACCCGTTGCATGGTAGCCGAGATCATGGTTGACGACCGGGGACGTGCCAAAGGTGTGAAATATTTCGATGAAAATAACAAGGGACATGTCCAGACAGCCGATTTGGTGGTCATATCGGGATCAGCCATCGAAACGGCACGTTTGCTACTCAATTCCAAATCGAAATTACATCCCGGTGGTGCCGGTAACAACAACGACTGGGTAGGGCGCAATCTTCACGGACATGCTTACACCGGCGCAATGGGATTGTTTGATTTTGACATACTCGACCTTTCGGGTCCGGGCGCTACGATGGCAATTTGTGATTTCAACCATCATAATCCCGGTTTGGTAGGTGGTGGAATGTTATGTACCGAATTTGCACAAATGCCTTATACTTTTTCAATAGTACGTCCGCCGGACGAATCCCTGTGGGGAAAGGAGCACAAAGATTTCCAGCGTAAATATTTCTACAGGGTAGGGCGTCTGCACGGACCGGTACAGGAAATACCGATATTTGAATCGCGGGTAACCGTCGATCCTGCCGTAAAGGACTATTGGGGCATCCCTGTTGCCGCCCTGTCGGGAAGCAGGCATCCGCTGGACAGGGAAAACTGTCTGTTTGTATCTTCTCAAGCCGAAGCCATCCTGAAGAAAGCCGGAGCATTCAAGATTTGGACGAAAGGTATTCCCGGACCCGGTAAAGCCACAAGCCCCAGCGCCGGATCACACCAGGCAGGTACATGCCGCATGGGAAACGACCCCGGGACATCGGTAGTCAATGCTTTCGGTCAGGTACATCAGATCGACAACCTGTTTGTTGCAGATGGAAGCGTGCTGGTCACCAGCGGAGGGTTTAATCCGGTACTCACCATTATGGCTGTCGCATACCGGACGGGTGAATATATCGCGAAAAACTTCAACAGTATCAAAACCTCCACGCTATGAAACAGGAAAACGCCCCAATACTTCCTTTAAAAAGTAAAGTCAAATACATGATAATGGTTGCCGGAGCCATTGTAATCGGTTCGGCTTTCATCAGCTATCAGGCTTGGAACAGGCTCGATCCGGCTCACACATGCGCACGTTGTCACGAAGTAGCGCCCTCCCATGTTGCGTGGCTCGGTTCGGCACATGTGGAAGTGCAGTGTATCGAATGTCACGTGACAGCCATGTCGGACGGTATACATTCGCTGAAAGAGAAAACAGGCATGGTCGTCACGCATTTTTCAGGAAACAAACATCACGACGACATTCACCTCACTGAAGAACAAGTGCTCGAGGTGGCAGCAAGATGCGTCAAGTGCCACCAGTCGGAACATGCGGGCTGGCTGGCAAGCGGTCATGCCGTCAATTATCGCGAGATATTCATGGACGCCACCCACAATGCAATGGAAAAACCGTATTGGGATTGCCTGCGCTGTCACGGTATGTATTACGACGGCAATATAAACGATTTGATGCATCTCGAAGGCAATCACTCCGACTGGGTGATCAGGGATCAGAAACAGGAATCGCGTCCGGCCATCCCCTGTCTGGCATGTCATCGTATTCATACGGCAAATCCGGTTTCGACGCGCTATGTCGCATCAAAAGGATCGGTTGATGATCAACGAAGCAATCTGGAAAATTCGGGATACTTTAGACCGTCTAATGATTCGATCAAAGGTACAAACCGTTTCCCGCGCACCGCTATCTATATGCGGGATGAAAAAACACACTTGCGCAGTGACATGCTGACAGCTGTGAGGATGAAAGACGGCGACCGGTTGGTGAATCGTGCAACTGACGCTAATACGCTTCTCTGTCAGCAATGCCACGCACCGAACTATGTGCATCAGGCCGGCAGCAATGATGACCGGACGCCGGTAGGTGTACATGAAGGCATCGGTTGTACGGTTTGCCATCAGGGACATTCATGCGACACCCGTGAATCGTGCGTTTTATGTCACTCGAATATTTCCAAAAACTGTAAGACGGATGTCCGTAAAATGAATACGACCCATTTATCCAAAGAAAGTCCAAACGACATTCACCGCCTGACGTGCATCAACTGCCACGAAAAGAAATAATTTTTAACCCAAACAGACTTGACACTAGTGTCATGTCAATAATCACATAAAAAATCTTACCGGCGTGCGAATCACTTCGTACACCGGTAAACGTTAAACTATTACTCATTACTATGAAAAACTTTTGCTTTATTT
>Ga0082212_10006776_pt1 | contig 15300 bp, 11 predicted proteins | sample TergutNt197P3_FD_71548 | JGI IMG/M metagenome (GOLD analysis project Ga0082212, IMG submission 71548) | Neocapritermes taracua P3 segment gut microbial communities from Petit-Saut dam, French Guiana - Nt197 P3 | ecosystem: Host-associated > Arthropoda: Insects > Digestive system > Gut ...
CGTTCTTTTAGTCGTTTGAGAGCATCTTTGTATTCTTCAAGGCGTTTATCGAGTTCCATACTTTTTTCTCCAAGAAAACGGTCGAAGTCGGCTTGTGGTACAGCGCTAACATATTCCTCCAAATTTTTGTGTAGAGCATCACGAAAGCATAAATCGCGACTTGCCATTTTATTACGGGCTTTTTCTCGCAACGGTTCCCAAAGTTTTTGTTTTTCAAATTCAGAAAATAACTTGTCTGTTTCAGTATGCGACAACATTCTGCCCAATCGCTGAAATTCATTTTTCAGCGCCTCGGCAAAACCTGTTTCATAACTCGAAATAATATCAAGAACTTCGCTATACATTGTTTGACGCACATTTTCGTCTTGTTCCAATCTCAAAATTCGACGGTATTCGGCAGCGTTTTCCTTAAATATGCTAATATAAACTTTGTTGGTATAAAGCATATATTTGAGATTGCCCATATCTACATAATTGTAGAGTGCATCGATAAATTCTTTTCGGTAATCTTCGCCTCGCAAAAAATTTACCAAATAATCTTCGTCGCGTTGATTGATATATTTTGTACTGCCTCCTGTTCGTCTGTTTATGGTATCTATTGCAATATCCAGCATAACGTTTCGCAGTTCGCGGGCTTTATCACTATCTGTCAGCAACATGGCTATATTAAGAAAAGCCCTGAAATTGAAAATACCGAGACGAACAGTTTTGATAGTGAAATCGATTTCACTATCAAAAACTTTTGACGACACTAATTTAAAGTCAATCAGGCGATTACCATCTAATACCTCGTAACCGTTTTTGGTTAATTCTTCTTTATTTTTTGCGATACACCCTTTAATTGTTCGTTCAGTAACTTCAAAAAACCGGGCAATTTGTCGCAAGATAAATTTATATTCGTTTTCAAATAGCACGCCTTTTATGCCTACAATTTTTTGTACCTCAGCAACAGCCAATGAGTTGTTGAGAATATTTTGCCGGGAAACTGCGGTGTTTGTTAAATTTTTTGTCATTATGCTGCTTTTTCAAATGTCAATAATTTATTCCTGTAATACTCATACTGCTGCCGCCGCATTTTTATTTCGGCGGGCAAACCTTCGCTTATATCGTTTACCAATTTGTCGAATTTATCCAATATCGCTACTATTCTATTTTGTTCTTCTATTGGAGGAATGTAGATTTTGATTTTTTCTACAACAGTACGAGATAATCTCGGAACGCTTGCTTTTCGTACTTGCGATAATAAAAAATCTTGTTTGCAAAGTAAATTATAATATAAAAATCTGCCATTCAATTCTTTTGGACAAGTCAAACATAAACAATCATCAGCAGCCCAAAAATCTACATTGCTAAAACCAACTTGACCTGCTGCACCGCCAACAATAACAAAAGTTGTATTAGCATCAAAGTTTTTCTTGTTATAATATCCCAATGGTGTCATACAATTTTGATAAACCGGATATTTTCCATTTTTCTCAAGTTGGCTTTTAACCACACGTACACCTCGCGAAATTTTACATATCTCATTGAGTGTCAGGAATTTGCCCCCCCATTTATGTTATTGAAAGTCAGCAACTTAGAGCGGTAATGCTCATATTGCTTCTTCCTTGCCTCTAACTCTGCCTCTAACTCTGCCTCTAACTCTGTAAACTTATCTAAGATATTTACGATTTCTTGTTGAATAGCGAGGGGAGGGAGGGGGATTTCGATTTCTCTTGCAATAGTCCAATGTCTATTATAACCTCTACTTGGAATTTCTGTATTACAAATCAGATAATAAAGAAATTTTGGTGTAATAATATTTTTTGCTTTCAGAATTTTTACCCCATCAGCACCTTGTGCAAATTCAAAATCAACAAATTTAACCTCTCTTGTATGGTCGCCAAAAATAACATATTCATCTTTTTCAACAACAGCGTCTTCATCATCAGTATATCCAACAACGTATTTCTGCCCTTGGTCTATAATCGGATAAAGTCCTTTTTTTTGATATGTTTCTTTGTTTAATTTTTTTGGTGCTGTTATGGCATTACACACTTCATCCAATTTCTTAAACTCCACGCCTTGTGGGCAAAGTTCTGCTATTAGTTTTTCTATTTTGTTCATAAAATCAAATAAGTATCAAATAAAAAATCAATGTATATCAATGTTTTGTAAATCCGTTTTGCCTTCATATCAAATAACCGTCAAATAAGATTTTTTAGTTCTTCTATTTTATTCATCGTAGCCTCCTTCCAAATCATTCACAATTTCATCTATTGCCTTGCGCAATTCGTCTTCACGTTTCACGATTTCTGCAATTTTTGCATTTAATTCTATAATGTTTACCACTTCGCGTGTATCTTCCTGTTCTACATACGAGGAAACGGCAATGTTGTAGTCGTTGGCGGCAATGTCGGCATTGGGGACAAGGCGGGCAAAGTGTCTATATTCGTGAGATTGCGGGTCAAGCCCGCAATGACGATTGACGTAGGCATTGAGGATTTTCTCAATGTTTTCGTCTGCCAATTTTTCTTTGTTCCCGCTCTTAACGCTTTCTTTTGAAGCGTCAATAAAAAGCGTGGCGTTGTCGGTTTTCGATTTTTTGAGAACAATAATGCAAGTAGCAATACTTACGCCGAAGAACAAGTTGGCAGGCAGTTGAATGACACAATCAATATAGTTGTTATCAATCAAATATTTTCGGATTTTTTGTTCCGCTCCACCACGATACAGCACGCCCGGAAATTCTACTATTGCTGCCGTGCCATTTGTGGCAAGCCACGAAAGCATATGCATCGTAAAAGCGAGGTCGGCTTTCGATTTGGGCGCAAGCACTCCGGCAGGCGAAAAACGCGGGTCGTTAATCAGCAGCGGATTTTCATCGCCCGACCATTTGGTGGCATAGGGCGGATTACTGACGATGGCTTCGAAAGGCTCATCGTCCCAATGGTGCGGGTCAATGAGTGTGTCGCCGTGCGCAATATCAAACTTTTCAAAATTTATGTCGTGTAGAAACATATTGATTCGGCACAGGTTGTACGTAGTGATATTGATTTCCTGTCCATAGAAACCTTGATGTACGTTGTCTTTACCAAGTATTTTGGCGAATTTCAACAACAGTCCACCGCTACCACAAGCGGGGTCGTAAACCTTGTTTACTTGTGTTTTGTATATTACTTCGCCTCGACTTTGCCGGTTTCCGGTCGCTGAGCCTGCGGTCATTGAACGTTGTCTAAATGTCGAATCGACCAATGTTATTTTTGCCAACAATTCGGAAACTTCCTGCGGGGTGTAAAACTCGCCTCCCGATTTGCCTGCATTGCTGGCGTACATCGTCATCAGAAACTCGTAGGCATCGCCAAAAGCATCAATTGAATTGTCCTGAAAATTGCCAAGATTTAACTCGCCGATTGCATCAAGCAGTTTTACCAAAAGATCGTTACGTTTCGAAACGGTTGCGCCAAGTTTGTTGCTGTTCACGTCCACGTCGTCAAATAGTCCTTTCAAGTCGTTTTCGCTGTCGATACCCATTGCCGATCCTTCGATATGTCTAAAAACACGTTCTAATGTTTCGTTCAGATTTTGGTCTGTTTTTGCCTTTGCTCTCACATTTTCAAAGAGTTCGGAAGGCAAAATGTAAAAACCCTTTTCTTCAGTAGTAGATTGTCGGGCGTTTTCAGCCATTTCGTCCGGTAGTTGAGTGTAGTCGAAACTATCGTCTTTCAACGCCTGTCGGGTTTTTTCGTTCAGATAGTTGGTAATATTTTCGCTGATAAAGCGATAAAACAAAAAACCGAGTACATATTGTTTGAAATCCCAACCATCCACCGCCCCGCGTAAGTCGTTAGCTATTTTCCATATTGTGCGGTGTAGTTCCGCCCGCTGTTGCTCTCTGTTCATTCAATGCTTAGTTCTTTTTATTTTTGATATTCTTTTTTCGCAATACGCATCGCCTTGTCTGCTACCAAATTTTCATCCTCAACTACCGCTGCAACCTGGTCAGCAAGCCAAAGGGTAAGCAACTCGTCCTTGTCGGTTTTCAATAAACTGGCAATGATTACGATCTGCTCGGCTTTGACGCGCCGTTCGCCTTTTTCTATTTTGCAGTAAGTAGCCGTATCAATCTCCAGCGCCGCAGCAAATTTTCGCTGGGGCATTTGGCGTTCTTGCCTTAACTGCCTTATCCGCTCTGTAAATTTCATTTTGTTCTATTCAGTTTTGTCTTGTATTATTCGGCAAAGATAGATATTTTATCTGATATGCACAAAAAAAATCGCAGAAAACGGATGTTTTCTGCGATTTTGATATTAGTTTCTGAATCTCCTGAACTTGATTCAGGATCAGGATGACGTCTTAATTGATTTACTTCACTTCCTCAAAATCAACGTCTGTAACAGAGCCTTCATTACCATCACCACCGGATGGGCCACTGTTCCCTGCGTTGGGTTGTGGGCCGCTACTGCCTGCGTTTGCTCCGCCGCCACTGGCATTGGCTTGCGCCTGCGCATTATAGATGTCCTGGCTGGCAGCGTGGAAATGGGTGTTCATCTCTGCCATGGCAGCGTCTATGCCTGCAATATCCTGCGCTTTATGGGCATCTTTCAGTTTGTTCAAAGCTGCTTCTATTTGCGCTTTTTTATCGGCAGGAATTTTGTCGCCTAATTCGTTAAGTTGCTTTTCGGTTTGGAAGATGGCGCTGTCGGCATGGTTCAGCTTCTCGATAGTTTCTTTTTCTTTCTTGTCGGCTTCGGCGTTTGCGGCGGCCTCTTCTTTCATCCGTTTGATTTCGTCTTCGCTCAAACCGCTCGATGCTTCGATACGGATACTTTGTACTTTACCTGTTCCTTTATCTTTTGCGGAAACATTCAGGATACCGTTGGCGTCGATGTCGAAGGTCACCTCTATCTGCGGCGTACCGCGCATGGCCGGTGGAATGCCGTCTAAATGGAAGCGGCCTATAGATTTGTTGTTACGTGCCATTGAGCGTTCGCCTTGTAAGATATGGATTTCGACAGAAGGCTGGTTATCGGCGGCTGTCGTAAAGACTTCTGATTTACGTGTCGGGATAGTCGTGTTCGCATCTATCAGTCGGGTCATCACGCTTCCCATCGTCTCAATACCCAACGACAAGGGTGTTACATCTAAAAGAACGACATCTTTAATATCGCCCGACAGTACGCCACCTTGAATAGCAGCGCCTACCGCTACCACCTCATCCGGATTGACGCCTTTGGAAGGAGTTTTACCGAAGAATTTTTCAACCAATGTCTGTATAGCGGGGATGCGGGTGGAGCCGCCGACAAGAATTACTTCATTGATATCGGATGTCGAATAACCTGCATCGGATAGCGCTTTCCGACAAGGTTCGACGCACGCTTGAATGAGTTTATCTGATAGTTGTTCAAATTTCGCACGTGTTAACGTACGAACCAAATGCTTTGGAATACCGTCCACCGGCATGATATAGGGCAGGTTAATGTCTGTACTTGTAGAACTCGACAGTTCGATCTTAGCTTTTTCGGCTGCTTCTTTCAGGCGTTGAAGCGCCATCGGGTCTTTCCGTAAGTCGATTCGCTCGTCGTTATAAAACTCATCCGCCAGCCAGTCGATGATGACATGGTCGAAATCATCACCGCCTAAGTGTGTATCGCCGTTGGTGGACTTCACTTCAAACACACCGCCGCCCAACTCAAGAATAGAAATGTCGAATGTTCCGCCTCCAAGGTCGAACACGGCGATTTTCATGTCCTTCGACGATTTATCAAGTCCATAAGCCAACGAAGCTGCGGTTGGCTCGTTTACAATACGTTTGACGGTAAGACCTGCAATCTCGCCGGCTTCTTTTGTAGCCTGACGTTGCGCATCGCTAAAATAGGCGGGTACCGTTATCACTGCATCGGTCACTTCGTGTCCGAGGTAATCTTCTGCCGTCTTTTTCATTTTCTGAAGTACCATCGCTGAAATCTCCTGCGGTGTATAAAGACGACCGTTGATGTCAACGCGAGGCGTATTATTGTCACCGCACACCACTTTATAAGGCACGCGGTTAATCTCTTTTTGCATCTGATTATACGTCTCGCCCATAAAACGTTTAATTGAAAAAATCGTCTTTTGCGGATTCGTTATCGCCTGACGTTTTGCCGGATCGCCCACTTTACGTTCACCGCCATCTACAAATGCGACAATTGAAGGCGTTGTTCGTTTTCCTTCGCTGTTAGCTATTACTACCGGCTCGTTCCCTTCGAGGACTGAAACACATGAATTTGTTGTTCCTAAGTCAATTCCAATAATTTTTCCCATATTTTTTATTTTATTAATTATATAATCATGTCAATTGTTCCATATAATAATATGTACAGACTACATAATCAAATAACGTGCCAAACACTAAATCGAAGACACGAAAATGAAAAAAATCGTAAAACATGACAATTTGACATAAATAGAAAAAAAAGTCCCAAACAGTATTACATATCCGTATATTTCAGCCCTGTCAGGAACATATAAAAATGTTCTTCCGGATTTGGGATCCGGCAAGACGAAGAGACGAACATTACAGCTTCACTTCTACTGGTTTGAGCCATTGAGCGGCAAATTTAACGGTTATGGCGCCTGTTTCGCCGGTTGCTTGGATGTATGCCAATAGACGTCCGCGAAAAACACGTTGCATGTTATCACGGTAATTGGTCATATCAGCATGGTTACCGCCCTCTAAGCCGAGTAACTTGGCTGGACCATTTATGGTACAGGTCAGTTCGTTGTCAGAAAGTATTACCGGGACGCCTTTGTCATCAACCACCTGAATAGATACCTGCGCTAAACCTTTGCCATTCGCAATGGTGTTATCTTCGATGGTTGCCGCCAAAGCGTAGGGACTTCCGGACGATCTAATGGCATAGCTGCAAGTTTTTTTACCGGTTGCGTCTAAGCCTTCCACTTCGAGCGTACCAGATGCGTAAGGAACAATCCATGTGATGATTCCTGTATTGTCGTCGTACTCTTTAATAGCGCCTACCTCACTGCCGTTAAGCAACAACCGGGCTTTTGGAGCATTGGTATAGCAGGATATACGGATGTTTTGACCTTCAGAATAGTTCCATACCGGCAATGCTTCGGTAGATGGGCCGCCTCGTGAAGCGTTTTGAGCATTGGCGGGAACAGGGGCAGTTCCTATATAAATCATCGGCGTTTCACTCCATAGCGACTGACGGAAATAACCGCGCGGCTTAATGTATCCACATAAATCTAACAATCCGGCTTGTGAACCGCGTGCTGGCCACCTGCCTGCTTCGCCGAGAAAGTCAATACCTGTCCAGAGGAATTGACCGAAAATATACTCATTATCTCTTACGTACTTCCATGGCGCCAAGCCCTGACCGTTCTCACTGCCGTAAATGACACGCTTCGGATAGGTTGCATGGTCGGCTTCATACCGGTTTTCGGTGTAGTTATAACCTGCAATATCAAGCGCATCAGGATATTCAGTCGCGTTTGACATCACTACCCCTGCTAATCCTGCCGTAACAGGGCGCGAAGAATCACATTCTTTAACCACTGCCGCCAGACGTTTGGCTATACTTCCCAAACGCTCGGCATTGGGTTGTTCGGACTTAAAACCTCCATACATGGGCTGGTTGATGCTGTTGCCGTCTAATACCTTATGCGAATAGGGATCATTGGGATAATCGATCTCGTTGCCGATACTCCATGAAAAGATTGAAACATAATTCCGGTCGCGACGGACAATGTCGGCTAAATCGCGATCAGCCCATTCTTCAAAAAAGTCAAACGTACCTTGGTAACCGGGCGTCCCCTGGTTCCATCCTTCAAGCCATTTACGTTTCGGAAATTCCCATTCGTCAAACGCTTCATCCATCACTAACATTCCGACTTCGTCGCATATCTCGTAGATGTCGGGAGCATGTGGATTGTGTGCCATACGAATGGCATTACATCCTATTTCTTTTAAAATCTGCACGCGGCGCTTCCACACTTCGCGCGGTACGGCTGCTCCCAATACGCCTGCATCGTGATGGATACATACACCTTTCATCTTCATCCATTCGCCATTGAGCGCAAAACCTTTGTCAGGATCGAATTTTAACGTGCGGATACCGGTGGTGGTTACGGTCTCGTCAATGGTCTTACCGTTTTGTAACACCGTGGTTTTCAACCGATACAGATTTGGCGTCTTGATGCTCCATAACAATGGTTTACTTACGCTCAAATCTATGGTCGATTTTCCGTTGGTTTTTGCTGGGAGACTCATCTTTTTGGATGCTTTAGCCACTTCTTTTCCATTGGCATCAAATAATTGCTGTACAATAGAAAGGTCTGTCTTTGTGTCTAAGCTGTTTTCGATTTCCGTATCAACAATCAAAACCGCCTTGTTTTTGTCAACCGATTTTGCTCGGTAATAGACGCCCCATTGCGCAATATGCACAGGCTCGGCAGTTATCATCCACACATTACGATAGATACCCGAACCGGTGTACCACCTTGAATCGGCCATCAGACTATGGTCCACACGAACTGCAATAACTGCCGGTTTACCTGTTTCGAGGTAAGGCGTGATGTCGTACATGAACGAAACATACCCGTTAGGGCGTTTCCCGACGGCTTTTCCATTGACAAAAACTTCGCTTCGATTATATACACCCTCAAAATAAATATATACCTTGTCGCCAGGTTTTTCTTGTGGGATGTCGATAGTTTTACGATACCAGCCGATGCCTCCCGGCAGATATCCGGTACAACTGTACAGACCGGGACTAAGCGTCCCTTCCACACTCCAATCATGTGGCAAATTAAGTTTCCGCCAACGACTTACATCGAATTCAATAGCCTGTGCATTAGGCGTATCACCTAACATGAAGTGCCAATCTTCGTTGATTTTTTCAGGTTTGCCAAACGAAACCTGTGCTATCAGGCTTCCGAATGGTAATAATGTACCTATCGCCCATATAAGGGTTAATAAACATTTCTTCGAGGTTTTCTTAATCCCCGAAACGCATGATTTTAATTGTAATTTATTCATAATATGCATATTAAATTATCCGCAATGATAGTATCTTTTCACTAATTCCATCATTTGGACAGGATTCTCTTTAATTTCCTGCCGGAGATGCTTATCGTTGTACGATTCTAATTTTGAGATGACACCATCAATCAAAACCGGATGAAAAATGCCGTCGGCTTCATAGATGGCTCTGTTGATTTTCAATACTTGCGCGGATTCATAGCAGGAAGTAGGTAATTGCTCTAAAGCCAGCATTTTTTCTCTGTGCTTGCCGTCATGAATATTGACGTCCACGTATGTTTTTTCGGCTATAGCAAGCGCATCTTCCGTTTCAAAACCTAATTTGGCCGCATTTATTAATCCCGCCAGCATGAGATATACATCTGCCGAACAGTCAGGCGAACGCATTTCGACAGTCTGTTTATCGGGTAATTCCTGTAACTCATTAATTTCTAAAGGATTTACAGCTACCATCATGTTAGTTTTAGCCCTCCATCCGAGCGGCACCCTGACAAGCACCGAACGGTTCCTGTCACCCCAACATATACTTGTGGGCGCTTCCTGATGGGGTACTAGTCGAAAATAGGAAACTGGATTCGTATTACCGAAGGCTGTCAACGAAGCCGCACATTTCATATAACCGGCAATGGCTCTTTTAGCTTCCACAGAAAGTCCGCCAGCCGCCGTCATGACGCTTTTTCCATCTTTCTTCAGCGCTGTATGGAAGTGCATCCCGCTACCGGCTTTACCTTCAGTTATTTTGGGCGCAAAAGTAAGATCAAGCCCTTGTTGCCAAGCCAGCGTTCTCAATATTGATTTAGCCAGCAGTAATTGGTCGGCAGCCATTTGAGCGGGATTGACTAAAAATTCTATTTCGTTCTGCTCATAAATTTTTCCGTCTAACGTAAAATTACCAACTTCCGAGTGGGTATATTTTATCTGACCGCCCGCCCGTGCTATTAAATCCATGGCTTTTGTTCTGAAAGCATGAAATTTTGAAAACGGTAATGACTCGTGATACCCCCTTTGATTCTCAGATAAAAACAATTCAGGAGCATTATCAATCACATAAAATTCCAACTCACCCATCGCTTCAAAACTCAGCCCAGTCTTATCCTGAAAAACCTGATACGCTTTTTGCAGTGTATATTCCGGCGATGACTGCAAGGGCAATCCGTCTTTTGTGAAATAGGAACACAACAAACCAAGAGTCGGAATTTCCGCGAATGGGTCTAAATAAGCAGTGCAAAAGCGGGGAATCACATATAAATCACTTGAACCGGCTTCAATAAAAGGGAAGATATTTGAACCGTCTATTCGTTCACCGTACGACAAAATATTATCCAGATAAGCATAACTGCTTACAGGAAAACTCAACGTTTTAAGCCGTCCATCATGCGCGGCATATTTGAAGTCTATCACTCTTATTCCGTTATTTATCACATATTTGATAATATCGGCTTTTAGAAAATTTTTAGGCGACTTGCCTGTATATCCTACTAAAGGATGGATATTAAAGTCTGTCATATATTTGATATTAATTATACAATTCAATAATTTTAAGCATCACTTCGCAGGCTTTCACCATGCTTTCTACGGGAACATACTCATGTTTGCCGTGAAAATTTTCGCCGCCAGCAAAAAGATTGGGACAGGGTAATCCCATAAACGAAAGGCGCGCGCCATCGGTACCTCCGCGAATAGGTTTTACTAAAGGAGTGACGCCAACAGTCGACATGGCTTTTATGGCAGTTTCTACTACATGATACACAGGCATAATCTGTTCGCGCATGTTATAATATTGGTCGGACAGTTCAAGTTTCAGGGTGTTTTCACCGTATTTTTTGTTCAACTCGTCAGTAATTTGCATCATGGTTTGTTTGCGAATTTCAAACAATTCTATGTCATGGTCACGGATAATGTATTGAAAGATAGCCTTTTCAACAGCGCCTTCAAATTTTATCAAATGAAAAAAACCTTCATACCCTTCGGTGTTTTCGGGACGTTCATTAGCAGGCAGTTTTGCGTTGAACTCCTGTCCTATCAACAGGGCGTTCTTCATCTTGTCTTTGGCATAGCCCGGATGAATATTTCGACCTTGAACGATAATCTTTGCGCCTGCCGCATTAAAATTTTCATATTCCAACTCCCCAATGCGTCCGCCGTCAAGCGTATAGGCAAAGTCGGCATTGAACTTAGCGACATCAAACCGGTCAACACCGCGTCCGACCTCTTCATCGACCGTAAAACCGATACGGATGTCGCCATGCTTGAACTCCGGATGGGATACCATATATTCGACAGCCGTCATTATTTCGGCAATACCGGCTTTATCATCGGCGCCCAGAAGTGTAGAGCCATCGGTAACTATCAGTGTTTGTCCCTTATATGCGGTGATTTCGGGAAAATCTTCCACAGAGATAGCAACATCGGGATTCAGTTGAATATCACCACCGTCGTAATTATCTACAAAACGGGGTTTTACATCTTTACCGGGCATGTCAGGTGATGTGTCCACATGCGCAAGGAAGCCCACAACGGGCGTTTTTTTGTCTGTATTAGCCTGTACGGTAGCCATGACATAGCCATACTCGTCTATCGTTACATCTATCAAGCCAAACATTTTCAATTCATTAGCCAGAAGATTAGAGAGAAACAACTGTTTATCGGTACTCGGAAAGAGGTCGGTAACTGTATCGTCCGACTGCGTATCAATTTTCACATACCGCAAAAAACGTTCTATTAATGCATCTTTATTTATCATATTATTCACTTTTAGCTCGCATGGATTCCCAAAATAAATAACCGCATAGCGCTATAAACATCACGATAGCTAAAATTTCGGCGGCATGAGATTCGTACCATGCCTCATTGACGAAATTGATACCGCCGAATCGGAGCGCGGCGCTCACTACACCCATTAAGGCGCCGCCGGCAATAAATCCGGAGGCGAGCAATGTACCCCGTTCTTTGCGGGCTTTGTTGAGTGCAGCATCTTTGCTTCGCGTACTCACAAAATGAGCAATCAACCCGCCAATCAATAGCGGTGTATTTAGTTGTAACGGAATAAACATACCTAAGGAAAAAGCAAGCGCCGGTACGCCTATCATCGTAAGAATCAACGACAGGAAAGCGCCTGCTGCGTAGAGCAGCCAAGGGGCAGGTTTGCCGCTCATCATAGGTTCTATGACGGCGGCCATCGCATTTGCTTGAGGCGCTACAAGGGCGTTTTCGCCGGTAAAACCGTAAGTTTTATTTAAAATAATGATTACGCCGCCCACCGTAGCAGCCGAAACTAAAGCGCCCAGAAACTTCCAGCTTTGTTGTTTGGCAGGCGTACTACCTAACCAGTAGCCTATTTTCAAGTCGGTGATGAAACCGCCTGCCATCGACAGGGCAGTACAAACGACGCCTCCAATGATTAGCGCGGTAACCATTCCCGATTTGCCCTCCATGCCTGCCGATACAAGAATTATTGAAGCGATAATCAGCGTCATCAACGTCATTCCCGATACCGGATTTGTACCTACAATGGCGATAGCATTAGCAGCAACCGTCGTAAAAAGGAACGCGATAACTAACACAATAGCCAGACCTATCAATGCAAATTTGATGTTATGAACCAGACCAAACTGAAAAAACAGTAATATCAGTATGGCAGTAACCAAAATACCTATACCGATGATAGCCATAGGTATATCGCGTTGAGTGCGTAGCGTTTCTTTGGATGTTACTTTTTTTCGTGAAAATGTTTCTGTAACAGCTAATCCAAATGCTTTTTTGATGATTCCGATCGAACGCAGGATACCGATGACACCCGCCATGGCGATACCGCCGATGCCGACAGGGCGGATATAATTGGCAAAAATTTCTTCGGCGCTCATGTTTCCGATAAGCGCACTGACATTATTTCCTATCGGCTCGGCCATCCCAGGCGCTAAATAGTTGATTAGCGGAATAAAAACAAACCACCCCACAAACGAACCTGCTGTGATGATAGCTGAATATTTTAAGCCAATGATGTAACCCAACCCCATCACAGCTGAGCCAACATTTATCTTAAATACTATCTTCGCATTTGCGGCCAGATGCTCTCCCCAAGCAATAACACGCGTCGTAAATACCTCGTTCCACCACCCGAAAGTAGCGATGATGAAATCGTAAATCCCGCCGATGATGCCGCTTATCAGCAACAGTTTGGCTTGCGAACCGCCCTTCTCGCCCGAGATAAGCACCTCCGTCGTGGCTGTCGCTTCGGGAAAGGGAAATTTGCCGTGCATATCCGACACAAAATATTTTCTGAATGGTATAAGGAACAAAATACCCAGCGCCCCTCCTAGCAAAGAGGCCAAAAAAATCTGATAGAACGCCGCTTCGAGGTGCAGGATGTATAGGGCTGGTAATGTAAAGATAGCGCCTGCCACTATCACGCCCGAGTTTGCGCCAATGGATTGAATGATAACATTTTCGCCAAGCGCCCCTTTTCTTTTTGACAGCGTTGATAATCCAACGGCAATAATGGCTATCGGTATGGCTGCTTCAAAAACCTGTCCGATTTTCAAACCGAGATAGGCGGCGGCTGCCGAAAAAATAACCGCCATCACCAACCCCCAAATAACGCTCCATGCATTAATTTCGGGAACTTTCTTGGAAGGTGGCATCACAGGGATGTACTCTTCACCCGCATTTAACTCTGTATATGCATTTTCCGGAAGTCCTTTAATCTTCCCTTCATGGTCGTTCGACATATTTTAAGTAATTTTTAATGTTCAGGCGTCAAAGATAGCGATTATTTATTATATAAACCGATTTTTTTTTTACCTGTGCTGTTTGGCATATATTCTTGGTAGAAATGATGTATGCCCCCGCGAAAAAACGATATATTTTGGGATTCCACCCGACTTGTACTATCTTTGCAGCGATTTTTGAAAGTATCATTAATACACTTTTTTATGGAAATAACTCATATTGAGCATCTTGGCATTGCCGTTAGAAGTATTGAAGAGCAACTGCCGTATTACGAACAGGTGTTAGGCGTTAAGTGTTATAATATTGAAGACGTGGCCGATCAAAAGGTAAAAACGGCTTTTTTCAAAATCGGACAGACAAAGATAGAATTGTTGGAACCAACAAGCGACGACAGTACCATTGCCAAGTTCATCGAGAAACGGGGAGAGGGTATTCATCACATTGCTTTTGCAACACCCGATGTACAGGAAGCGCTCAACGAAATGGAAGCAAAAGGCGTCCATTTGATTGATAAAGCGCCGCGAAAAGGCGCAGAAGGCCTTTCAATAGCGTTCTTACACCCAAAATCAACCCGCGGTATCTTAACCGAACTTTGTATGGAAGGATAATATTAATTACAAATTACGTCATCCTGAACTTGATTCAGGAACTAATTACAAATAACTAATAATAATGGCAAATCAATTAGAAAAAGTAAAAGAGTTAATAGCGCTACGCGAAAAGGCGCGTCTCGGTGGCGGCGTTATCGCTATCGAAAAGCACCACAAGAAAGGGAAATATACCGCCCGCGAACGTATTGCAATGCTTCTAGATGAAGGCAGTTTTGAAGAGATGGACATGTTTGTTGAGCATCGTTGCGTCAATTTTGGACAGGAGAAAAAGAAAGCCCTGGGCGATGGCGTAGTGACCGGCAGTGGAACGATTGACGGACGTTTAGTTTACGTTTTTGCGCAGGACTTTACAATATTTGGCGGGTCGCTGTCGGAAACGATGTCGCAGAAAATCTGCAAAATAATGGATATGGCTATGAAAATGGGCGCTCCCTGTATTGGTATTAACGATTCCGGCGGGGCGCGTATTCAGGAAGGCATCAATGCGCTGGCAGGATATGCGGAGATTTTCCAACGTAATATCATGGCTTCGGGCGTCATTCCACAGATTTCAGGTATTTTCGGGCCTTGTGCCGGCGGCGCTGTGTATTCACCTGCGCTGACAGACTTTACGCTTATGACAGAAGGTACATCATATATGTTCCTGACAGGACCGAAAGTTGTCAAAACAGTTTTGGGCGAAGATGTTTCACAGGAAGACCTGGGAGGCGCCAGCATACACGCGACGAAATCGGGTGTAACACATCTGACGGCGCCTACCGAAGAAGAAGGGCTGGCTATGATACGTAAATTATTAAGTTTCATGCCTCAAAACAACTTAGAAGAACCGCCTTATATAGAATGTGACGACCAGATTGACCGCCTCGACGATACACTAAACGAGATCATTCCCGACAGCGCCACACAGGCTTACGATATGTACGAAGTGATTACAACGAT
>Ga0082212_10006777_pt1 | contig 15299 bp, 10 predicted proteins | sample TergutNt197P3_FD_71548 | JGI IMG/M metagenome (GOLD analysis project Ga0082212, IMG submission 71548) | Neocapritermes taracua P3 segment gut microbial communities from Petit-Saut dam, French Guiana - Nt197 P3 | ecosystem: Host-associated > Arthropoda: Insects > Digestive system > Gut ...
TCTGAAAGAAATTGCAACGAACAATCTGTCTTTGTATTTTTCTCAAATCCTCGAAACAGGCGGGGCATCGCGGGTATTATTTATTTTAGCGGTGTATTTGGTTGTAATCACGATTTTTAGAGTTGTAACCCTTTATCTGTCTTATTATTACATGATACCTATCCGGACGGGTGTTGTTCGCGATTTGCGCAATCAAATCAATGATAAAATCATTTCTTTACCTTTGGCATTTTTCACGGAAGAAAGGAAAGGCGACATCTTGTCCCGTATTTCAGGCGACGTCAATGAGATTGAATTTTCCATCATGAGTTCATTGGATATGCTCTTTAAAAATCCAATCATGATTATCATCTATTTGGCAGGAATGTTTATTATCAGTTGGCAACTGACGCTTTTCGTTCTTTTGTTGCTTCCCATTGCCGGTTACATCATGGGGAAAATCGGTAAAAAGTTGAAAAGAAGTTCGCTGCTTGGACAACAACAATGGGGTATGCTGATATCATACGTCGAAGAAACATTGAGCGGATTGCGGATTATCAAGGCTTTCAATGCCGAAGAAAAAATCTCCAAACGTTTTCATGAACAAAACAATACTTTCAGAAATACTACCCATCGCATTTTCCGGCGTCAATTATTGGCGCATCCCATGAGCGAATTGTTGGGTACGATTGCCATTGCCATTGTGTTGTGGTATGGCGGTTCTTTGATTTTGAATGAACAAAGCGCTATTGACGGAGCAAGTTTTGTGTATTTTCTGATTATATTTTATGGTTTGATTAATCCTGCAAAAGATTTATCCAAATCGGTTTATTCCATTCAAAAAGGATTGGCTTCGATGGAACGGATTGATAAAATTATCAAAGCGGAAACAAATATTTTGGATTCGGAAAATCCGCTGCCGGTTCATTTGGATAATCGTATAGAATACAAAGATGTCCGGTTTAAATACAATGAACAATGGGTGATTAAAGGTATAAATCTGGAAATACCCAAAGGGAAAACCATTGCTCTGGTCGGTCAATCCGGTTCGGGTAAATCAACTTTATCCGATTTATTGCCCCGTTTCTACGATGTGCAGGAAGGGCAAATCACCATCGACGGAATAGATATTAGAAACGCTAAAATAAAAGACCTCAGGGAATTAATGGGGATAGTCAATCAGGAAGCGATTCTGTTCAATGATACTTTCTTCAATAATATCACTTTCGGCGTGAAATCGGCTACATTGCAAGAGGTGGAAAACGCCGCCAAAATAGCCAATGCCCATGAATTTATTATCCAATCAGAAAACGGGTATGAAACTTTTATCGGCGATCGGGGCTGCAAACTTTCGGGCGGACAACGTCAACGCATCAGTATTGCCCGGGCGGTATTGAAAAATCCGCCGGTGCTGATTTTGGATGAAGCGACGTCGGCATTGGATACGGAATCGGAACGTTTGGTGCAAGACGCATTGGATCATTTGATGAAAAACCGGACGACTTTGGTGATTGCTCACCGGCTTTCGACCATCAAAAATGCCGATTGGATTTATGTTTTGCACGAAGGATTAATCGTTGAGCAGGGAACCCATTCGGAACTAATTGCACTGAACGGCTATTACAGCCGTTTATGTGAAATGCAATCGTTTTAGAAATATTTTTTTACATTTTTTTTGTTAAAAAGAAAATACATTGTATCTTTGCACTCACCAAATGCGAAAATAGCTCAGTTGGTAGAGCATAACCTTGCCAAGGTTAGGGTCGCGGGTTCGAGTCCCGTTTTTCGCTCTCTTTACAGATTTTCAAGTAGTTCGGTATGAGGTTGTTCTTCTTTGAGGCAGCCTCGTTTTCTTATGTATGACTAACAAATGGAATATACGGTTAATCCCCCGCTAATCACTATCATAACAGTTACTCTTGAATCAAAAACGAATCTTGAAAAAACCATTCGTAGCGTAGCAAGCCAAGATTATAAAAAAATCGAATACCTTGTAATTGACGGAAACTCTACAGATGGTTCCATTGATGTTATACGGCAATATGCTTCGGTTATTTCCAAATGCTTATCCGAAAAAGACGAAGGTATTTACTCGGCGATGAACAAAGGTGTTAATATGGCGTCGGGCGAATGGGTTTGTTTCCTTAATGCCGGTGATATTTTTGTTAATAGTGAAGTCGTTAGCGAAGTAGCGAAAGCAATTTGTTCATTGCCGCAACAGCCGGATATTATTTATGGAAATATTTTAGTTCGGAAATCTACCGGTGGTTTTTTTGAACGAATCGCACAATCGCCCCGCAACAGTCACCGTATGTATTTTTGTCACCAAAGCGCTTTTGTACAGCTATATCTGCTGCGTGAATTTCCATTTGACGAACGCTATAAATTATCGGCCGATTTGAAATTTTTCAAACAATGCCATCATGCTAACAAACGATTTGTGCGTATAAATTATCCCATTGTAATTTATGACACTTTCGGCCTCTCCAATACCAATAGGGAAAGAGGATTACAGGAAAATATTTCCATTATTAAAGGAATAGATAGGGGCGGGGAAAAATATATATTTCTTTTGCGATTGTATTTTGTAATTTATTGGCGGAAGTTAACCGGAAAAAAGTAAAATTCAACAGCAATGAATATTGGGTTTGATGCAAAAAGAATAGTACAGAATTATACGGGATTGGGTAATTACGGACGGTATGTGATTGATATATTGTCCCATTATTATCCTGATAATCATTATCTTCTTTTTGCGCCTAAACAAAAAGAGAATGAACGTTTAACCGTACTTCAATCGCAAGCGAATGTTTCGTTTGTATTTCCTTCAGGCATAGACCGGATTATCCCTTCTATCTGGCGAACAACAGGCATCAGAAAAGATTTAATTGATAAAGATATATCTATTTTCCACGGGCTGAGTAATGAATTGCCTTATGGAATCAATCGTTTGAAAATAAAATCAATTGTAAGTGTTCACGACTTGATTTTCTTGCGTTATCCCGAATTTTATAATCCGATTGACCGTTGGATTTATCGCCGAAAATTCCGTCAAGCTTGCCGGATTGCCGACAAAATTATTGCAGTAAGCGAATGTACCAAGCGTGATATCATATCTTTTTTCTCCATACCTGAAGAAAAAGTAGCGGTAGTTTATCAGGGATGTCACCAACAGTTCCGACAGCCGGTGACAGGCGAAAAAAAGCATGAAATACAAGAAAAATACAATCTTCCAACACGTTTTCTATTGTATGTTGGCAGTATAGAGTCCCGTAAAAATTTGCTACTGGCTGTCAAAGCGCTTTGCTACCTTCCTGATGACATTCATTTGGTTGCTATCGGAAAATCTACCCCTTATCAAGTACAGGTAGAGGCATACGCTAAGCAATCAGGTTTGGAATCACGATTACATATCCTGAGTTCTATTCCTTTTAATGATTTACCGGCTATTTATCAATTGGCTGAAGTTTTTATTTATCCTTCCTTTTTTGAAGGATTCGGTATCCCGATAATAGAAGCATTGTCCTGCGGGGTTCCCGTTGTAGCGGCATCCGGTTCTTGTCTGGAAGAAGCTGGCGGACCGGACTCCGTTTACGTTGACCCAAACGATGATAGAGAATTAGCCGACCGGATACTTGCAATCGTAAATAACGCATCGTTAGCAAACAGGATGATAGAATCCGGAAAAAAATATGTTAAACGATTTGATGATGAGCAAATTGCATCCGAATTAATGCACATTTATCAAACACTTTGTCTCTGATTTTTAAAAGAGACTACCGGTAGCGCCGCATGGTTTTCAGATTATTTCTTGTCATTTCAACAATGCTTTTTTCTACATCTAATTGACGCTGCAAAGCGTATTCTTCAGCTACAATTTTAAGCATCTCAGTTGAGAAATCCAAACGATGGAAAGTTTTATAAGCCATTTTTTTCGTCACTTTCCTAAATTGTACCCGATTCACATCTATCAAATGAAAGGTAATATTTTCACTCTCCTTTTTATACAAGATATTTCCATTGGAATAATCCGTGTGATAAATTTCTTTTTCATGTAAACAGGCAGTAAAACGGGCAAATGCTTTCAATATTTCGGTGTCATCGTCCGTCAATTTTTTATCACGACTGAAGTTTCTCATCAGAATATAATCCGTATGCGTAGAAACATAATAGCTTTCGGATAATAATCCCATTTTGAACAACTCGATATAGGCGATGGGATTCGGTGTTTCAAATCCTCTTTTTTGGATTTCCAAGCTATGTGTAAAAGACCGTTTTGCTTTCGAAAATCTCAGGAATGAATAAGCAAACCGGTTTACAATATGTGGAATTTGGAATGACTTGACTACAATTTTTCCAAAGTCCGTATCAAAAGTCTTGAGTTCGTTCCGGGCTTTGTATATAGTTTCTCCCTTCATAGAAAAAAAAGAAGGGATTTCTTTTATCCAATCAGTAAGACAATCGTATTTCTGTAAGACGACAAGTTCCATTTATTTCATTGAGCGGGCGGGCTGCGTTGCCGCCGCTTTCCACTCTGAGAACCGTACGTGCGACTTTCACTACATACGATTCAAGTGATTACTAAGATTAATTCTTACAAAGTTAATCCGGTTTGATGACTTTTGCAAGTCTTTGCCGTATAAAGTTAGTTCACGCCCATGCGCAAAGAACCTCAGAAGTCGTTCGACATTTACTTTCATAATAAACATTCCATTGAGAATCAGAGGGATTTACATCACTCCCAATCTATATATGACGTATGATGGGTATGTCCGCCAACTTTTGTTCTTCCTGTAAAATATGGCTAAGACTGTTTTGATTTGCATATTTGAGAAAAAACGGTTAACTTTGTAAACTACTGTAAAAAAATTGGTGTATGAAGGATAATTATTGTATCATTATGGGTGGCGGCATAGGAAGCCGCTTTTGGCCATTCAGCCGTGAAGACCGCCCTAAGCAGTTTCTCGATTTCTTCGGCGTCGGGCGTTCGTTGATTCAACAGACATTCGATCGTTTCAATCAAATTATTCCAACTGAGAATATCTATATCGCAACAAATAAGAATTACGCCGCCCTGGTGAAAGACCAATTGCCGGAGATAGCCGATAATCAGATTTTGCTGGAACCTACACGCCGGAACACAGCGCCTTGCATTGCTTATGCCTCCTACCGGATAAAAACAATCAATCCGAATGCCAATATTGTGGTAACGCCTGCCGACCACTTGATTTTGGATGAACAGAATTTTCTCAAGAACATCCAGAAAGGTTTGAATTTTGTAGCAAAATACCCGTCTTTGTTAACGTTAGGCGTAAAACCCAACCGTCCGGAAACCGGTTATGGTTATATCCAAACTCAGGAGGGTGGAAACGACAATATTCAAAAAGTAAAAACCTTTACGGAAAAGCCCAATAAAGAATTAGCCAAAGTGTTTTTTGAAAGCGGCGAATTTTTCTGGAACTCAGGTATTTTCATTTGGAATATACAAACGATAGTAAGCGCTTTCCAAAAATATCTTCCGGATATGGCCAACCGTTTTGATCAGGATTTAACCGTATACAATACCCTAAACGAAGCGGCATTCATTGAGGAACATTACCCAATGGTACAAAATATTTCCATCGACTACGGAATCATGGAAAAAGCCGATAATGTATTTATGTTAATGGCTGATTTCGGCTGGTCGGATTTGGGAACCTGGGGGTCGTTGTATGACATTTCGGAAAAAGACGAAGACCAGAATGCGGTATTGAGATGCAAATCTTTATTTGTTGAAAGTGAAGGTAATCTGCTGACGCTACCCGAAAACAAATTAGCGGTAATTCAAGGTCTCAATGATTATATCATTGCGGAATCGGATGAGATTTTGCTTATCTGTAAAAAGTCGGACGAACAGCGAATCAAACAATTTGTTGCCGACACTGCAATGAAGTACGGGGAAGAATATCTTTGAACTGTACCTTTCATCAGGGGATTCCGCGTCTTACGCGGAATGACAATCGTTCACTTCAATTTAAACCGCAGTCTTAACAATACTTCCGCAGGACGCAAATCGTAAGCATAATAATACGAACCGGTATCGCTATAGGATGCTGAAATGTATTGTTTGGTGTTGAAAATATTGGTATAATCCAATAAAAACTCCATCGAATTTCTTTTGTATTTTACTCCAATATCTCCGAACGACATCGTCCGGCTGCCTGAAACGATGGCGCTGTTGTGGAAATATTCATATCCCATATTAAGGGTTAAGTTTTTTGCGGGGAATACATTCACCTGAACGTTTTGCGAAATGGTGTTGATGGGTTTAAGGGTTTCATTGTCATTTTTTAATTTGTTACGACTCTCGGTATAACTAAACCGGTAGGAGAAACTTGCCCACGAACGGATACGGGTTGTAATGTCCGGAGTAACCGTATATTGTTGCCGGTTGGTTTGGATAATTTTTCCTTGCGTAAGCTGCGATGACATCGACTGGGTATAACTTCCTCCGATTCTCAGGGTTGACGCAATTGCATCTATCGTTTGATTAGCGCTTAATTGAGTGGTTATTCCTTCTGTATGATTGGGAAATACAATTGACTTTTGCACTTGCAGTATGCCGTTGAAATCATATCCGTATAACAAATTCGCTTTTGTATTAAAATAACTGATGCCTGCATTTCCGAAAAGCGAATGAATGGGATTCCGGTAATTCAGATTAACACTGTAGTTTTGCGATCGGGTTTCATACAAGTCACCTTCGTTGCGCATCATATTCCGGTAAGAACGCATCATATATCCCGTATATTCATTGTTGATTCCACCAAGACCATTCGAGAAACCGGCGGATGACATGAAATCCCAATATGCCGACAATTTTAGTTGAATGCGTAGCGAAGGATTAAAAAACAGTCGTTGGTTGTTTTTTTTCCTTTCTGCCGAATGATTATTAATGGACAAATGAATGTAGTTGAGCGGCAACTGGGCAGAAATCCGCCATTCGTTGTAAACGTATGTGTATTGAGGTGAAAAGACCCATTCCAACTTATTCCATTGCAGATTGTTCCGTAACGAATCGGACGATGTTTTAACGTTTGCCCAACTTCCTGTTTCCGGAGATTCCAAAGTCAGATCCGAATCCAAATGACGCAAATCGGCTCGAAAACTCAGGGCGTAATCCTGATGAAGATTTCCCCTATCGATTCCGCCCGAGACTTTAGTGTTGGAAGCAAAACGGTTGGTAGTCACATTTTGTCGCATCGCTTGAAAATCTTCGGAAGAATCGAAAAGGTTGCTGTACAAAACCGGCCGCACGGTCAGAATATGGGGCAAAGTAGAATAGCTGTTATACGAAGAAATTCGTAAAGCTGTTTTCTCATAATTCTTTATGAGTTCAAAAGTATTGTTGACGTTGTAGCTCGGTTTTTCCAATCTCTGCCCGACCGTATCTGTGCTGATTGCATTTCCGCGTTCATTATCCCATCCGCCTTCAAATTTAAGCGAATTATTCAAATAAAACTTTTCCTTATTCCCGTTCAATTGTATATCGGCATTGGCGCGGTTGACATACGACCGTGAATTGAGCGTTTCTTCTATTCTTAATAATTCATTATCGGGCAGGAAATATTCCGTGCGTGCAAAACTGCTTCTATCAATCCGGTCGTTTATATAATTAACATTTGCATTGATTTGATAATCGGAGGAAGTTTTCCATAAGTTGTTGAATGTAACGGAATTCGCCTGATTGAACAAATAACGTTTCTGGCTGATAGACGGCGATGCGGGCGACTGAACGCTCAACAAACCGCCATCCTGCTGCTGGAAGGAATCGAAAGAATAAAAGAGGCGTTGCTGCGCCGAAACATCGTTTCCCGTATTATTCCCTTTATAAGTAGAGATATTTTGTTTGCCTTTTGCAAAATACATAGCCGTTATTTCACTCGACAAAAGTAGCGGCGAGAGACCTGCGCCCAATAAGGCGTTGGAAGTCAATACGCCTTTGGCTGACTCTTTCAGTTTCAGATTAATTGCTGCCTGCTCGGAAATTACTTTGTCTTTCAATGCTTTAATCGCCTGATGATTTTCTAATACCTGTACGCTTTGAACATCTTTTGCCTCTATATTTTTGGTCGCAACGGCATAACGCCCCTGCAACAAATCCAATCCTTCGATGTACAACTTGTTAATGGGCAGGTTTTGGTATAGGATTTGTCCGCTTTCCCTCACATCGATTCCGGGCAATTTTTTTATCACGTCTTCAATTGTACGGTCGTTTTTGTCCATAAAACTGCTTACCGTATAATCGACCGTATCCCCTTTTTGGGTGATTTTGGGCGGCGTAATCCTGACTTCTTTCAAAGCGATGGATTCGAGATTTACGGTGAAATCCAGGGTTTGATTCCTGCGCGCCACCGTTTGGGATTGCCTTTGGACATTGAATCCGGAAGTCGATACAATCAAGGAATCTTTCAGTCCTTTGTATTCTATTTTATATTTCCCTTCTTTATCCGTCAAGGTAAAGCCAAGGATAGCCGGATTGTCTTTTTCTTGAATCGTGACGTTTACACTTTCAAGTCCTTTATCTTGCCCTGATTCTTTAACGGTTCCCTGAATAATGATTTGCGCATTGACAGCAGTCGAAAGAAGAGATAAAATAAGTAATAGAAAAATCTTTATTCTATTATATAGATTGCAAAAGATACTCACATATACCATCTTTACCAACCAATTTTTAATTCTTAATCATTCCAATTCCATTGCTTGAAAAGATGGACCGACGCTGACAGATGCAATGGTAATATTACCGGCATTGTTATTTATCATTTGGCTGTTATCTTTTTTATTCACAACTTTGTTGTAATCTTTCCGGTTACATTCCACATATTCACCTTTGGGAATCTCAATAGTATAGGGCGTATCTAAGTTTTCCAAACCAATACATTCGATATCGAACATTCCTTCTGTATCCTTCACTTTTAATATTAATCCGGGCAAGCCAAAGAATTTCCAAGGACCTTCATTGATAGGAATTTGGGGCGCAAACCAAGCCTCGTAGTTCCTGCCCCTGAATTGAAGACTTGCTTTCTGACAGGGATAATCGAGAAAAACGGCGGTATCGGATTCAATGTTCCAATTCAATGTGCCTACAGGGTCAGTTCCCTTATACCTTCCGAAACTCACCGTATTTAACATGATTATATTTCCATTTTTCCTGTCTTTAAAGATTTGTTCCGATACTCCATCGAAGGTGTTATTCCGGTAAGTATCTCCCAAGGAGTAGTCAAACAAATCCGGATTCACATTTTGCAAAACAGTAATGCTTTTGATTGTGTTAGGATTATAATCAGCAACAATCGCCGAAAAATCAGTATCGCGTTGTATCTTGCGCTCGTCGTAATAACGCGACATTTGGGAACCTATATCCAAGGTTAGTGTATCCCGAAAGGTAATATTTTTATCACCCGCTTTTTCCTTTTGAAAAAAATGATAATAACACCTGACTGTGGCTTGATCTGTTTCATCCTGAGCAATAGTAGGCGAAACAAGAAAAGCAAAAATGGTAATCACAAAAAAGTTTTTCATATTATTCTAATTCTATGGGGTTATAAGGAAGCTTTACTTCACTCCCTGTTCTTTCTACTCCGTTTTCATCTATCGTTTTTATCATGACCCTTGCGCCAGGCATGGAATTAGTCATGTAAGCCATCGGGTCTTCGTTGAACTTCTTTTGGATTTTTGCTACTTCGTTGCGGGATGTTTTCAGATAATCCTTTTGAGGAAATTCAATGGGTAAATCCAAATTTTCTATTCCAATGGCTTGGAAACTGAAATTATTTTCGGAATCTTCCGCAGCTAAAATCAGTCCGGGTAAACTTCCAAACTTCCATGGACCATCGTTGAGAGGCAAATCGGGAGCAAACCACGCTTCATAGTGTCTCCCGCGAAAATCCACAACAGCTTTTTGACAGGTATACGATAAAATTTCGCGTGTATCGGATTCGATTTGCCATTGGAAGTCATGTCTATCTTCCTCGTAGAGATATTCAGACGAGGCAATGCGATCGGTAACGGTGATTTTTCCCGAAGGATGGTTTTTAAAGATCTCCTTTGGATCGCCCATAGATGAAATCCCGTTATCGCTCATTGTGTTTTGGTCAAACCGTATCGGACCGCCGCTGCCCCTACTCATTATTTCCGCCATAATCGAATCCATCCGACGGCGGTTATCGCTGTAAAAACGCGAAATACCTTTTTCGCCTATATCCAATACCATATAATCCGTGTCCTGATTTTCGGGCTTGGATGCATCCCTGACAGTCTTGGTTTCGTAAAATACACGGATTGCACCCTTATCTAAAGTTGTGTATTTAACCTGTCTTGTCGGACCTCCCATGATTATTTGTGAAAAAACAATCGTCGGAAAACCAAATACAAAAAGAATAAAGAGTAATTGTTTCATTTATCGATAATTTATTATCTTAGTTTAATATTTACGCTGCAAATATACGTCTAATAATTTAGACAAACAATATAATTTTAGTTAAATATATTTTATTTAACCTAAGATAGTATAACTTTCCTGCATTTATTAGGGAAATAGCACTCTATTTCAAGAACATACATTTTTTAAAAACAATGGGCATCACTCGTTCAAGTAGTGGGCATTGCTTGAACAAGTGACGGGCGTTACTTGAATCACTAATGGGCATTACTTGTTCGAGTGATGGGCATTGTTTGAAAAAGACGAAAGACGGGGTGGTCATTCCGAACGAAATGTGGTAGAGTGAGGAATTCTACCGGTTCTGAGTAATCTAAATACAATCGTAAATAAATCCGTAACTTTCCAATTCTTTTTTGTCGTAGATATTTCGTCCGTCAATCACGATAGGCGTTCGCATGGACTTTTTAAGCGTAGTCCATGCAGGCAAACGGAATTCTTTCCATTCCGTTAAAAGGAATAAAACATCAGCGCCCGATGCAGCATCATACATATTTTGTGCATGAAATATACGATTCCCAAAGCGCCGTTCGGATTCTTCCATAGCTGCCGGATCGTATACCCTGACGACGCAACCGGCTTGTAACAACGATTCAATCAATACCAATGCCGGCGCCTCCCGCATGTCATCGGTTTCGGGTTTGAAAGCCAAGCCCCATAATGTTACTATTTTCCCTTTCAAATCGCCGGCAAAAAAAGCATATAATTTTTGAAATAATATTGTTTTTTGTTTTTCATTGACCGCCTCTACTGCTTGTAATACCTGCATATCGTAACCATTGTTCAAAGCCAATTTAATTAATGCTTTGATGTCTTTCGGGAAACAAGACCCGCCATAACCGCAACCGGGGTACAGGAATTTGTTGCCTATCCGGGAATCGGAACCTATCCCCCGCCTGACCGTATTTACATCGGCTCCTACTAACCGGCAAAGATTGGCTATGTCGTTCATGAAAGAAATGCGGGTTGCCAACATTGCGTTAGCCGCATATTTAATCATCTCTGCCGAAGGAATATCAGTATAAATCATCCGGTAATTATTTAAGGTGAATGGTTTATATAAACGGTCCATCAATTCTTTGGCTTTCTCGCTTTCAACGCCGACTACCACTCTGTCAGGGCCCATAAAGTCTTTGATAGCCGTTCCTTCTTTCAGGAATTCGGGGTTGGAAGCAAGGTCGAAAGGAATGTCAAGGTTTCGCTTTGCAAGTTCTTCGTTTATAATTGCTTTTACTTGTTGAGCCGTTCCGACCGGTACGGTACTTTTTGTAACAACTAAGATGTATTTGCGGATATGCCGTCCTATTGTCTGCGCTACATCCCAAACAAAGCGCAGATCTGCGCTGCCGTCATCGTCCGGAGGAGTGCCGACCGCTAAAAAAACGATTTCTACTTTGTTCAAGCAAGAAACCAAATCCGTCGAAAATTCGAGACGGCCTGCTTTGGAATTTTTCTTTACCATTTCTTCCAAGCCGGGTTCGTAAATCGGGATAATCCCCTGTTTCAAGTTCCGGATTTTCTCGAAATCAACATCTACGCAAGTGACATTGATTCCCATCTCAGAAAAGCAGGCTCCGGTAACTAAACCGACATAACCCGTTCCTACAACTGCAATATCCATAATTAATTTTTATCAAAAATTATGCAAATATACAATTTCCTGATTTAATTTTCATCATCTAATGAGCTGTAGATTGAATTTAAGCTGATAAATTCCGGTACGATTTTCTTCATTAGTTTTACGGTTTCCATAGAATCATCATGCTCAGCTATTTTAATCAAGCGGTACAATAGTGGTAATATTTCTTCATAATTATATTCTGTTATCTTGCTAACCATTATTTTTTCATGACGTGTCGGTATAATTTTTTCTTTATCGTATAATAATTCTTCATATAATTTTTCTCCGGGGCGGAGTCCTGTATAAATAATATCAATATCTTTATAGGGTTCGAATCCCGACAGGCGAATCATAGATTCCGCCATATCTTTAATTTTTACGGATTCTCCCATGTCGAATACGTAAATCTCCCCGCCCCGACCCAAACAGCCGGCTTCGAGTACCAAATTACAAGCTTCTGTAATCGTCATAAAGTAACGAATGATTTCGGGATGTGTGACCGTCACCGGTCCTCCTGTTTCAATTTGCTCTAAAAACCTCGGTATTACCGATCCGTTCGAACCCAATACATTGCCGAAACGAGTGGTAATGAAACGAACCGGCGCTCTTTCCGTATTTTGTAACTGATTATTAACCAAATATTGAATATATATCTCTGCAATCCGCTTTGAAGCTCCCATTATGCTACTCGGATTTACCGCTTTGTCCGTTGAAACCATCACAAAACATTCCGCTTGATAATTGACGGCCAAATTAGCTACATTTTTCGTTCCCATCACATTGGTTAATATGGCTTCTGCAGGTTGTTCTTCCATCAAAGGGACATGTTTGTATGCGGCTGCATGGTAAATATACTGTGGTCTATATTGGTCAAAGATTGATTTCATCCTTTCATAATTTCGAACATCGGCAATCAATAATTGCTTTTTTACCAATGGAAAAGAATCGTTCATATCCAAACTTAGCTGGTGCAAGGGCGTTTCGGCTATATCACACAACAACAGCATCTTTACATCAAAGCTGCACAGTTGTTGAGCAATCTCACTTCCAATAGAACCTGCTGCGCCTGTGATTAAAATCGTCTTGCCCGCCAGATTGTTTCCAATTGATTCTATATCCGTATGAATAGGATTTCTACCCAATAAGTCGTTTATACGAAATTCATCTACTTTGAGCGCTTTCTTTTCCTTTGTTTTCAAGTCCTCCTGCGACGGAGCAGACAACAACTCTATCTTATATTGTAAACATTTCTCTATCAACAACTGTTTTTCGACAGATTCCAACTCTTCCGGAACTATTAACAAGGCATTGATATGCCGGAAAGAAGATGAATCGGTGAAAAATTCGGTTTTGCTGTAAATCGGAAGATTCATGATTTTCTGATTTATCTTACGGGATTCGGAAGAGATAAACCCGGCTATCGAGTAGGGCAGATACTCGTTGTCTCGAATCATTGCGGCAAGCGATATATGGGTTGATTTCGTGCCAAAAATCAACAGAGGAAAATGTTTCTTATTGGTATATATCGTTTTAACATAATCGAAAAACAACCGTATCATCATTCGACCTAAGAAAATCGAACTGAATCCCAACACGAAATTGATAAAAACTAATATGATGGAAATTACAGGTTCGTTATAAAATGATAACAAAATTGCCAACAATACAATATTTGCACAAAATAACGATAAAAAAACACGTAAACTGTCCTTGAACGACAAATAACGTAGAACCCCCCGATAAGTTGCAAACAGGTAAAAAAATAATCCGTTTAGAGTTACACACGAAGCTAACTTCACGATAAAAATTACCGGATAAACCGGTTTTACCGCTAAACTATAGCATAAAAAGGTGGAAATGGTAAATACAATCGCAATGGAGATTAGATCTACTATAAAAACAGTTTTTTTGGATAAATAGGGTAAAGAAAGTATTTTTACTACGTATTTTCTTATTTTTTGGTGTAATAAATCCATCTCAAATTAAATTCTTTGTCCGAGTGTTCTTGTTTCTCCGATGCGGTTTAAATATTTTGCTGCAAAATTACAAAATAAAACATCGCAAATGCAACTTTTCACAAAAAAATTTCATTATTTCTAATTCAACTACTAACTTTGTGAAAAAATACGACTATATGCAAATGAAAAAGATTACGATTGTATTAATTAGTACATTTATCCTGTTTGCACACTGTATTCCTGTTTTGGGATGGGGGGGCAAAGGGCACTATGTGATTGCCGGCATTGCCGAAATGCACTTGAACAACAAGGCGAAGAAAGAGGTGCAAAGACTGTTGGGAGGACGCACAATGGTTTATTATTCTACTTGGATGGATGAGATCAGGAGTGATTCCGCTTATGGCCATACACGCACATGGCATTATGCCAATGTCGATGAAGGTAAAACATACGAAACTATGAAAAAAGAGCCCAATGGTGATGTGATTACGGCTACATTGCTGTCTATCTCCCAACTGAAAAATAAAAATCAACCCGACTCCATCCGTTCCATGTACTTGAAGTTACTGATTCATTTGATAGCCGATATGCACTGTCTGATGCATGCAGGCCGGAATACCGACAGGGGAGGGAATAATTATTTAGTGAAATGGAAAAATACTTCGACAAACCTTCATTATATCTGGGACGTGACGGTCATCGATGAAGCAAGGAATTGGAATTCAATCGAATGGGTGAAGTACACAGATATTGGAATGAGTAGAAGACAACGACAGGCAATTGAAGCCGGCACTCCGCTCGACTGGTTTAATGAAACGGTTGCCCTCGCTAAGGACGTTTATAAAAATACTCCTGAAAATCAAACGGTTCCACAATCTTATGTTCGAAAATATACTCCCGTAATTGAAGAACAGTTTCTGAAAGCCGGTTATCGTTTGGCATACCTGTTGAATACGATATTTAAATAATAACATTATCAATTAAATTTTTTACTACCTTTGCACCTTACAATTATGCTAACTTGATTGTTTCTTCAGAATGAATAGAATTATTAAAAAAGAGTTTCTTTCCGAAAATGTAGTCAAAATGGAAGTAGAAGCTCCCCTCATCGCAAAATCCAGAAAAGCAGGACACTTTGTTATCGTAAAAATTGGTAAATACGGCGAACGTATTCCATTGACTATTGCAGCGGCCGACCCCGTATCAGGCACGATCACTTTGGTGATTCAGAATGTAGGCATATCGACGGGTAAAATTTGCG
>Ga0082212_10006778_pt1 | contig 15299 bp, 14 predicted proteins | sample TergutNt197P3_FD_71548 | JGI IMG/M metagenome (GOLD analysis project Ga0082212, IMG submission 71548) | Neocapritermes taracua P3 segment gut microbial communities from Petit-Saut dam, French Guiana - Nt197 P3 | ecosystem: Host-associated > Arthropoda: Insects > Digestive system > Gut ...
CAGTACAAATACCACCAAAAACGATAACCCCATCAGGATCACAAAGAATATCAGCACTTTCTCGAAGGAAGTATATCGTCCGTACCACAACAATAAGTACAGAACAATGGCCGCTACCAGAATAATCCAGAAAGTATTGACCGATACGCCTGTAGCCATTCGGATTCCTTCCTGAGTCAAGTCGGCAATAATCCCCATGATCCCCATGAGTGCAAGTAATTCGCCGATGATGAGCGCCACCATGATATACAGGGCCAATATCCAGCCCCACCCGCTAAAACCGGCTTTGATGTTGTACAATGCCGTATGTCCTGTAACGATGGTCAACTTGCCGTATGCCACCATCATAATATAAGTAAAAACAGCAGATAGCACTAATACCCAAAACAGCCCCATGCCATGTTCGGCTCCGGTTTTGGCCATGGTGGTAACACTGCCGGTACCTATGTTATATCCTATTAGAAACAAGCCCGGCCCCACAAGAGCCAAGGCGGTAAAAATTTTTGTAAAAATCTTTTTCATTGATAAAAAATTAAAATTTCACAAAAGTAGATGAAAATATTCGTTTTTTCAAGCGTGTGAAATAAAAAAGAATCATTCAGTGTCGCAGTTTATTCCTTCATTTTTACATCAACGTCAAAGCGGCAGCCCCCATCAATGCAGCATCGTAGTCCAGGGCGGTTTTTACGATTTCAACGCCGGAACATTGCTTTACAGTTGTTCGGTCAAATTCTTCACGTATGGCCGGTAACAATAACTCCAGCGAATCCGATACGCCGCCTCCGATATATATTTTATGCGGATTGAGCAGATTGGCAGCATACGACAAAGCGCGGCCAATATATTTTCCGGCTGTATGATATATTTCTATTGCCGTTTGATTGCCTTCTGCAACCAATATGGAACACGATTTTGCATCAGCAGACATGTTTTTTACCATAAGTATTTCCGACAATTCTTTGTTTTCGGCAACTTTTTCTGAAAACATCCGTGTGATAGCGGTTCCCGAACCGTGGGCTTCGGCGCATCCATACTGCCCGCAACTGCATCGGGCGGGATGCCCGTATTCGACCTTCACATGCCCTATTTCTCCTGCGCAGGAGTTGTAGCCGGATACTAACTTCCGGTCGATAATAACGGCGCCTCCAATGCCGGTGCTTACCGTTACCCACAAATAATTGTCGCAGGCATGGCCGAAAATCAACTCCCCTATGGCACAGGAATTGACGTCGTTTTCGACAAAAATTTTATTCGTTCCGAACATACGGTTAAAATAATTTTTCACGTCGATGCTGTACCATCCGGCAAATGACGCCTGCAAGAGAACGCCTGTGGATGCGTCGACCATGCCGGGCATATTCACGCCGATACCTTCCAAATCGTCGAGGGTAAAACCAAGCCCGGAAAGACATTCGTTGAATTGCTGGCAACAATTCGAGAAATGTGCATAACAATCAGCAGTATATGTGGCAAACCGGCGTTTAGTCAGGATACGGGCATCCGGACTGATGATGCCGACCATCGTTTTTGTACCTCCTACGTCAATAGCTCCCAAATATTTCATGTCATTTGCATTTTGGCCAAAATCTCTTTTACCGAGCATATCACAGCATGTTCATACAATAAGTGCATATCTTCGATCTGTTCCATCGAGTCGGTGGGAGCAATGAGAAGCAAGTCGCACCAATCTTTCATTTTTCCGCCGTCGCGTCCTGAAAATCCTATGGTGCAAACGCCCATTTCGCGGGCTGTTTTCAACACCGAAATAATATTGGGCGAGTTACCGCTTCCGCTGAATACAATGAGAACATCATTTTTTACGGCAAAAGTTTTCAGTTGGATGGAGAAAATATCTTCATAGCTGAAATCGTTGGATAGACAGGTAACAACAGCATTTGAATCAGCCAGGCAAATCGTTCTGATACCTTCCCGTTCGTTCACGCGACATCCTTTCAGCAAATCGTTGCACATGTGCGAGGCTGTAGCTGCCGAACCGCCATTGCCGGCTGTAAAAACGGTTTTTCCGTCGGCTTTTGCCTGCACTATCCTTTGCACGATAACAGCCAGCAGGTCAAAATCGCTTTTAACGACTCGTTGCGCTACATCGACGGCATAGTCATACAATTGCGCTTTTATGTCCATATCATTTGCCGGTTGTCTTTGTTTTACGCTGTTGGAAAAGCATAACGGCAAATACGACAGACAAAAATACGGGGATAACGACGATGTATTGTATGGTGGCTGCTCCTGCCGCTAATTGGTTGCTGTGCTGCATCATTTGATTGTCAAAAATACTTCCGATAACGGGCTGGATGATAGCGCCGCCCAATGTTCCCATTCCGCCTATGATGGCTAATCCCAATGCTCCGCTCATGGGTCGGCGATCGGCTGCAAGTCCCAGCATATTAGGCCAAAAGTAGGCAATTCCGAAAGCAAAAACAGTTGCGGCGATAAAGATCATCCATCCGCTTGAAACGCTCATCAGGAAAATACCGGTACCTGCCAGCAAAGCGGACAGAAACAATACTCCGACAGGCGAGAATTGACGCACTATGGGGGTGGCAAAGGAACGCGCCAGGGCTATAGCCAGCGAAATCCATACCAAAATGAGTACTGAGCCGAAAGCGCTCTCTCCAAACAGATCGGTGACTGCATTTTTCAACAGGGTAGGCGTCCACAGGTTGACTCCAAATTCGACTGAAGAGGTGAGAATCATGAGAAACGCTATGAAAAGGAACAGCGGCGATACGATCGCATTCAGCATATCCTTGTAACTGCCGCCAAGTAACGTACGCTCGGTGGCAGGGAATTTTTGTTTGAAAAACATGAATCCGTACAGCAGGGTGGGTATCAAAAGTAAAGCCATTTGAAAACGCCAGCCTATCCCGATTTGATTAAAGAAAAAAACCATCAGTCCACCGACGGCAATACCGATGGCATTCCACATGTGGAAGAGATTAAGACGGGCTGTTTTTTCGTTCGGATAGAGGGTGGTAACCAAAGGATTACATGCTGCATTGACGCATCCGCATGCAATACCGATAAACGAAGTCGCAATAAACAGGCTCCAAAAACCGGTAGCAAAAACTGTGATCACTATGCCTGCCAATTGTGAAACGAAAAGCACGACGATTACTTTTGCCGTTCCCCAGGTCTCCACCAATAGCCCGAATAACAACACGGACGCGGTAACGCCCCACAGGAAAGCGCTTGAAATCCAACCCGCTTCGACTGCGTTGATGTTAAATTCGTCCATCCAGGAATCAAGAAAACCGCTTCTGATTCCCAAAGCCACCGCTGTTACAAACAGTGATAAAGCGCCGGCAATAAATAGTCTGTTTTTATTGTTCATGAAAAAAATATTGAATAATTGAATAACTGAATATTTACACAGTTCCCGGAAGAGGAATAAGTCTGTACTTTTCCATATCCACTTTGTCCAATGCCATATTGTCGGGCATGAAGTTCTGGTCGGACTGTATCATTTCATCCCACGTATAAAACTTTCCCGTGCAGGCCGATTCAAGAGCCATGATACAGGCCATGGTCGAAGTGGCAGTCGTTTCGGCAAAGTTGATCACCTTTCCCTTACGAATATGGTTGATTAAGTCAACATGTTCCAATGTATAAGGATCATGCTGTTTGAATTGCTCTTTAGCAGCAACCTCGTCGTATTCCCAAATCACATTCCCGTCAAGATCTGTAATGTTGACGGGACTTCTGTTCAAACCGTTCCATCTGCCTTTCGTTCCCTGTATGATTACTCCTGTGCGATTATCGCAATTATTTATCTGCCGTTCTATACCGTGCATGTGTATACCGCCTTCGTACTCAAAATCTATACTGAAAACGTCATAAATATTTCCGGTATACTTGCGGATACGCGCACCCGTACCGAAAGCCCAAACAGGCTTCAGATGCGAGAACCATGTGAAAATATCAACATAATGTATCAACTGATCGACCAGTATATCGCCGCTCAGCCAGCGCCAACTGAAATGGTCGCGTAACATATATTCCATCTCGGTCCATTCAGGCTGGCGGGTGATATAATGAGAGTGTCCCTGCGCACAGTAAACATTGCCCGATGTGATTTGTCCGATGTATCCTTCCTGAATCTTTTTGTACGATTCTACATTAGAGCGTCTGTAATGTTCCATTGTCCCTGTAAGAAGACACAGGTTATTCGTTTGCGCCTGGCGAACTGCCGTCATAAATTTTCGGTAGCCTGCTGCGTCGACGGCGGCAGGTTTTTCGCAGAACACGTGTTTACCCTGATCGATGGCATATTTCAAATGATCGGGATGGAATAACCCGGGCGAAGCAATCATCACCAGATCTACTTCGGGCAGTTCGCATAGATTTTTATAGGTATCGATACCTACAAAACACCTGTTATCCGGTAATTCGATGTTTTTACCTTCTTTCAGCCTCTTGCGAAAATTATCCACCCTGTCCCTGAAAGGATCGGAACAAGCCACTATCGTCACGCCGTCGGCAGCGTCCAGAAAGTTGAAAGCCGCGCCTGTGCCACGCCCTCCGCAACCGATGACCGCCGCCCTGACGGGCTTGCCGTCTATTGCCTTATCGGGAAGTTCAGGTATGTATATTTCACCGGCAGGACGCAACGGTGTATACTTACTCTCGTTACTTCCTCCGCCCGAACAGGCGGAAAGTAACCCTCCGGCGCCCAAAGTTCCTGATGCGCCGATAATGGCTGCATTAGACAGGAACGCACGCCTGCTTACTGTTGATTGTTTTTTGGTCATATTGATTTGTTAATTGTTAATTATTAATTGTTAATTTTCTCTTGCCGCTCTTACCATTGCCATGATATTTTCTGACGGAATATGAGCTGGCCAGGCACAACCGGCACATAAAAGGTCTACTCCTGCATTGATACAATCAACGGAACTTTTATAAACTTCATCAGGTGTGCCATGAAGTAGCGTACTCATTGTGTCCACGTAGCCAACCAGCGCTGTTTTGCCTTTTAGTGTTACGCGAGCCTTTTCCACGTCGGTTTTGCCGTCAAAACTGATGGCAGTCATTCCCGATTCGGCAATGTAGGGCAAATGGCCGGTTATGTCCCCGCAGATATGCGTTATGGAAGGAACGGATAAAGAAGTACAAAGCTCCCGGTGATATGGCATGATGATATCGCGGTAGGTATCAGGGGATATAAGGTCGCCGCTGGAAGCCGCTTCCCCGATCAACACCACATCGCATCCGGCAGCCTCCTGTTCTTTGGCATACATCATGCACAACCGCGTCAGGCGTTCCATTGCCGTGTGCGCCTTTTCCGGCTCTGCAACAGCCCAGATCAGAAAATTATCCATACCATATAACCTTGTACCCAGTGTAAAAGGGCCGACTATTGAACTGACCACAGCGGCTTCACCGTCGTAGCGTGTTTTAGCAGCGGTTATTGCTTTCAGAACCACAGGGATTCTGCCTTTGTTCAGCAAATCGCGGTCAAAGGTCAACTCTTCCGGTTCCTCGTAAAGATGGGTAACAAGTTGCGGAAGCGTGTCTTCGGAGCCAATATCTGTTTTGCCGCCAAGAGCTTCCGTCTCTACCGTCATATCGAAGGGTAACTTCAATGTCTCAAGTTCAAAATAGTTATGAGCGGCAGCCGCTAACTCCACCAGCTTTTCAACATCATAATGGGCTTGATCCCAACCGTACCCGCAACGCTCCATCAATTCTTTATTAACTGACGTTAAAAATCCGGTAACCGGAATCCTGTCAACCGGTTCGTGCCTTAGCGCTGAAAGAATCCTTTGCAAGTTTTTCATCTTCTTGTCCTGCCGGTTATTTTTCCATTGCATGATATACGATTTTCCCGCCGACAATTGTTGTTTTGATTTGGATATCCTCGTCGAAAATCACCACATCGGCGTCCTTTCCTTTTGCAAGGCTACCCTTCGTTTTTTCAATTCCCATGATTCGCGCGGGTGTTGAGGAAATCATTTGGATGGTTTCCGGCAAGGGCGTTCCGGCAAGGCTACGCATGGTTCTTACGAGACGGTCGGCAGTAGCCACGCTTCCGGCAAAAGCAGTGCGGTCGGGCATTTTAGCAACACCATCTTCTACCAGTACTTCCTGTCCGTTGGCAAGACTTCCCAGTATGGACTTTCCGTCTGGCATACCGGCTGCGCGCATTGAATCGGTAATCAAGGCGATTTTTTCGGGACCCTTGAGTTTGTATATCAATTTGAGCAGGCTTTCGGGCAGATGCACTCCGTCGGCAATGATTTCTACCGTCATGCCGTCGATCAGGTATGCTGCCTCGATGATTCCTGCATAACGAAAAGCATTGCGCCGTGTAACCGTAGATGTAGCCGAATAGAGATGCGTGATATGCGAAAAACCCCAATCGAAGGCGGAAACAACCTCTTCATAAATGGCGTCGGAGTGAGCGATAGCGGGCAAAATACCGCGTGTTTTTAGCGTTTCGGCAAAACCCTTGCTGCCTTCTAACTCCGGAGCAGCGCTCCAACGGGTAATATCGTCCGTTGCATCGAGAATCGCCATGTAATGATCTGGATGCGGATTACGGATATATTTCGGATCCTGCGCACCTTTCTGGCTCATGGCAAAATACGGCCCTTCGAGGTGGAAACCCAGAAAAGCGGCGCCTTCGGTATTTTGAACCTTTGCCTGACGATATATCTCAAACGTTTTGAACAATTCCTCATTGGTTGACGCCAGAGTGGTGGGATATAATCCCGTTGTGCCGTGTCGGGCATGAGCTTCGGCAATTTTGAGATACGCTTCGACGGTACCATCCATAAAATCGGCATTACCTGCACCGTGCGTGTGCAGGTCAATGAATCCCGGCGAAACATAATGACCTTCGGCGTCAATAATTTCCGCATCAGGAAAATCAATATTCTTTTCGCTTAATTCGCAGATTTTGCCATTTTCTATACATACACACCCAGCGTGAATTATTCGGTAAGGTGTGATGATTTTTCCGTTGATGATTTTATATTTCATGCTTATTATTTTTTATTTTACATATCTTGATTGATAAATACTTCGTCAATTGCTTACTATAACAAGCCAAAGCTGTAATAATTTTCGCCGGTTACTATCAGGTAAAATCTGAAGTGTTTCATTTCAATATTTTTCCCACATTTCTTGTCTCACCTCACGTGCAAAATCCTGTAATTCCTGTTCTGTTTTAAATCCGGCATCTTTCACCTCACCGCACATTTCTTTCTGTAATCGGTTAAACGCTAACAGGGAAGTGTTCTCAAAAAAAACTCGTCCATTTCCTTCTTCAAAAAAAATGATTTTGTCGCCATCTTTGAGGTTTAACTTTTTTCTAATTTCAAACGGAATTGTTATTTGTCCTCCTGATTTAATTTTTGCAACTTCCATACGGTTATTTTTTTGATTGTTCAAGATACAAAAGTAAAAACATTTGAAACATTTTAATGAAAAAGCCAGATAAAATTTTTAGACGAATAGAACATAGAGGACACAGATTATGCTGACTTTTATCAGTGAAAATCTGCAAAAATCTGTTCAATCTGCGTCATCCACGTCATCCGTGTTCTATTTCTTTGTCCATGATGTAATTTTATGTCCGTAAACCGCATAAAATACAAGGTAGACGAAACAGGGCAGCAACACCCAATAGGCAGCGCGTGCACCGATAGTGTCGGCATAATGTCCCCATATCATCGGAAGGATGGCATTTCCAACCAAACCCATCACCAGAATGGAAGCCCCTGTTTTGGTAAAGCGACCGAGATTGCGAATGGCAAGGGGCCAGATTCCCGCGTAAATCAAAGCATTGGGTAATCCGAGCAATGCGATGAACCAAATGGATACAGATACTTCATGACCATTATACATCATCTGCCCCGGAATAAAAAGTATACACAGGGAAAAAATCAATCCTGTAATGGTACAAACCCTTAATGCGTTGGTTTGGGAGATGAGCCTCGGAATACAAAAAATGCCGAAGATATATCCAATCATGGTTGCAGTGAGTGTATACGAAGGTAACCTTTTGGCAGATATTAAATCCATTCCCATTGAGTTGGCATATCCGATGATGGTATCGATGGCAATCACCTGCGTACCTACGTGCGTAAAAATTGCTACGAAGCCCAATACTAAATACGGAAACTGAAATATACTGGTTTTCCCGCCGTGTGATTCTGCCACTTCTTTACTCTCGTCTTCCGTATTGATTTCGGGAAGCACCGAATAGCGAATGAACAAACCGACGCCAATCAAAAGCACTCCCAAACAGGCATAAGGAATCATCATCCGGAGGGTCAGTTCGTCCAATGCCGCCGCTTTTTCAACAGCCGACATAGAAGGCAAAGCATCAAGCAAAGATTTGTCGGAAGCCTTTAGAATGATCGCAGAAAAAATCAATGGCGAAACAATACCCGCAAATTTGTTGAATACGCCGCAAAAACTCATGCGAGGTACTGCCTTGTCAATAGGTCCGATGATGGTTACATACGGGTTGGCTGCGGTTTGCAAAATGGCTAATCCTGATCCCATCGTGAACAGTCCGGTAAGAAAAATTCCGTAAATACGGGTAATGGCTGCCGGAATAAAAATAAACGCTCCGGTTGCCAAAAGGAAAAATCCGACCATGATACCCCGTTTGAAACCAACCTTTTTCAAAAGAAAACCTGCCGGCGGCGACATGACAAGATAGGCGATGTAAAATGCAAAAGCAACCAGCATGGCTTTTACATGAGTATCCAACTCGCAAACGATCTTGAAATACGGTATCAATATGGCGTTAATCCACGATACAAAGCCGAACACGAAATACATGAACGCCAATATCGCCATGGATATGATAAAATTGCGACGCGATAAACTGTTTGTCATTTTTTTAAATAATTACCATGTTTTACGTACCTGCGCAAGCGCTTTTTGCTTTGTTTCAGCCATACTTACGGCTGCTCCGCCCCGACGTTTGCTTTCGTCGGCAGCTTCCATAAAAGTGAAAATTTCGAGCGTTTCTTCAGGTGTAACGGGCGAAATTCCCGTTTGGAAATATTTTACGACCTCCACCAGCAAAGGATTATACCCTCCTCTCGTATCAAGGGGTACAATACCTCTTTGACCGAAGACATTGCCGCCCATGCCGGTTCTGCCAGCCCGAATACCACGAAAAGTACCCACACGGTTGCCTTCCCATATTCCTACTGCCACATCGGTATCGGGCGTATGAACCCGCGTCACCGTTTGGCAACCTGTACCCATGATCGTGAACAGAGCTTCGACTGCATGAATTCCGTACCAGAAAAAGTCAGGATGGGTGGCTTCCAGGGTGCATGTGCCATATGTTTCCGCACCCAAAATTCTGCCAACACTCTGTTTTTTAACAATATCTTCCACATTGGCAAAAAAACGCAATGATGATGAGGAAAAAACAGGCTGATTCAAATCTTTTGCTGCCTGAAAGATTGCAAAAGCATCCGTTAATGTCCCTGCTATCGGTTTGTCAATAAACATGGTTTTCCCGGATTTGAACACCGGTATGGCTTGTTCGAGATGCACTCTGCCATCGTTGGATTCGAGCATGATCACATCTACTTTTTGAAGCAAAGCGGGAATGGAATCAACTATCTCGACTCCCATTTTTTTTACCTCTTCGATATAACCGGGAACACGACTTGTGCTCGATTCAATATCCCTGCTTCCCTGCGGATATGCAGCCACTATTTTGTATCCGTTTAACTCCGGCAAAACATCCACGTTGAATGATTTGGAGAAAGCAGTGGCATGGGAGGTGTCCAAACCGATGATTCCTATCCGTTTTCCCTGTTGAACAGAATTTCGGTTTACATTCCCGAATGACAGACCGGAAGCCATCATTCCTGCTCCGGCCAATGTACCTGATTTAATAAATGTACGACGTTTCATTTTTATTTTTTTTAATTTTTACCAAATTTTTCTTACCTGCGCAAGCGCTTTTTGCTTTGTTTCGGCCATACTTACGGCTGCTCCGCCCCGACGTTTGCTTTCGTCGGCCGCTTCCATGAAAGTAAATATTTCGAGTGTAACTTCAGGCGCAACAGGGGCGATACCGGTTTGGAAAAATTTTACAATCTCTTTATCCAGAGCGACGCCCCCTATATATTCGCCCATGCTTTTGATGCCGGTTTGTCCGAAAGCATTCCCCCCGTATGAGTAGAGAGGATTACCGGTTCGTCTTCCACGGAAAGTGCCAATGCGGTTGCCATCCCATATTCCTGTCACCACATCGGTATCCGGCGTGTGAACGCGTGATACCGTATGGCATCCGGTTCCCATCATTGTGAATAAGGCTTCGATTCCATGAATCCCATACCAGAAAAAGTCGGGATGAGTAGGCTCCAGTGGCGCCGGACCATGTGTTTCTGCACCCAGAACATTGCCAACGATTTTGTTTTTGACAATATCTTCCATATTGGTCGTGTAACGCATACCTGACGTAGAAAATACGGGCTGTCTTAAATCCTCTGCTGCCTGAAAGATCGCAAATGCATCCGATAACGTACCGGCTATCGGTTTGTCAATGAACATACGCTTTCCTGCTTTGAACACCGGTATGGCCTGTTCCAGGTGTAGCCGGCCATCATTGGTACAGAGAATCATCACATCCACTTTCGAAATCAGATCGGCAATAGAATCAACAATTTCGACGCCAAAATTTTTTACATCCTCGATATAGCCGGGTATACGTTTGTAACTCGATTCGATTGTCCTGCTCCCATACGGGTAAGCAGCTACTATTCTGTACCCGCCATAGTCCTGTGAAGCACCCTCAATGTTGAATGATTTGGCGAAAGCAGGAGCATGGGAAGTATCCAAACCGATAATTCCTATCCGTTTTCCTGTTTGAAATTTTTGATTCATTCTCAACCTGAAACTTTTAAACTCTTGGTTCCCATCCCGGTTCGTAACTGCGGCTCCAATACCGTTGCGCTTCGCTATCATTGACGATGTGACCATTGGCAGGGTTGATGTCGAGCGATCGTCCGGTACGTAACGAAATATTGGCCAGCTGCATCAACAGTGTGGCTTTGTGTCCGGCTTCTGCAGGCGCTGCCATCGGAGTACCTTTCCTGATGGCGTCGAAAAAATTATTGATATGGATTGCGTCAAGACCTCCGGGAGGATTTGAGCTGTTTTGCTGACCAGCTGCATCATTTCTACTGTCTTTGACAACATTGTTATTTTTGTCGAAAATTCTGTATTCGTTACCGCTTCCGATGTGTAAAATGCCGCTGTCGCCATAAAAAACAGACGCAACAGAACTGTTATCAATGTTTCTTCCACTGCAACTGTATCCTTCCCACAACATGGACATATCCTTGCCAAATTCAATATTCACCATTTGCGTATCGGGGGTTTCCCAGTCATCTTTGAAATAGTATCTGCCTCCCACTGAACTTACTTTGGTAGGAAATTTCACGTCCATGCCCCAGCATAGCAGGTCAACCATGTGCGTACCGTTATTCAATGATTCGGCAGTACCCCAGTGCCAGAACCAATGCCAGTTGTAGTGTACGACATTGTCTTTGTATACAGTGCGCGGCGCCGGCCCTTGCCACAGATTCCAGTCTAACCAGTCAGGAACGGCAACTACTTTTCCGACGCCAATAGTATCCCTGCGGTTAACATACCAACTCTTTCCGAAATGTACTTTTCCAATGACACCATTTTTTATTTCCTGAATGGCTTCTATGATCTTCGGATACGATCTGCGCTGTGTACCAATCTGCACCACTTTTCCGTATTTAGCATTCGCTTCAACCAGCATTTCGCCTTCACGGGGACAATAGCTGACAGGTTTTTCTAAATATACGTGTTTTCCTGCCTGTAGAGAAATCAGGGCTGCAGGCGTATGCCAGTGATCGGGCATCGCGATTGCCACTGCATCTATTTGCTTGTCAGCGAGTGTTTTGCGAAAGTCTTTTTCTCCTTTAGGCACTCGTGTTTGCACTTTTTTTACTTCATCAACGCATTTTGTAATTGCATTTGAATCCACGTCGCATATAGCTGCTACTTCGCAGGCTGTGGTTTGGCGCGCAAAATTACGGGCGAGTTCAGTTCCGCGGCTGTTAACGCCTATTATCGCAACGTTGACACGGTCGTTAGCGCCCATGATGCGTTGATAGCTTGAAGCACTGAATCCGGGCAGAGCGCCTCCTACTGCCAAAATAGCCGAACCTGCGCCGGCTTTTTTGAGAAAATCTCTCCTTGATGTTGTCATATTGATTTGAAGTTTTATGAAAATAAATATTGGACAAACTTACATAAAATTCTAATATTCCAAATACTTTCAATGAAAAAATGACCCCGACACTCAATTCTCACTTATTCTCTCGGTTCCCCCCCAGTTCGTAACTGCGGCTCCGGTACCCATGATATGACTGTAAGTTGAAGCGCTGAATCCGGGCAGCACGCCTCCTGCTGTTAACAATGCAGTTTACTGTTAAATCACATTTTGGTAAGCCAGAAACATGGCACGGTAATATTTCATAAATTCAATCGGTTCGCAACTCACTCTGCTCACTTCACAATCACAATAACCGGTAAAACCATCAGCTCTCAGAAGCCTGAACAGTTCTCTGTAGGGATAGTCTTCGAGATATAAATCTCGCATATGAAGTACTTTAATCCGATCTTTCAGCATGTTGTAATTTGCTTGAAATCCTTCGCCAAGGAGATCTTCCCGGAGACAATTCCAAATAACATATACATAAGGGCTTTGCGAATAATCTACGATTTTCCTGATCACATGTACCTGGTTGGTTTTGCGCCCATGAACTTCAACACGAACTTCTACTCCAAGATCGTTCCCTGCTTTTGCGACTTCAGCCAACGATTTTCCAATTTGCTCCATCGTTTTTTCTTCAGGTACAGAGTCAGGTAAGTCATTCGGAAACACACGGATACCAAGAGCGCCAACATCGGCCGCCAATTGAAGATATTCCTTTGTACCTTCAATATTTTCTCTCAAAATCTTTTGATCCGGCGAATGATACTGATATGCGCTGGCCAAACTGATGGCTTCAAGCGCAGAGTCGGCGATTTTCTTTTTTACGTCCTGACGCTGAGATTTATTGAGCGTTAACTCTACTCCATGTTTTTGAGTGGTGCGTAATTCTGCGTGAAGAAACTTTGTTTGTGTACAATTTTTTATAATTGTATCCAAATCCCATTGACTGCCTATTAAATAAGTCATTAACCCTAATTTCAGGGGCGGCAAATTTTGAGCAGATTTTTCGTCAATTCCGGCATATTCTGAAGCGGTCAGATTCGATGGAAGCATGGTTGCGCCGGCTCCCAAAGCGGCTGTTCCTAAAAAATTCCTTCTTGATAATATTTTTCCCATATTGATTTTTGTTTTACTGTTTACTATAATTCTTTTATTTTTAAGTTTTTAAACGAAACTACGCTACCATGATCCTGTATCAGAATAAGCCCTTTTGCCTGTGCGGCATATCCCTCTTTATCTTTAAATTTTGATTTTTGCACTAACTCCTTGAAATGATCGCTACCCAGCTCATAAGATAACATCTTTTCTCCGTTAAGCCAGTGTTCCACATGATTGTTCTTACTGACGATACGCCCGGAATTCCATTCTCCGATCGGATTCACTTTTTTTGTATCCGGAGCGTCTATTAATTCATACAATCCTGCTAATTTACCTCCCGGAAGATTACCTCTGACCCGACTGTCGTCAATAATCTGAAATTCAGGCCCCCATCCATACCCGCTATTAGGATCGCCTATCGATTCATTCACAAAATATTTGACGCCGCTGTTAGAGCCGGCTGATATTTTGAAATCAAACGTAAAATCGAAATTACTGAACTCCTTGACTGTGACCAAATCTCCGCCATTTGCCGACTCTTTTCCATCGAAATATTCCATGATCATGCATCCGTTTTCTACCCGCCATCCGGCTTTTGGAAGTCCGTCGGTGTAAATACGTCGCCATCCGGTCATGTTTTGTCCGTCAAAAAGAAGTTGCCATCCGGTCTTTTTTTCCTGTTTGGTCAGTTGATTATCAACCGGTAAAGGATTGTCGCAAGAAATTGCTACAAAGCTGCAAATAGCAGCCACTACTGTTGTTTTGATGATTTTCATAAAAAAAATAAAAAAGGTTTAAGAATAATTTTTATTTGATGGCCTTATGGTCTTACGTTCCCACGCCGGCTGGAGCTAAGCGACGTCAGATCGAGATTGAAAAGTTTTTGCGACGTGCGCCATGTCACATCCTGCAATGCTTTGTCATTAAGCCCCAGTTTCAGAAAAAAACGCGAGTGGCACAGATAGCCCTGAACGGCATATTCGTCGATGCTGTTGCCGGGAAAAAGACTGGCATCAGTACCGAAGACGATACGTTCTGACCAAGTCTCTACAAATTCGCGCAGAAGCAAACGATCTTTCTCAACGAACTCGTCTGCCCATCTCAAATACATGCCAACACTTGAATCAACGTACAGATTTTCGTACTCTTTGAAAAGTTCAGACATACGATCAATGCCAACATACAACTGATGCGCACCGATGACTTTAAGCTTTGGAAAACGTCGCATCTGTGCCAGCACATCCTGAAGTAAATCCTCGTTGGTAAAATCCACTCCAGCCTCCCAGCCTTGCTGCCAGTAAGGAACATATCCTCCGCCATGATACGGGGAGTAACTGTGGCGTTGGGTAACGTGCCACAACAAGGGAATTCCTGCGCTTTCGGCGTAAACAAAGATAGCTTGCCATTCGTCATTCTGCCAGATATTACGCGGCGTCCTGCCTTGCATAATGGAAGCATTGTGCAATTTAATAGCGCAGGCGCCGCAACGGATAGCTTCGCGTACCTGCGATACCGACGGTTCGGTTATCCTGGGTTGGAACATCCATGCAAAGCGCGGATCCTTTTGCGACATCTCGGTAAATACATCAAACATATTATCCTGACCGGTTATAACGATTATTTTACCGAGGCGGTAGGCGTCAAGTTCAGAAAACCACTTGTCGAGCAGGTGTTTAAGGTCATCGCGTCCGGTGATATTTCTGAGGTGTACGTGCATGTCAACCCAATATTCTTCACTGGGCGGGAAATGAGGCATCCATCCACGGGAAAAACCTCCATCCATTGTATCGCGCTGCAATAAGTACGGTGAATACGGCCTTGTCGGATCAGATAACTTTGGCGTGACCGAAAGGTTGCAAGAACGATTACAGGCGTCTTTTGTGATGATGACGATTGTAAAACAAACAATTGCCAGCAAAATACCGGCACACATGCCGATTATTAA
>Ga0082212_10006779_pt1 | contig 15298 bp, 17 predicted proteins | sample TergutNt197P3_FD_71548 | JGI IMG/M metagenome (GOLD analysis project Ga0082212, IMG submission 71548) | Neocapritermes taracua P3 segment gut microbial communities from Petit-Saut dam, French Guiana - Nt197 P3 | ecosystem: Host-associated > Arthropoda: Insects > Digestive system > Gut ...
AACTCGCGGCAGACCGTCTCAAAAATGGGTGAGGCGAAGCCGTTCAACTGCGGCAGAACCGCATGGGTAAACACGCCGTCGGCATCGTCTGTCTCCAGATCCGAGATGTTTGGAAACACGAACCCGAACCAAAAACGGAAGAAATTATCCGTTACCCGATACAGACCCCGTGTCGAGGTGGCCTGCTCCTTGCCGCTTGACAGCACCGAGAATTCGCGTTCCAATATTTGAAGCTCAATCAAGTTTTTCAGGTACACGCTGATTTTGGATTTGTCGATTTGCGTATTGGTGTAGATGTCGTTGAGCTGCGTGTTGCCGAGCGCGATGGACTCGATCACCGTGTTATACAGGGCGGGTTCCCGACGCGCCGCCGCCCTACGGCAGCGGGGCGGTGTACCGCTCCGTGCGGTCCCAGCCGGTCAGCAGGTAGCAGTAGCGGCAGTCGCCGCGCTGTTTGTGCCAGCTCAGTGTCAGGCCGTCCTTGACGGTGATGCCGGCGCCCAGCTGCCACTCGTCCGCGTCGCGCGGTTTATCGCCAAAGCCGCGCGTTTTGCGGTAAAACTCCACCGTGTCGCCGTCGGACACCGGATCGAGGCCCTTCTGGATGATATAGCCGTCCTCATAGCGCGAACCCATGATCTTGCCGTCCGGGTATTTGTCCGAGATCAACACGATAATGTCCGCGTTTTTGCCGTTGATCCTGACCGGCACGGCGTACTCGCCGCCCGCCGCCGAACTGTCGGTCTTGTCGAGGCACACGGACACGCCGTTGATGGCGGGCCAGCGCAGTTCGCGGTCGGGCTTGGCGTCCGCGCCGTTGTACGTGCTTGTCACATCATGCTTGCCGGACAGGTAATAGCGCCCCTTGGCGTTAGGCACGCGCTTCCACACGGTAAGATGCGCCGAAATCAGGTCGCCGGCGCTCCCGGTTCCGGATTCAACCGAACGGGAGCGGCGGCGGCCGTTTCCGTCCATCATCTCCGCGAACGCCGTCAGATAGCCGGTGTAGTCGTCGTTGAGGTTGAGCGCGGCGTAGGTCTCGAGGGAGTCCCCGTTGTCGGTGCCGCCGCCGTAGATGTAGTAGGCCGTCAGGCCGCTCAACGCGGTGTCGGAGTTGTGGCGTTTGTACGCCACGGCGCGTTCCAGCGCGCCGCTGACCGCGCCGGACTCGTCCGGGAACATGTCGGACAGCTGCGCGGCCATGTCGCCCGCGTCCACCATGTCGCAGTCGTTGTCGCGGCTGCTGCCGTTGCCGAACGACTTGGTCATGCCGCGCCGCCGCGCCAATGAGCGGAACGCCGTGCCGCCCTTGCGCAGTTCCTGGCCGCACCGGGCGGTCAGCGCGCCCAGCGCGTCCATGACGCCCTGGGCCTCGGACAGCCGCGTGACCGACATGGTGAGCCCCTCGTCGGTATCCGCGCCGTAGAAGTCGAAATAGCGGTCTGTAACGGTCTTGCCCAGCGTCAGGCCGTCCATGCCGGGCTGGGCGTTCAGCGCGGACAGGAAGCTGTAATCCCAGCCGTCGCCGGGTTCCAAGTCCTGCGACGCGATCAGGTACTCCGAGTGGCGCGACGCCACGGCGGCCATCTCGACCGAGGCCATCAGGCAGGCGTCGAAGCCGATGAACTCCAATTTTTGCGTTTTGCCGCAGCCGCCGGGGGAGAGGCGGCCCAATGCGTTGTCCAGTTCGCTCAGGGACAGGCGGCTGTTCCCAAACAACTCGTCGTGGCCGTAACCGGCGATGGAACCGCCGCCGTGATCCCAGAGGATCAGGCCGTATTTCTTAGCCGGGAAACAGCGGTAGGCGTAGTCCAGGAACCCGGCCAGCGTGTCGGGGTCGCCCATGTTGAGCAGCCCGACGCCGCCCAGTTCCTCCAGTTCGCCGCCGTCAACGCGCCAGAGGGCGCACTGGTCGGCGGGCACGGCGTCGTTGTGCCAGCGGATTGCGCCGCCGGTGAAGATGACCACGTTGACCTGTTCGGTGTCCACGCCGGACGCGAGAATCTCCTGAAGGTCGGCGGTGGCCGCGCCGCTCTCGCTCTCGAGGTCGGAGCCGTTCATGTAGATCATAATGGTGTAGGCCCGCTCGCCGCCGGGCGCGCGCTTGCCGTCGGGCATGGCGCGCCGCGTGTCGTCCCACGGGTACGGTGACGGCGATTCAACACCGGAAGCCCGCCGAGCGCCCGTATGGGCGGTACAGCCGCCCAGCGTACCCAGCGCGACAAGTATGGCCGTTGCCGCGCACAGCAGTCTTTTCCGGTTCATGGCAACCCCCCGCAATCTATAAGAACCGGGGCGTCACGGTTTGCCCCGGTTCTTAGTATTGCCTGAAGGTATAAAATTTTGCGCCCGGCGGAGCTGGTAAAAAATTTACCCGGTCTATAGACACGCCATTATGTTGACGGTAACGTGATTTTATGCTATGATGGTTGCGAGGTGATCAATATGTCCAACGGAAAACTGAGTGTAAACGTCAAAATTGACGCGGGAGTGAAAGAACTGGCCACGCAGCTTTTAGCGCGGATGGGTTTAGACCAGACGACGGCGATAGATATGTTTTACAGGCAGATCATATCGGAGCGCCGCCTGCCGTTCCAGCCCACGGTCGCCCCCACGCTGGATGAGCAAATCGTGGCGGCGGCGTTGAAACGAAGCCCGAAGCGCGTCACGCTTCCCACCGACGAGAACGGAGGCGTGGTGATCGACAAGGAGAAGCACCCGGACATTTATGACTGGGCGGTGAACGGTTGATGAAGCCCTTTGACATTTTTATAACCTATATGTCATGGGGCGATGGCGGCAAAGACCGCCCCGTGCTGGCGTTCATAGTGGACGAAAACAGCGTTGACATTTATCAAATAACAACGCGGTACGAAAGCAAAAGCAAGGAAATACAAGCCCTGTACTTCAAAATAAACGACTGGGCGCAGGCGGGGCTTGATAAACAGTCTTATGTCGATACCGGAACTTTGATCACATTATCAGCGGAGACGTTCAAGAATAAAGCCCCGATAGGCGAACTGACCGAAAACGACAAGCGGCGGCTGTTCGCGTTTCTTGACAACGCGATTGACACGTAATATATTACGTGATATAATATCACCGCGCGGGGGTTGATTTATGAAAAGCTACTCTTCGAGAGAAGTCATTCAAATACTTAGAACGGATGGCTGGTATGAAGTGGGATGCAACGGAGACGACCATCAGTATAAACATCCTGCGAAAAAAGGACGTGTAACGGTTACGGCCCCCAAAAAAGACATACCGGTCGGAACCCTGAAAAGCATAGAACGTCAAGCGGGAGTTAAGTTTCCATAAAGGAGGAATTTGCGTTGAACGACAACTATATTTTCCCGGCTGTTTTTGATTATGCCGACGACGGGATTTCAATAACTTTCCCTGATTTGCCCGGCTGCTTGCCGTGCGCTCACTCCACAGAGGAAGCGATAAAAAACGCGCGGAGCGCTATGGGGTTACATTTATGGGGAATGGAGCAAGACGGCGAGGAGATTCCCGGGCCTACAGATGTAAAAAACATGAAACACGAAGAAAACCAAGCCATTCTGTTGGTCAATGTGTTTATGCCCCCGATCAGATACAAACTCAACAATAAATTCGTCAAAAAAACGCTGTCTATCCCGCAATGGCTGAATGCGGAAGCGGAACATGCCGGTGTAAACTTCTCACAAATCTTGCAAAACGGGTTGAAGGACTATCTGCGCTTACAAGGCAGATAGTCCTTCAATTGGCGTACAAAGGCAGTATTTACAGATTCCTAAACCGCCGATACCTGTTTTCGACCAGTGTTTCGGCGGGCAGGGCGGCGTTTTTTACGATGGTGTTGGTCAGCGCGTCGCGGAGCGTGTCCATCAGCGCGTCGTTTTCGTGGAAGATACGCTCGATCACGCCCATGCCGAGCAGGTCGTTGGCCGTCAGTTTCAGGCACTCGCACGCATCGGCCACCTTGGAGGCGTCCTTCCACAGGATGCTGGCGCACCCTTCGGGCGATATGACCGAATAGACCGAATTTTCAAGCATCCACACCTCGTCGGCCACGGCCAGCGCCAGCGCGCCGCCGCTGCCGCCCTCGCCGATTATGATGGAGATAACGGGCGTTCTGAGCGCCATCATGTCCGTCAAATTCTCGGCTATGGCCTGACCTTGGCCGCGTTCCTCCGCGCCCACGCCGCAGTACGCGCCCGACGTGTCCACCAGACACACCACCGGGCGGCTGAATTTCTCGGCCTGTTTCATCAGGCGCAGCGCCTTCCGGTAACCCTCGGGGTGCGCCGAGCCGAAGTTGCGGCGCGCGCGCTCCTTGGTGTGCTGCCCTTTTTCAAGCCCTATGACGGTCACGGGCATCCCGTTCAGATACGCCAGCCCGGCCACCACGGCCTTGTCGTCGCCGAAACGCCGGTCGCCGTGCAGTTCGACGAACCCGGTGAATATCTCCTTTATGAAATCGACGGCGGTGCGTCGGCCCTTGGCCCTGGCCGCCGCGACACGTTCCACGGCGGTCATGGACGCCCGCCCCCTTTCCCTTTTTCGTGCATTTGAAGAAGCTGGGCCAGCAGTTTTCGCTGCCGCCGCCTGCCCGCGATGATGTCAATGAACCCCTTTTCCAGCAGGAACTCGGCGCGCTGGAAACCCTCGGGCAGTTTCTTGCGCATGGTCTGCTCGATCACCCTCGGCCCGGCGAAACCGATCAGCGCAAACGGTTCGGCGATGATGACGTCGGCCTGCATGGCGAAGCTGGCGGTGACGCCGCCGGTGGTCGGGTCGGTCAGCACGCAGATATACAGGCCGCCCGCGTCCGAGTGGCGTTTGACCGCGCCGCTGGTCTTGGCCATTTGCATCAGCGACAGGACGCCCTCCTGCATCCGCGCGCCGCCCGACACCGTGAACCCGGTCACCGGCAGGCCCTCGGCCGCCGCGTGTTCAAACAGCCGGGTGATCTTCTCGCCCACCACGCTGCCCATGCTGCCCATCATAAAGAACGGCTCCATCACAAACAGCGCGGTCTTTTTGCCGCCTATGGTACAGACGCCGCACACCACGCCGTCTTTTTCGGCGCTCTCAAGTTTCGCGTTGATCAGCTTTTTCTCATAATCGGGAAACCCCAGTATGTTGGACGAAACCATGTCGCCGTCCCGCTCCTCGAACGAGCCGGGGTCGGCGGTCATGTTGACGCGCTGGCGCGCGTTGACGCGGAAGTGATACCTGCAATAAGGGCAGACGTGGAAGGCGTCGGCCAGTTCGCCTAACCCGACGGCCTTCTTGCACTTGGGGCAGATGGCGGTCAGTTCCTGGGAGCCGTCGCCCACGTTTTCAACTTTCGCGTGGCCCTCCAAGGGGTTCTTCGGTTTTTGGAAGATCATGCGCTGTCCCCCCTCTTACTCAAGTCCCAGCATGGACGGCAGGAAATCGGTGGTATACGACGAGTCGGCGAACGCCCAATGGGACAGGACGTCCTCCTGAAGCCGCGCGTTGTGCGCCACGCCCTCAATGATCATTTCGCACAGCGCCGCGTTCATCTTGCGTATGGCTTCGTCGCGCGTCTGCGCGTGGACGATCAGTTTGCCGATCATCGAGTCGTAGAACGGCGGCACGGCGTAACCCGAGTATATGGCCGTGTCGAAGCGCACCCACGGGCCGCCCGGCACATGCAGCATACCGATTTTGCCGCATGAGGGCGCGAAGCCGTTCCCGGGGTCCTCGGCGTTGATCCGGCACTCGATGGCGTGGCCCTTGAACTCCACGTCCCGCTGGCCGAACGCCAGCTTCATGCCCGACGCCACGCGGATTTGCCATTTCACCAGATCGACGCCGGTAACCATTTCGGTCACCGGGTGTTCCACCTGCAAGCGGGTGTTCATCTCCATAAAGTAGAAACTGCCGTCGGCCTTGTCGTACAGGAACTCGACGGTGCCCGCGCCCTTGTAGCCGACGGCTGCCGCCGCCTTCACCGCCGCGTCCTCCATGCTCCGCCGCGTGCCCGCCGCGATATACGCCGGGCTCTCCTCGATGAGTTTCTGGTTCCGGCGCTGAACCGAGCAGTCGCGCTCCCCGAGGCACACCACATTGCCGTGACCGTCCGCCAATATCTGCATTTCGATGTGCTTGATGGAGCGCATGTACATCTCCATATACACCGAGCCGTCGCCGAAGGCGCTCCGGGCCTCGGCCATCGCGGCCATGTAACACCGCTCCAGTTCGTCCTCTGACGAGGCCAGCCGGATACCCCTTCCGCCCCCTCCGGCGCGGGCTTTTATCAACAATGGGAATCCGATTTTGACGGCCTCTTCCCGCGCGTGCGGCAGGTCGCGCACCAGATCGCAGCCCGGTATGACCGGCACCCCGGCGTCCCGCATGGCGCGCCGCGCCGCCTCCTTGTCGCCCATCAGCGAAATGGTCGCGGCGTCCGGGCCGATGAACGCCACGCCGTGTTTGCCGCACAGGGCGGCGAACGCCGGGTTCTCGGCCAGAAATCCGTAACCGGGATGTATGGCCTCGGCCTTGGAGGACAGCGCCGCCGACAGCACGGCGTTCATGTTCAGATAGCTGTCCTTGGCCGCCGCGCCGCCGATGCAGTAACTCTCGTCCGCCAAGCTGACGTGCAGCGCGTCGCGGTCGGCCTCCGAGAACACGGCCACCGTCGAGACGCCCATCTCCTTGCACGCGCGTATGACGCGCACCGCGATCTCCCCGCGGTTGGCGACCAGTATTTTAGAGAACATAGAACAGCGCCCCCCGGCCCTAAGAATTCTTGATCACGGCAAACGACAGCTCGCCGCTGACGCACAGCTTATCGCCCGCATACCCCGCGCCCTTGATGAAATAAAACGGCCCCTTGGCCTTTATCAGTTCGCACTTGAAAGTCACCGTGTCGCCGGGAACCACCTTGTGCTTGAATTTCACGTTGTTCATGCCGGTAAAATACGGTGTGGCCCCGGACGCCTCCATGCCGGTCAGTAAACAGGCCGACTGCCCCATCATCTCGCACAGGATCACGCCCGGCACCACCGGGTTGCCCGGGAAATGCCCGTTTAAGAAGAACTCGTCGCCGCGCACGGTGTAGCTGCCCGACGAAACGCCGCCCTCGAGCGACACCGAGTCGAGCAGCAGCATATTCTCCCTGTGCGGCAGGATTTTCATGATCTCTTCCCTGTTCATGCCGGTATGAATTTGAACAGCGTCTGGCCGTATTCGACCACCGCGCCGTTCTTCACGCACACGTCGGCGATTTCGCCGTCGCGCTCGGCGGTTATCTCGTTCATAATCTTCATGGCCTCCACAATACACAGCACGTCGCCTTTTTTGACGCGGCTGCCGATGCTCACGAACGGCTCGGAGTCGGGCGACGGCGACGAGTACAGCACCCCCACCAGCGGCGACACGATCACGGCCTCCGCGCCCGCGCCCGTGCCTATGCCCGCCGGAACGTCCGAGGCGGCAGACGGTATCTCGGGGACGCCCGCAAGCTCATAGCCCGCGTCCCCGCGTCCCCGCGGAGCGGGGCGCGACGCCGTGACGCCGTGGTTCTTCTCGAGCCGCACCCGCAGGTTGCCCTCGCTGACCTCGAGCGTGGTCAGGCCGTTGGCGTCCAGTATGCGCGCCAGCGCGCCGATGTCGTCAATGTTCATCGCTTACACACCTTCTCTTACAGTTTCTTGAAAACCACCCCGGCGTTGTGGCCGCCGAACCCCAGCGACATGGACAGGGCCTTGTCTATGGGCAGCTTCCGCGCGGCGTTGGGCACGTAGTCGAGGTCGCACTCCGGGTCGGGCTCGGCGTAGCCGACGGTGGGCGGCACGATGCCCGTTTCGATGGCCTTGATGGCGGCGATGGCTTCCGCCGCGCCCGCCGCGCCCAGCATGTGCCCGGTCATCGACTTGGTTGAACTGATGGGGATATTGTATGCGGCGTCGCCTAAGGCCAGTTTCAGGGCCAGCGTCTCGGTCTTGTCGTTGAGCGGCGTGGACGTGCCGTGCGGGTTGATATACATGTTCCCGTCCGGCGTTATTCCGGCCTCGGACACCGCCAGCCGGATCATCTCCGCGCCCGCCTCCGCCTCCGGGTGAGGCGCGGTGATGTGATAGGCGTCGCAGGTGTTGCCGTAGCCCGCGATCTCGCAGTAGATACGCGCGCCGCGTTTGACGGCGTGCCCGTACTCCTCCAGTACCAGCGCGCCCGCGCCCTCGCCCAGTACAAAACCGTCGCGCCGTTTGTCGAACGGGATGGAACTGGAATCAGGGTCGTTGCGCGTGGACAGCGCGGTGCTGTTGGCGAAGCCGCCGATGCACAGGGGGTTTATGGTGGACTCCGCGCCGCCCGCTATAATGGCGTCGGCGTAGCCGTGCTTGATGGCGCGGAACGCCTCGCCGATGGCGTGGGTGGCGGTGGAACACGCCGACACGATGGGCAAATTCGGCCCGCGCGCCGTGTATTTAATGGCGATCAGCGCCGAGGCGATATTGGCGATCATCATGGGGATAAAGAACGGCGACACGCGCTGCGCCCCCTTGGTCAGCAGCTTCTCGGTCTCGCGCATGAACAGCAGCATACCGCCCACGCCCGAGCCCATATACACGCCGAACCTGTCCGGCGCGGCCTTGCCGTCAATGCCGCTGTCCGAAACGGCTTGGGACGCGGCGGCCACGGCGTACTGCGCGTACTCGTCCGAACGCCGTATCTCGGCCTTGTCCATGTAAGGCTCGGGGTCGAAGCCCTTCAGCTCCGCCGCGATGGTCACTTTCAAGCCCGAAGCGTCAAACTTGGTGATCGGCCCGATGCCGTGCTTTCCGCGCGTGAGGCTGTCCCAAAAGGACGCCACGTCGTTCCCGACGGGCGTGACGCACCCCAGCCCTGTTACAACCACCCGATTCAAGTACAATTCACCCCGTTCACATGCACATGCCGCCGTCCACGCGCAGTACCTCGCCCGTCACGTATGACGACAGGTCGGACGCGAGGAACAGCGCGGCATCGGCCACGTCGCCCGCGCTTCCCATGCGCTTCATGGGTATGGCGGCGTTGTAAGCGTCCAGAACCGATTGCGGCAATGACGCCGTCATTTCGGTGTTGATAAAGCCGGGCGCGATGGCGTTGCAGGTCACGCGCTTGCCGGCCAGTTCTTTGGCCGTCGATTTGGTCAGCCCGATCAGCCCGGCCTTGGACGCGGAGTAGTTGGCCTGTCCCGCGTTGCCGGTGACGCCCACCACCGACGAGATATTGATGATCCTGCCGCGCGGCGACTTCATGATAACGCGCGTCAGGTGCTTGGTGAAATTGAACGCGCCCTTGAGGTTGACGCCGATCACGGCGTCGAAGTCGGACTCGCTCATTTTCAAGAGCAAGTTGTCTTTGGTGATGCCCGCGTTGTTCACCAAAATGTCAACCGCCCCGAAATCGGCCAGTATTTGCGCGCAGACCGCTTTGACGGCCTCGTAGTCCGACACGTCGCACCGGTAGCCGGCGGCCTTCACGCCGAAGGTTCCGGCTATTTCGGCGGCGTCGGGAGTATTCAAATCGACCGCCGCGATATTGGCCCCGTTTTCGGCCAATCTCCGGGCGATCGTGTTCCCGATCCCCCGCGCCGCCCCGGTGACTACGGCCACCCTGCCTTTCAGCATGGCAAACTCACCCCTGTTTACAGTTTATCCTTGACTTCTTCCAGACTCTTCAAATCGCACACGTTGAACGCCCGCGCCTCCGGGCATATCTTCTTAATCAGCCCGGTCAGAGTCTTGCCCGGCCCGGCCTCGATGAAGGTGTCAAACCCGGCGGCGGCCATGTTTTCAACGGTTTTCCGCCACAGCACCGGACTGCGTATCTGCCGCGCCAGCAAGTCCTTTATCTCCTCCGCGCCGCCGCCGTACGGCAGTGCGGTCACATTGGAGTACAGCGGCACGGACGGCGGGTTCACCGCGACGTTCTCTAAATACCGCGCTGCCTGTAGGGACGCCTCTTCCATATACGGGCTGTGGAACGCGCCGCCGACAGCTAACCTGACGGCTTTGCCGCCCATTTTGGCGGCGTCCTCACTCAGCGTTTGCGCCGAACTTTCCGCACAGGCCACCACAGTCTGGCCGGGACAGTTGTAGTTCACGGCCCAGGCGTCGGGCGCCGAGCGGCACAACTCCTCAACCTGTTCCGCCGTCAGCTTCAAGACGGCCAGCATGACGCCCGCGCGTTCCGACGCGCACGCGCCCATGACGTCCGCGCGGAAGCACACGAAGTCAAACGCCGCGCCGAAGTCCATGACGTTTGCGAACCGCATGGCCGGTATCTCGCCCAGCGAGAAGCCCGCCGCGCCGTCAACGCTTATCCCGTTCTCCGACAGGGCCGCCGCGTAGGCCAAGTCCGTCAGGAACAGGCAGGGCTGCGCGTTTTGTGTGCGGTTGAGTTCGGCCTCCGGGCCGCCAAAGCACATGGCCGTCACGCCGGGGCGCACTGCTTCCGCCGCGTCGTACAGCGCCCGCGCCGAATCGAAGCCGTCATATAAATCGCGCCCCATGCCGGGCGACTGCGCGCCCTGCCCTGCGAACACCAACGCTATTTTACCCATCGCGGCGCGCCTTTCAGTATTTCCCCGGTCTCGGACACGATCTCGTCGATGATCTCGCGCGCGGTCTGCTCCCTGTTCACCATACCGGCGATCTGACCGGCCAAGAAACAGCCGTTTTGGCTGTCGCCGTCCACGGCGGCCAACTTGAGCGCCCCCGTGCCGAACTGTTCCAGCTCGGCGTCGGACACGGTTGAGTCGTATTCCTTGGCGAACATGGCCCGCGAAAACGGCGTCTTCAGTGAGCGTACCGGATGCCCCAGCCGTTTGCCGGTGGCAACGGTGTCTATGTCTTTGGCCTTGAGTATCTTGTCCTTATAGTTTTGGTGGACGCCGCACTCGCGCGCCACCAAAAAGCGCGTGCCTATCTGCACGCCGCACGCGCCCAGCATAAACGCCGCCGCCGCGCCGCGCCCGTCGGCAATGCCGCCCGCCGCGATCACCGGGATGTCCACGGCGTCGCACACCTGCGGCACCAGCGCCATGGTGGTGGTCTCGCCGACGTGGCCGCCGCTCTCGCCGCCCTCGGCGATCACAGCCGCGGCGCCGCAGCGCTTGGCCAATTTGGCCAGCGCGACCGACGGCACCACCGGGATTACCTTGATACCGGCGGCGTTCCACATCTCCATATACTTGGACGGGTTGCCCGCGCCGGTTATCACCACAGCCGCGCCGCTCTCGGCGGCGGCCCGCGCCACACCGTCCGCGAACGGACTCATCAGCATGACGTTCACGGCGAAGGGTTTATCGGTGAGTCCCTTTGCCTTGGCAACCTGTTCGCGCACGTATTCGGGCGGCGCGTTACCCGCGGCGATCACGCCCAGACCGCCCGCGTTGGACACGGCGGCGGCCAGAACCGCGTCGGAAATCCACGCCATACCGCCTTGAAACACGGGGCGTTCTATAGACAGGATCCCGCAAATTGGGGAGTTCAGCATGTGTTTAACCCTGAACGCCTTCCAAGAAACCCATCAGGTCGCCGACGCTCTTGATGTTCTCGTCGATCTCTATGGTGACGTCGAATTCTTCCTCGATGGTCATCACAAGCTCGACCGTGTCCAATGAATCCAGTTCAAGCTCCTCAAAGGTGGTTTCCCTTGTGACAGTCAGGTTCTCGTCGTCCTTATAGTCCTTCAGGATTTTCTCGATACGTTCCAGCATGGTTTTAACGCCTCCGTAATTTATGGATAATTTTATTTCTGAAATGGGATCACTCCCAAATCAAGACACATGTACCCGTGGTCATCCCCGAGCCAAACGCGCACAGCAGCAGCGTGTCGCCCGGTTTTATACGCCCGCTTGCCGCCATCTCGTGCAGCAGCAGCGGCGTGGCCGCCGCCGACGTGTTGGCGTAACGGTCAAGGTTTAACGGGAACTTCCGCTCAGGCAGTTTCAAGCGCGAACGGGCCGCGTCGATGATACGCTTGTTGGCCTGATGCAGGATGAACCAGTCCACATCGCTTGGCGTGAGCGACAGCGCGCCCAATGCCTCCGATATTTCGCGCTCGACCGTCCTGACCGCGAACTTGAATACCTCCTGACCCTCCATGCGCAGGGTTCCGCAGGGCTTGGGTTCTGTTATGAAAGGGCTGCATCCGCCGCCCGCCGGCAGATTAAGGATACCGGCGTTGGGTTCGCCGCCCGTTTTGATGTAACGCAACGCGCCGCCGCGCGTGACCGCGCAGGCCGCCGCGCCGTCGCCGAACAGGACGCAAGTGCCCCTGTCCGCCCAATCCACATGCCGCGACATCATCTCGGCGCACACGATCAGGATGTTGTCCGCGCGCCCGGCGTTGATATACAGCGCGGCAATGTCCAGCGCGTATATCATACCCGTACAGGCGGCGTTCACGTCGAACGCCGGGCCTTTGGCCCCCAGCCGCTCCGCCACGGCGCACGCCAATGACGGGGTGCGGTAGTCGCCGCCGATGGTACAGGCGATCACCGTATCAATGTCGCAAGCTGTCAGACCGGCGGCGTCCATGGCCTGACGCGCCGCCCGTTCCGACAGTTCGGTCAGGGTCTCGGATGTGGCCACGAAACGGCTCTTTATGCCTGTGCGCGAGGTGATCCACTCGTCGCTGGTGTCCAAAAAGGCGGCCAGCTCGGCGTTGGTCACGCTGCGGGCGGGTACGCCCATGCCTGTGCCCGAAATTCTAATCATGCCGCCCCCGAAACCATACGGATTATTACGCTTGCCAAATTGCTTGTTTCACTTTAACATATGAGGGAATACATGTCAACATGAATGGCTGTAAATATTCAGAGCGATTCAAACGGGAATTTGTCCTTTGAAAGCTCCAGCGTATCCCGTATCTCGATCAGTTCCCGCATAACGCTCTCATTCACCGGGACGCCCGAGTGCTTGCGTTCCAGCCATGTCAGGTATTCCAGCTCGCCCGCCGTGTAGATGCGGTCGTAGCCCGGCGCTTTCTTGGACTCCCGGAGCTGGCGGCAAATCATGCCGGCCGTGCGTTTCAGATCGTCAAGGCCCATGAACGCCTCGGCGTCGATGGCTAAGAAGAAGTGGCCCAGCCCGTATTTAATCTTGCCGCCCTCGGCGTCAAATCCGCTCAGGGCGCGCAGGAACTGGCCGCTTTGCAGCGCGGCGGACAGAATCTCCACCACCGTCGCGTAGCCGTAGCCCTTGTAACCGCCGTTGTCGTCGCCAGCGCCGCCTAACGGCGCCAGCGCCGCCGTGCCGTCGGTCAGCGCTTTTAGTATTTCCTCCGAATCGGTCAGCAGGTGGCCGTCCGGGGTGATCACGTGGCCGCGGGGCGTGTCTTTGCCCTGCCGCGCGTCGCTCTCGATCTTGCCGCGCTGGGTGATGGACGTGGCGCAGTCCAGCATGAACGGGAACGGGTCGTCGGTCGGGATGCCGAAGCTCAAGGGGTTTGTCCCCAGCAGGTTCTCGACGCCGTGCGCGGGCGCGGTGGAGGGCCGCGCGTTGGTGCCCACCATGCCGATACACCCGGCGTCAACGGCCATCGAGCAGTAGTAGCCCGCGATGCCGAAGTGCGTCGAGTTCCTAACGGCGGTCATGCCGAGGCCAACTTTTTTGGCCTTTTCTATGGCCATGCTCATGGCCTTGTGCGCCGTCACCTGTCCCATGCCGTGGTTGCCGTCTATGACGGCGGTGGCCGGGGTCTCCTTTATGATCTCCGCGCCGGTCACGGGCGACTGGCGGCCTTCGCGTATGCGGTCGATATAAATGGGCTTGAAACGGTTCACGCCGTGGGACTCTATGCCCCTGCGGTCGGACTCTAACAGGACGTCGGCGCATATGGCGGCGTCGCCCGCGGGCACCCCGCACGCCATGAATGAGTCCCTGACAAACGGTTCCAGTATCTCCCAGCCAATGACAGGCATATCACAAACACCCCTTCCAATATGTATAGTGTACCAGACGCGGGATAAAAATACCAGCCAAATTTGAGTTTTCACGCCCGCGATTTTTGTGTTGCCCAGCCGGGACCGATATGGTATAATGGATTAAATTTTGATTTTAAGGGGTGTGAGCCTGTGACGGAGAACAAGCTGCTCGAACTAAAACGCACCGCGTGCCGTGTGCGGCGCGGCGTGATAGACGCCACCCACGGGGCCAAATCCGGGCATCCGGGCGGATCGCTGGGCGCGTCGGACATAATGACCGCGCTGTACTTCGCGGAGATGAACATAGACCCGGCGCGGCCCGCCATGCCGGAACGCGACCGTTTTGTACTGTCGAAGGGCCACAACGCGCCGTGCCTGTATTCGGCGTTAGCCAACCGGGGGTTTTTCCCGGTGTCCGACCTGCTCGCCCTGCGCGCGCAGGGCAGCCATTTACAGGGGCATCCGTCCATGCGAAGCACGCCCGGCGTCGATATGTCCACCGGCAGCTTAGGCCAGGGCGTTTCGGCGGCCTGCGGCATGGCGCTGGCGGCCAAGGTCAAGGGCGAAACTCACCGCGTTTACACGCTGCTCGGCGACGGCGAGATCGCCGAGGGCCAGTGCTGGGAGGCGTTCATGTTCGCGGCGCACCATAAATTGGACAACCTATGCGTGATCATAGACGTAAACGGCCTACAAATCGACGGCAGAACGCAGGACGTGATGGACAGCGCGCCGCTGGATAAAAAGATGGCGGCGTTCGGGTTCGGCGTGCTGGACATAGACGGCAACGATTTCGGCCAGCTTGAGGACGCCTTCGCCAAGGCGCGCGCCGTGACGGGCAAGCCGTCGTGCGTGCTGGCGCGCACCGTGAAAGGCAAGGGCGTCAGTTTCATGGAGGGCCAGGCGTCGTGGCACGGCAAGGCCCCGAACGACGCGGAATACGAAAAAGCGGCCTCCGAATTGGACGCCGCGCTCAAAAGCCTTGGAGGTGATCTGTGATGTCCGCTCCTAAAACAGCGACGCGCGAGAGTTACGGCAAAGCGCTGGTGGAACTGGGCGCCAAACGCGGCGACGTCGTGGTTCTGGACTGCGACCTCAGCGAGGCCACCAAAACCTGCCTGTTCCGCGAGGCATACCCGGGACGGCATTTCAACTGCGGGATCGCCGAGGGCAACATGATGGCCGTGGCCGCCGGGCTGGCGGCGGGCGGACTGGTGCCGTTCGCGTCCACGTTCGCCATGTTCGCGGCGGGACGCGCCTACGAACAGGCGCGCAACAGCGTGGGCTACCCGCGCCTGAACGTCAAAATCGGCGCCACCCACGGCGGTATCAGCGTGGGCGAGGACGGCGCGTCGCACCAAT
>Ga0082212_10006780_pt1 | contig 15295 bp, 13 predicted proteins | sample TergutNt197P3_FD_71548 | JGI IMG/M metagenome (GOLD analysis project Ga0082212, IMG submission 71548) | Neocapritermes taracua P3 segment gut microbial communities from Petit-Saut dam, French Guiana - Nt197 P3 | ecosystem: Host-associated > Arthropoda: Insects > Digestive system > Gut ...
TATTGACCGACGAAAGGAGCGAAGCGATATTCCTGGCATGTTCGGCGTCTAATTGCCCGGTCGGCTCATCGGCAAGCAACAGTAATGGTTTCATAATGAGCGCCCGGCATAGAGCGACACGAGTAGCTTCGCCTCCTGATAACGTATTTGGATATTGGGAGGCTACGCTGGAAATTTGGGTAAGCTCAAGTAATTGAATAGCATAATCAACAGCTTCATTACTTGCTTTAGAACGGAATGCAAGCGTTGGTAACAAGATGTTTTCGAATGCAGTGAATTGCGGCAACAAGCGATGATCCTGAAAAACAAAGCCTATTTGCCTGTTACGGATCGCTGCAAAATCAATATTGGGCGCCGTTATTTCCATCCCGTCCAATAAATAACTTCCGGCATCGGGTTGAAGCAGTGTTCCTAAAATAGACAATAACGTTGTTTTTCCAGAACCAGAAGGCCCTTTGATGGCGACAAACGAGCTTTTCTCAATTTCTATATCCACGCCGCGCAAGACATGGTTCAAGCGACCTTCACCGTCTTGAAATTTTTTTTGTATATTAGAGAGGACTACGGACATGTCAATTGATTCATTTAACGCCGCAAATATACAAAATAAGTTTTAATACTCAATTCTAAAAATTTATGATTTTTTTTGTGTCGTTATAAAATTGGATTAGCTTTCTTTCTTCTTCGGAGCTCATGGGTGGAAAGTTTTCGGGATGACTTAGATAGTCGCGAGTAGGAATTAAGCGGTATATCTGGACGCCTTTGTCGGCGTAGCGGCGTACCCAGAACGACTCGTAACTGAAGGAATCAAGGGTGACGATTCCATCGGTTTTGGTTAAGGTGACGTCAAGAAGGATGCCACCGTCGCTGTAACGCCATTGCTGGTTTGATACGAAATTACCCAGCGAATAAGCGACAAGCGTTGAATCGGTTGCGTTTAAGGCTATTTTTTTGATCGGTTGAACGGCATGTGGATGCGACCCTACGATAAGGTTACAGCCGTTTTGAGCCAGAAAACCGGCTATTTGTCGTTGCGTTTCATTTTCTGTGTTTTGGTACTCTTCGCCCCAATGAACACAGGCGATGATGTAATCGGTTCGCATTGCACGACATTTAGCCAAATCGGCGGCAATCTGAAGGGTATCTAAATAATTGACGATTATCGGCGGTTTTGCAATAGACATATTTGTGGTGTAGGTATAATTGAGGAAAGCCAGCCTGAAACCGTTTTTTTGCACTATCAGCGGATAATTTGTCTGCCAACTGAGTACATCTTTATACGTTCCTGCGTTCATGATTCCAAGATTTTCCAATTCATCAATGGTGCGTTCCAGCCCTTTTGCTCCACGGTCCATAATATGATTGTTGGCTGTCAATAGAATATTGAACCCGGCATCCTGTAATGCGACAGCTAAAGAGCGAGGGCTTGAAAAAGCCGGATAACCGGTGTACGGTTCGCCTGCAAATGTTACTTCGAGGTTGGCTATTGCTACGTCGGCAGATGAGATATACGGTTTTACCCATTGAAAGGTCGGGATGAAATTGTATGCATTGCCGTCTCCTTCGTGCAAGGCGCCGTTAAGTTGTGTGCTGTGTCCCATTACATCGCCAGCAAAGACTAACCGCACAGTTTCGGTCTGGACATAAGGGTTCGAAGCGGCGACAGAATCCAGCATCAAAAAAATATTAGCGACAAACGTACATACGGATAATATATTCATATTCAATTTAATAAATTCGGAAACTGTTCATCATTCAATCCGTTTCTTTCAAATGTTGATTGATACCACTAACCCATCCCGACAAGATAGGCAGTTTTTTTGCGGCTGTATCTCCTTCAAATCCCGCGATATCGTCAATCGAAACTAATTCGAGGTATTTGGCGAGCATATACTGTGACAGCGGTTTGTAGCTCCAATGCCATTTTTCTTCTTCATAACCGGTTGCGCGATTGCTGTCTTTCGGCGTATAGGGCTGGTAAAAACCGAATCTTTTAGCATTTGTTTTCAGCCAATCATAGACTTTCCGGCCTTCTTGGGTTTCATAATAAGCAAGCTCAAAGCTATTCAGATCAATGTCTGTACCCCAATGATGACGTGTTGTGCCGGGCATTGCGCGATATTTGAGGATATATATTGCTTTGTCGGTATCATTTTCAAAAACTATCTCCGTTCGTGGGTTGTTCCATCGCAGTTCCCATTCATAAACCTGCTCCCCAAAAAGGCGATGTCCTGATGTGATAATTAATTTTACGCTATCGGCTATCGCGGCATCATACATGTTCTTAAAGGCTTCATATACTTGAGCTAGCAGGTAAATACTACGTTCGGTATATACAGTATCTATTTTTACAAACAGCGGGTTATCCTTACGGACAACATTTCCCAGCAGAAATTCTTTGTTCACATGCTCCTGAATCCAAATTATATTTTCATCCTTCACTTCTTCGACGTCAACTGATTCGTTAATTACTTCTTTTTTGACTTCTTGTTCTTTTTCAACGGCTATTATAGTAAGCGGAATACTATCAGAAAGCGATATCTTTATTGGATATTTATGTTCGTTTGAAGTCTTACACTCGGTTATCAGGAGCAAAAGTGAACCAAAAAATAACCACTTGATTTTTTTTGTCATAAGTAATCTATTTTTTCCCGAAACAGAATAGTGTGCCTTTGGCGGTGAGAATCATAAAATAGTTTTTAACGATGGCAGGTGAACCTGTTATTTGTTCGCCGGTATCGTATTCCCATTCGAGGTTGCCGCTGTTAGCGTCGAGAATGGTGACTATACCTGTTTTTGTACACACGATAATCTTATCCCTGCATACGACCGGCGAACTCTCGCCCGTATTCCCTTTGAGCATATATTTCCAGTTGATAACGCCATCTACACGGTTAATGGAATAAAGGTAACGGTCGTCGGCTAAAACATAAACGGTTGTAGGCGAGATAGCCGGAACGGAAACATAAGAACCGTTATCGCTGGAAGGCGTCAAAAACTGTTTATGCTGGACGATCTTCCCTTTTTCTAACTGTAACTCATATATTATTCCCGAATAATCGCCTATATAACAATAGTTTCCCATAATAGCCGGGGAGGATGGAATATAACCGTCGAGCAGCAGCGAATCGGTTGAAATACCGGTTTGGCAGTTGATGATCCGAAGCCAGGCATCGCATCCGCCGAAAACTACATGGTTGTCATGTAGCGCAACCGCTCCATTGATGTAGTAGCCCGATTCGAAGTGGTTGATTAGTTTGCCGTCTTTTGCGTTGAGGCAGTAAAGAAAATTATCATAACTACCGAAAACAATAGCCTGCTGACTTTCAAATGTAGTACGGTTTGCAGATGCCGACACTTGCCCCATCGTTTCATATGTCCATATAGTATCTTTTTTTTCAAGCGAGATAGCTGTCATAATCCCGTCGATGCGACCGATAAACAGGGTCGAGTTGAAAATCAACGGTGTTGCGTTTACTGCTGTTTTAAGGTCGTATTCAAAACATAACTCGCCATTCATATCCACCCCAACGATGTAACCTCTTTTGTTGCTCCAATAGGTAACGCTCTGATAAACAACAGGCGATGCTTCTGTATTTGTTTTCGCTTTATATGTCCATAACAATTCAGGGTTTTCCGGTAAGCGAGTTTCGGTATAACCACTCAATGAAGGTTCTCCCCGGAAGATAGACCATTCCAAACTGCCTTGCCTGACATAAGAACCCCGTTTTCCGTTACATGCTGATAACAATCCAATTAATACTATAAGCCCTAATAGTTTGGATTGCTTCACACCTCGCAATGCCGATATTATTGTCATTAGTTTTGTAATTTTTTAATTTTTAATTGAATAAATCGCTCCGGTAGGGCAGAGGCTGACTAATGCTTCGCTGACATTCTCTTGGTTTTCGTCAGGAAGAACAATCTGCATTCCGAAACCTCTATTCTTGAAAGTAAAACCGTTTTGGCTGTTATAAACGCACAAGCCGCAACGAATACATTTTGCCTGTTCAAACCACATATTTCCATGGATAAATTGTTTGTTCATAGCTGGTAGCGCTGATTTGGCTTCGTAACGCGGCCTTTTAATACCTTCGGAGGTTGCATACTGACGTAATTTACAGTCAGCGCTTCCTGAACAAGCGCAATGTAAGCAGCGGGAAGGGGTTGTTATTGATTTCAAACGCTCTCTTTCTATTACCGTAAAACGCCCCAGATGGGATTGAAAGAGATCATTTGACTTGGTATTATGTTGTTGTACAGATATGGCTTTGTTTATATCCTGTTGGAAATTAGTGGTTTGCATGTTTGTGTCCTGACCGTAATTCTCGGATTTGGCGCTTGCTTGCGTCTCCAAAGAGGTTTGGACAATTTGTTTGATGATTTCGCGAATAGAAACAGCTTTGTCAACCGTTCCGCGTCGGCAGGCTTTTTCGCACGGCGATTTACAAGTGTCGCAACCGATGTCAGGCATTTCGAAAACGGCAGTTATCAGTTTGTATGCTTCTGAATATCTCTCTGAATCATAATGACTTAACACTTGTTCTACTTCTAACCCTTTGGGGCATACCATCGTACAGGGCGCTTCGCAGTCAGCACGGTGGTCGCTCAGTAATAACTCTAACGAAAGTTTACGAATGTTGCAGACCTCTTCACTGTCGGTTTCGATGCTCATGCCTTCTACAGGAAAAGTACTACAAGAGGGTATGATTTGACCGTTTATCCTGTTTTTTACGACGCAAACCATACATGACGACTTATGTTCATAACCTTTGGCGTAACACAAAGTTGGAATCTCAAAACCAGCGTTCATAGCCGCTTCAAGCAGTGTTTCACCATTATTTATGGCTATCTCTTTATTGTTAATGAGGATGTTCATTGTTTTTTCATTCGTCGATAATGACTTTTATCAGGTCATCAATAATCAGGGTAATTTCCCTTCACAGCTGCACAATAATTTGAAATCATAACCGCTGAGCGCATTTTTCTTGATATAGCCGATACCCGGATACTCAATATGAGCGCCTGCAACACGTATATTGTTGTTGGAAAGAAAGGTTAATAACTTCAGGCGACATGCGATAGCTTTTGCCGTATCCGTATCATACGTCATAGCGACTTCGGGGTATGGCATCTGTATAGCCATGGCATGTGTCAGGTCGCCCCAGAAGAATAGATTAGCGTCTTCTGAATCGAACATAAACCCGACATGTCCTGGCGTATGTCCAAATGCGGCAACTCCCCGCAAACCGGGTAGCAACTCTTTAGCGTTATCTATTTCGCCGGGGTTGAAAATTTCCAAAGTATAGGCTTTGAAGATATTACGGGCGGTGGTGAATGCGCCACGACGATTTTCCGGTAAGGTATTCATCATGGCATCGTTCATATAGTAATCATATTCGGGTTTTGAAATGAACAATGTAGCTTTTGGATAGACTTTTTCGTTATTCAGGAGTAAGCTCCCGATATGATCGCCATGAAAATGAGTAATAAAAATAGCGTCAATGTCGCTTGCTTTTTTCCCGCTTAGTTCCAGATTCTCCACCGTTTTTCGGCCTAATCCTGCATCAATAAGCGCTGTATATTTTTCTGTTACAACTAAAAAAACATTGGTTGCGCTTGGATAGGCGCCATCAGGGATGGCTTTTTTTATCATCTCATCTGTTGCTCCAACCAAAACATTCGTCCCGCCTTTTCTTTGACCTTCCGAAAGAAGCGTAACGGAACCCGTACCGATGTAGAAAGTGATTACATTGTCCTGTGCGCTCACAACATATACTGATAAAACCCACAACAACAAAAAATTCAATACTCTATTTCTCATATTATTAATTAATTAAGTTTAAATACGCTGATGATGTCTTCTTTAATACGGATGATTGAGAGGACAAATGTACATGTAAATCGTACATTATCAAAATTTTTTTCTTTTCGTTTACTAATTTATTAGATAAACGATTGATTGATATGGTATTCCAGCATGGCATTGCTAATTAAAAAGAGATAACGATCCATTTCTATAATGTATCAATAAGAGAACGGATATAGATAAAATCTCCATTTTTTTGAACCAATATAAGAAAGCATCTCATCTATTAAGAAAATATATAATTAGCAGTACCAAAAATATTTTAAAAAACCATACACATACACCTTCGTCTCAATTTTTTTTGCTAATGCTTTTAATTCGGAACGTAAATGGCCGATATAAGCGTTGTATGTTTCGTTAATGCTTTTGTTGTTCATTTTTCCCTTATTGTTACGACCTTGAAAATGCTATCGGATTTCATACAGTGAAGCGTTCACATTGCAATCAGGTTGTGAGAGGTAATATTTCCACAATTCCTTTCCTGCTTTGAATACATTTTTTGCAATTACGGAAAATTCGCGTTTTATTACCTTTGGAAAATCGTAACCTCCACCTCCGCTGCCTCCACCAAAATGTTTACTATGGTAGAATAAATCCGGTTCGGCAAATGTATTTTTAAACGTTGTTTTTCCATTTATAAAATCGGTCATAAAATTGCTTTCGAATTTTTCGCTGGCTGCAACTTGATATTCTGTAAAAGGTATCCAGTGGTTTATGCCGTATTTCGATTGAATATTATTGTTGAAGAGCGTGTAGGTCAAGCAGTCGTTCTGGAACTCAAGGTCGGTTTTCCATCCGTCGTTAGGAAACAAAAACTGGTCGCGGTCAATGAGCCAGGTCGCCTCAATACAATGACGAACAGCATAATAAATGGACACTTCAATCATATTTTTATCAGTGATCCAACTCCCTCGCGGATGTGGTAACTGATTTTTATCGTTGATAATAAAAATTAAATTAACGTTTTGAAAATCACATCCTTCAGCCAAAAGGAGGTAAGAAGAATCCCCGTCCCAACCTTCTCCCAGAGGCAGGGAGGAAGAGTTCTCCTCTTTTAGTGGATTATGGGGGGCTTTTACGGCAAAATCAATTTTTTCTAAAATTTTTGTACAATCAAACTTTGAGAAAAAATCTCGTGTGACTTTATTCTTAATCTCTTCTTCAAGAATATTTATGTACTTCATTTATTGATACTTTTTTGATGGCGTTGAAGTGACATTCGTCGATACACAGTCCGCATTGAACGCATTTTTCGATAGCGATGGTATGGGTTTCGTAGGGGGTATAAGGGATGGCATCGACAGGGCAGGCTTTGGCGCACTTGGTGCAGCCGGTACATTGGTCGGTGACGATATATTTGACCATGTCTTTACAAACGCCTGTTTGGCAAACGCCGTTCAAATGCTCCATATATTCGTCGCGAAAATATTTTAGCGTTGTCAATACAGGGTTTGGGGCTGACCTCCCTAATCCACAGAGTGATGTTTTTTTTACGTTTATCGCCAATTCTTCTAATTTATCGACATCACCAGACGTTGCTTTTCCGCTACATATCTTATCCAATAAATCCAACATTCGGCGGATACCAACGCGGCAAAAAGTACATTTACCACACGACTGGTCGCAGGTGAAACTCAGGAAGTAACGGGCTACATCGACCATGCAATCGTCTTCGCTCAGAACAACCAGACCGCCTGAGCCCATCATAGCGCCCATTTGATTGAAAGCGTCGAAATCCACTTGAACGTCGCAGAGGCGTGCAGGGATACAACCGCCGGAAGGACCTCCTATCTGCACAGCTTTCAGTTTTTTGTCGCCTTCTACTCCGCCGCCTATGTCGTCGATAATCTGATTGAGCGTTATACCCATCGGCACTTCAATCAGTCCGCCATGACGAATCTTCCCCGCCAGTGCAAATACTTTTGTTCCTTTGCTGCCTTGTGTGCCAATGCTTTGATAATCAGTCAAATTATTTATTATATAGGGTATCTGGCTGAGTGTCTCAACATTATTCACTAATGTCGGGCGACCGTACAGCCCTTCGACAGCGGGGAAGGGGGGGCGTTGCTTGGGAAAGCCGCGTTTACCTTCAATAGATGCTATCAGCGCCGTTTCCTCGCCGCAAACAAAAGCGCCGGCGCCCTCAAAGATGGAAATATCGAACGAGAAACTGCTACCACAGATGTTGTCGCCTATCAGGTTTCTTTCGCGGCAGAGCGCTAAGGCTGTGCGGATACGGGTGACAGCCAACGGGTATTCGGCGCGAATGTAGAATATTCCTTTATCAGCGCCCACTGCATATCCGGCAATAATCATGCCCTCAATCACGCGGAAAGGATACGATTCGAGCATCATTCGGTCCATAAAAGCACCCGGGTCGCCTTCGTCACCATTACAGATAACGTATTTTTCGATAGGCCCTATACCGCGCTTGTTATCAGGTGGAACATTCATTCCCGACTTTAAATCGGCGGATGCTACGATTTCCCATTTTTTACCGGTAGCGAAACCGCCGCCGCCACGACCCCGAATGCCGCTTGCAAGTACAGTAGCTATAATTTCAATCCGCGATAAAGGTTCTTTCTCTCCCCCATGGGGGAGGTTGTAGGGTTCTCCTTTCAATACACTTTTCAGCGCTTCAAAGCCGTTTTGCGAGATATATTCGTCAATATTCAGCGGAGCCAGAAAGCCGTAACCTGCCGTAGAGATATGTTTTTGTCCTGAAAGGAAACTGTCAATGACTTTGGTACGTTCATGTTTGGTTTTCCATACTACATTATCCCATGTGATGTTTGTATGATAGGTGTCAATATGGCATATCACTTTGTTTTTCAGCCGCTTAATTAAGCCTTCTGGTTGGAAGTTGTGATGCAGAATCTCTTTTATTTCCGTTGCTTTAACGTTTGGATAACGAATGACAGCGCCATCCGATTTCACAACATCTATCAAAGGGACTTTGTTGCAAACGCCAACACATCCTACCGGTTTGATTTTTACATCAATACCTAATTCGTTAGAAGCCGTAGTCAGTTCTTTGTAGATGTCGGATGAGCCGCTTGCTTGACAACAGGAACCCATGCCGAGACGTATTTCTCCGACCGACGGTAGAAGCGTCTTTTTTTTAGCATCCTGCGTTTTCATCTGTTGAAGTGTTAAAAAATCATCTATCACGTCCTTCACTTTTCCTGGCGCTACATGTCCGTAAATTTTTTCGTCGATCTGTACGACTGGCGCCAGCGTACAACAACCCAGACAGGCAATTTTTTCGATGGAGAAAAGGTGGTCGGAGGTAGTGATGTTGTCGTCATCCATTTTTAACTCACGGCGGAACGAATCATAGACATTGCCGGCGCCTTTTACATGGCAGGCAGTTCCGGTACAAACCTTGACAAGATGTTTCCCGTATGGGATATGCCGAAATTGTGAATAGAACGTGGAAACGCTGATGAGCTGCGCCCTGTCTATGTCGGTTTTTTCATAGACACGTTCAAGCGCTTCTGACGGCAGATAGCTGAATTTATCTTGTAAGGCTTGTAGCAACGGGATAATGATAGGGCGAGATGAGCCGATACGGTCGATGATGGCATCCGTCTGAGCTATCAGGGTTGCCATGGTATCCATATTATTTGTATTACAATTACACGCCATTCATTATTTATTTACCACGCAATAAATGCTTTTTTCTGTTCTGATCACAATTTTGCCGTCCGTAAAGGCAGGTGTAGCAAACGTAGGTTCGCCTGTATCAAACGAAGTTAACAGATTAAACTCGTCGTCGGCAGAAAAAATAAACATTTTTCCGGCAAAATCGAAAAGATAAACCTTTCCATCCGCAATCATTGGCGACGAATAAAAAGAACTGCCATCAAGTTCGTGTTCTTTACGGACCTTTCCCGTCTGTGTGTCGAAAGAGGCAACAACGCCATACACCGTTGCCACATAAAGATTGTCCTTTGTAGCCACAGGACTGGCTACTTCGGGTAGTATGTCATTGTTTTCCCATAAAACGCTTCCATCGATGCCGTTGATAGCTACCATCTTAGCATGTTCGCTCGCTGCAAAAACGATACCATTGGCGCTACATACGCTGGCAGCTACTTCGCCCGACATACACTGCACGCGCCACAGCTGTTCTCCATTGTTCGGATTATAAGCGGTGACGCCCGGATTGCCCATCAATATTAATTGTGGGACATTGTTGATAGTGGCTATCACAGGAGAACTCCAGGTTCCATATTTATCAGTCCGACTTTTGCTCCATTTTTCGGCCCCGGTAGAAATATCTAACGCGAGCGCTTTAGCTGTTTTTTGTTGGTCGTACTGAACTATCACAAGATTTTTAAATATGAGCAATGATGAGGTATAGCCGTAATTCATTTCTGGAACGCCTAAATTGCGCGCCCAAAGTTGTTTTCCGTTCATATCGGCGCAAACGATGTCGCCGGTAGCAAAAATAGCGCATACCCGGCTGCCGTCAGTAGCCACAGTCGGCGATGCTAACCCTGTATCATCGGTTGTCTCAGGCATTTTCGCAGGCGAACCTGGTATATTTGTTGCTGTTAACGACCAAAGGAGCTTTCCGGTAGTCAGATCATAGCAATACAGTTCGCGCGCTTCCGCATCAGCGCCGGTAAAAAATACTTTATTGCCGCTGACAACCGGCGAGTTATATCCTTGACGCGGGATGTCCTGTTTCCATGCAATATTGCCCCCGTTTTTTAAATCCCATGCGACAGGCAATTCTTTGGCTGACGATATACCGTTTCCGTTATTTCCACGAAAAGCATTATGCGTCGATTGAGAAGCGGCAACTTGCGGCGTTGTTGCAACCGCTGTTGTTGTGGTTGTTACTGTCTGACTTTTTACATCTGCTGTTGTGTTATTTTCAGCGTTTACATCCGTTGTATTAGTTGTTTCGCTTACTTCCAAAGCGTTATTAATAGGGCTTTCTTCTGTTGCGTTACTATCTTCGTTGTTGTCTGTGGCGTTATCCGGTCCGCTTTTATCCTCTATGTCTATCTGTGATATTATATTATTATCTACTTGTTTTGTTCTTTTTAAATATGGCGAACTTAACAGCACAAAAAGAATAGCGACAGTTGCAATACCTGTTGCAATGTATGTCACATACTTACGGGCTTTTGTCTTAATGGCCCATTCATCGATTGGATCAATTTCCTTATCCGGTATATCCTTATCTTTGGCAAAATAAAGTCGCGTACAGATAATAAACAGGGCCAGCATACCCAGCAAGATATAAACGCCGACCAGCAACTGTTCAATACGAACAAAATAGGCCTTTCTCGCCAGGAAATCTAACTGCCGAATTTGTTCCTGTAACGTCGGGTTATTCGCGTTATGGTCGTTAATCTCTTTCAGCGTCTCCATAACTTCCGTTTGAAGCGGTGTAGCGCCTCTTACACGAAAGTAATTGGTAATCAACATAGTCGAAAATGTGACGATGAAGATAGCCGATACGATAGCAATGTTTCTGAGGATTTTTTTCTTCATTCTTACTTAACAAAGGGAGCTTTCAACAGATAGTCGGCGCAACCTTTGACGCCTTCGAACTGCGTTCCTCCAGAGTAACCTTCCAGTTCGACGAAGAAATCAGCAATACCGTTAGCATAAGCCACCTCGAAAATCTTCTGAAAATTCATCATACCTGACTCGCCCAAAACGGCAACGTCCTTGATATGCAATACGCGTATGCGGTTGGCATATTTTTTCATATAAGCAACTGGGTCTTGCTGTCCCATGACGGTCCAGTAAACATCATTTTCAAAAATAACTAATTCAGGGTCAGTTGCTTCGAGCATTGCATCATAGATGATTTTTACGCCTTCCTGCCTCCGTCCGCCGGGGCCGCCGCCTCTACCCTGTACCGCTCCTGTACCGCCTGGAACAACGCGGGCATATTCGCCGCTGTGGTTATGGTATCCAAAGATCAACCCTGCCGCTTTTGCGATCTTGCCAGCTTCGTTGAATACTTCTCCTACAAACGCCACTTCTTCGGTACTACGCGTTGCGGGCTGTCCTGGTTGAATGATATATTTACAACCGATAGCTGCATGATGATCTGCCGCTTTTTTCCAAAATTCGGCTATAGTGGATTTGTTGTCATTGGTGTATTCGCCCACAGGCGGATTGAGGTGCGAGCTTACGATCTTCAAACCGGCGTCATCGGCCAATTTTTTAAATTCCGCCATGGGAACGGCGCCAATTTTTCCTTCGGTTGAATAACCGGCTAATTCGATTGTAGCATATCCCAATTGAGCCACTTTTTTTAGCCCGCCAGCTACATTGTTCACAAATTCTTGATCATTGCGGTTGCACGTCAGCGAATAAATCTGAAGCCCAAAATTTTTTGCAGCTTTTATTTCGGAAGCGCGCATAACGGATGCTTTAGCTACATTAACATTACCTGCCAATAAACTGCTGGCAGCTATTAATGATGTGTTTTTTAAAAAGTTACGTCTGTTTGTCATAATTGAAATAATTAAATGTTTTAATAATATAATCTGCAAAATTACTCATTTTTTTATATTATGAAAAATATTGAAAAGATTTGTTTATAATGTGAATCTATTTTTTATTAATACTAACGCAGCAGCTCCCAGTAGCGCCGAATCGTAAGCTAAAGCTGTTTTTTCGATTTCAACACCGGCACACGGTTTGACCATTGTTTTTTTTAATTCTTCGTTCAGGGAGGGTAAGAGTAAGTCCAGCGAATCTGCTACGCCGCCGCCGATGTATATTTTTTGTGGATTGAGCAGATTGGCGGCATACGACAAGGCGCGACCGATATATTTTCCGGCTGTTTTGTAAACGCCTAAGGCAATCAGATTGCCTTCTTTAGCTAACAGCGCACATGATACAGCATCAACAGGCAGGTTTTTTGCAGCTATCAATGCCGACAGCGAAAGATTTGCCTCCACTTGTTCGGCAAACATACGGGTGATAGCAGTTCCCGAACCTTGCGCTTCGGCGCATCCCCATTGGCCGCAACTGCATTGGGCAGGATGCTCGTATTCTACTTTCACATGACCTATTTCGCCGGCGCAGGAGTTATGACCATACACTAACTTCCGGTTGATGATGATAGCGCCCCCTATGCCGGTACTCACAGTGACCCACAAGAAGTTGTCGCATGCATTACCGAAAATCAATTCTCCAACGGCGCAAGCATTAACGTCGTTTTCAATAAACAGGTTTTCTATTCCTAACATTTGGTTAAAGTATCGCTTTACATCAATGTTATACCACCCTGCAAATGAGGCTTGTAAGAGTACGCCTGTGGCGGCATCGACCATACCCGGCATATTAATTCCCACACCCTCCAGGTCGTTCATTGTAAGGTCAAGTTCGGCAAGTAGTTTTTTGAAGCGTGTACAGCAATCCGAGAAATGTATATAACAATCGGCAGTATAGGTGAGAAACCGGACTTTGCCTAATAGTGTAGCATCCTGAGCGATAATGCCGATCATCGTTTTTGTGCCTCCTACGTCAATGGCTCCTAAGTATTTCATATTTAATTGTTTAATTAATAATTATACGTTACCTTTTATTGCACAAATCATGGTATGCGCATACAACAGATGCATATCTTCGATTTGCTCCATCGAATCGGTGGGCGCGATGAGGAGCAGGTCGCACAAACCTTTCATCTTTCCGCCGTCGCGACCCGAAAATCCGATGGTATGAACGCCCATTTCACGGGCTGTTTTCAATACTGAAATAATATTGGGAGAATGACCGCTTCCGCTAAAAACAACTAATACATCCCCTTTCGAGGCATACGTTTTCAGTTGGATAGAAAAAATATCTTCATAGTTAAAATCGTTCGACAGGCAGGTGAGGATAGCATTCGAATCGGAGAGACAGAACGCTCTAAAACCTTCCTGGTCGCCGATACGGCATCCTTTCACAAAATCGTTACATAGATGCGAGGCGGTAGCCGCCGAACCGCCGTTACCGGCTGTGTAAATGGTTTTACCATCAATTTTTACCTGTTGCAACCGCTGAACAATGGCAGCTAACAGGTCGAAATCACTGGTTACAATGCGTTGTGTAACATCGAAAGTATAATCTATGAGTTGTTTTTTGATATCTGCTGTCATTTTCTTTAAGATTTTCGTTGCTGAATAAACATCACCGCAAATACGGAAAACAAAAATACAGGGATCACGATGATATACTGTAACGTGGCGGCTCCGGCTACTAACCTGTCGCTGTGCTGCTGAAGTTGATTGTCAAAAATACCTCCGATAATGGGTTGAATAATAGCTCCGCCCAAGGTTCCCATGCCACCCATGATAGCCAGACCCAGCGCGCCGCTCATCGGGCGGCGGTCGGCTACCAAACCAAGCATGTTAGGCCAAAAGTAGGCAACGCCGAAAGCAAAGATGGTGGCAGCGACAAAGATCAGCCAGCCACTCGAAACACTCATCATATATATGCCGACACCTGCAAACAACACAGATACCAATAAAACGCCGACAGGCGATAACACTCGGACAACAGGCGTAGCAAAGAAACGCGCCATAGCCATAGCCAACGAAATCCATGCCAATATAAGAACTGAGCCGAAAGCGCCTTCTCCAAACATGCCGACAACAGCATTTTCAAATAAGGACGGTATCCATTGGTTTGCGCCAAATTCGACCGATGAAGTGAGTATCATAAGGAAAGCTAAGAAAAGGAACAGCGGCGATACGATGGCTCGCAACATGTCTTTGTAGCTCCCGCCAAGCGCGGCGCGCTCGGTAGCAGGAAATTTTTGCTTCAAGAACATGAAACCATATAACAGGGTAGGAATAAGGAGAATAGACATCTGTACGCGCCACCCGACTGCTAAGTGGTTACATACAAACACCATGATTCCTCCGGTAGCGATTCCGATGGCGTTCCATGAATGGAAAAGATTGAGACGACCTGTTTTTTTGTCAGGATAGAGGGCTGTGACTAACGGATTGCAGGCAGCATTGACGCACCCATTGGCAACACCGATAAAAAGTGTGGCAAAGAATAGGCTCCAGAAACCGACCGCAAAGATGGTCATAATAATTCCTGCCAATTGGGCTATAAAGAGTACTGTGATAACTTTTGCTGTTCCATACGTTTCGACTAACAGTCCGAAAAGTAGGACAGAGACAGTGACACCCCAAAGGAAAGCGCTGGCGATCCAACCTGCCTCGACGGCTGTGAGGCTAAATTCTTTCATCCACGGAATCAGATAACCGCTTCTGGCGCCAAAAGCTACCGCAGTAACAAAAAGCGATAAGGCGCTTGCGATAAAAAGTCTGTTTTTATTTTTCATACGAAAAATTTTTAAGTTAAATCGCCCAAAATCAGGCGAAAAGTTAATAAATCAAACAAAAAAGACAAAACAAAAGAAAGCGCTTATCATAAGATAAATGCGAAGTT
>Ga0082212_10006781_pt1 | contig 15294 bp, 13 predicted proteins | sample TergutNt197P3_FD_71548 | JGI IMG/M metagenome (GOLD analysis project Ga0082212, IMG submission 71548) | Neocapritermes taracua P3 segment gut microbial communities from Petit-Saut dam, French Guiana - Nt197 P3 | ecosystem: Host-associated > Arthropoda: Insects > Digestive system > Gut ...
CATCCACAATATCGTCAACCTGCAAGGTCCCGGCTACAAGCTTACCTGAGTGCAGATACTTGCCGCCGCTGTTTGCCTGCACCTTTGCGACCTCGAACACGGCTTCACCGCATGTTATAGTACCGCAGTCGGAGGATTGCCCGCCCATCTCGGCGTACAGCGGCGTCCTATCCAGGACTACCAGCCCCTCGTCGCCGGCGCGCATCGACGAGCTGAGCTCGCCCTGGGTCACTATCGCAAGTATCCGCCCCGATCCGCTTGTTTCCTCATAGCCTGTGAATACCGTCGGGGTATTGTCCAGCCCAAGATCGACGCCTGCCCAAGCCAGGTCGCCAAGGGCCTCGCGGGCTTTTCTGGCGCGCGACCTCTGCCCCTCCATATGTGCGGAAAACGACTCATTATCCACCGTCATCGCGCGCTCCGAGAGCATTTCGACGGTGAGGTCCAGCGGGAACCCGTAAGTATCGTAGAGCTTGAACGCATCCGCGCCGGAAAGTCTCGTCTCCCCTTTTTTCCCATACTCTTCGATAAGTCCGTTTAAAATCGCCGTCCCCGCGTCTATGGTCTTGCCGAAGTTCTCCTCTTCGATACGGATGACGCGGGTTATGAACCCCGCTTTATCAACCAAATCCGGGTAAGCGCCTTTATTCTCCCCGATGACTGTATCGCATATGTCGCAGAGGAATAGCCCGCTCATTCCAAGCAGCCGGCCGTGCCTTGAGGCGCGCCTCAAAAGCCTTCGCAGCACATACCCGCGGCCTTCGTTCGACGGCAGCACCCCGTCGCAGATCATCATCGTCGCCGCCCTGATATGATCCGTGATTACGCGTATTGAAACATCAGATCCCGTAGCCGCGCCGTAAGCGACGCCACAGATCTGCGACACTTTCCTGATGATGTTCATTATCGTATCGACCTCGAACATGCTGTTGACGCCCTGGCACACGCATGCGAGGCGCTCGAGCCCCATCCCGGTGTCGATGTTCTTTTGCTTCAGTTCGGTATAGTTGCCGGCCCCGTCGTTGCTGAACTGGGTGAAGACATTGTTCCAAATCTCCACATACCGGTCGCAGTCGCAGCCGGGCGAGCACCCCGGTCTGCCGCACCCGTTTTCAGCGCCGCGGTCGAAGTATACCTCGGAGCAGGGGCCGCACGGCCCCGACCCGTGATCCCAGAAGTTGTCTTCCTTGCCAAGTTTTACGACGCGTTCCGGGGCGACGCCTATGTCATTTACCCATATGTCATACGCCTGGTCGTCCTCAATGTAGACAGACGGGTACAGCAGCTTCGGATCCATCCCAAGCCGCTGCGTAAGGAACTCCCAGGTCCACGTTATGGCTTCTTTCTTGAAATAGTCGCCAAATGAAAAATTGCCGAGCATTTCGAAGTACGATCCATGGCGCGACGTCAGGCCCACATTGTCGATATCGACGGTGCGTATACACTTCTGGCACGTGCATACACGCTTGCACGGCGGCTCCTGCTGGCCGGTAAACCACGGCTTCATCGGCGCCATGCCGGAGTTGATCAGCAGCAGCGACGCGTCATTCTGCGGAATCAGCGGGAAGCCCGGAATACGCAAATGATCCTTTTCTTCAAAGAAAGAAAGGAACATCTCCCTTAACTCATTCAGGCCGAATTTCTTTGGAGTGCTCATTTTATCATAGATTCGATGAGATCCGTGATTTCACCCACAGTCTTATGCTCATAGACGGACTCGTCCGTGACGCTGATACCGTACTCGTCCTCAAGAGTCATAATAAGCTCGACGAGATCTAGGGAATCCGCGCCAAGGTCGCTCATGATGTCCGTATCCCTGGTTATCTTCCCGGGATCGATCTCAAACTGCGCTACCAGCGCCGCTTTTATCCTCTCAAATACCAACTTAACTGACCTCCCTTGGGGGTTGCTACCGCCACTCGCGGTATGAAGCGCCTTCTGAGCGCTCCGCGTTGTCGTCATTAGGGCTATCATTGCCGCTGCCGCTTTTGCTTATGCTGTCGCTTTTGCTTATATTGTCGCCTATGCCTGTGTTGTCGCTTTTGCGGCTGCTGTCGCTGCTGCGGCTGCTATAGCCCCGGCCGCTGCTGTTTCTACCGTCACGGCCCCGGCTTTCACTATTGCGGTTTTCGTTACCGCGACCGTACGCCACGACGATCCGCCTGTTTGGCTCGGTCCCGACGGAGTAGGTCGAAATATTGTCATGGCTCTGGAGCGCCGCGTGGATGACATGGCGCTCGTACGCGTTCATTGGGTCAAGCGTCATGTTGCGCCGGTATTTCAGCACTTTTCCCGCAGTCCTGGCAGCCAGGGACTCGAGAGTCTCGTTCCTGCGCTGCCTGTAATTCTCCGAGTCAAGGTTTATCCTTAGGCGGTTTGAACTGCCCCTGTTGATTGCGTAGTTCGCCAGATGCTGGATGGCGTCAAGGGTCTCGCCCCGGCGCCCTATGAGCGCCCCGGGATCTTTCCCCGTCAGCGTGACGTCAACAGCGTTATCCCCGGCTACGGCGTCTATCGAAATCTCAACGCCCATACGCTCAAACAACCCGGTAAGGAAGCTCACCACCCGTTCCGAGCTGTCCTCCGTCGCTTCGTACAGCACCTTGACTACCGCAGGGGTGCTTTTCAGGCCTAGAAACCCTGTCTTGGCGCGCTCGACTATCTCTACTGATACATCGTCCCTGCCCAACCCAAGCTGCTCAAGGGCGGACTCAACCGCTTCGTCCTCTGTTTTCCCGGATACTTCGATAGATTTAATCATAATATACACTCCCTGCACGGAAAATTATTTATCGGCGTTGTCCTTATCTGTCCCGGCGTCGCCGCCGGATCCACCGCCTCCGGACCCGTCCTCGAAATCATCATCGGACTCGTCGTCTGTTTCGTCATCGTCATCGTCATCGTCGTCATACTCATCGTCGTCGTCGTCATACTCATCGTCGTCGTCAGTTTCGTCATCATCATACTCGTCGTCGGGCTCGTCATCATACCCGTCGTCGTCATACTCGTCGTCATCATACTCATCGTCGTCATATGACCCGCCGCCGACAACCTCATCAGAGCCGTCCAACGCGGCGCCGCTTTCAAAACCATCCGCGCCCCCGCCGCCGCCGGCCGGCCGCGTATCCAACTCCGCGTCCTGCGTATCGTCGCCGCTTTGGTACTCATCTTCAAGCCCCTGCGCTTCCCCGTCATACTGGCCGGAGTACCTGTCGGGATTGTAGGCCCTCCCCCTGGCAAAACGCCTGTTCCCGACCCTGCTTGGCTCGTACTTCTCAACGGGTTGGTCGGGCGACGTCTTCTTCTGCCATTCCGCAGCCTTTTCCATCTGATCCTGCTTGCTGCTTTTTTGTTTTTTGCGCTTTGAAGTGTTGCGGTTGCGATCGGCTGCTATTCCCTCCGCCTTCCTGCGTTCCGCCTCGAGGCGCTTTGCTTCGATCTCGGCTTCCTTCTTGAGGCGTTCCTCGTTCCTCACCGCTTCCTCGGCGTCGACTATCTTTATATAGTGTTTCGTCAGCACCACGTCCTGAACGATCTGTAGCAGCGTGCCAATAAGCCAGTAAAGGCTGAGCGCGGCAGGCACGATGAAACCGAAGTAAACGGATATCAAGGGCATGAGCATCATCATGATCTTCATGTTCCCGGCGCCGCCGGCCTCCGGGGAGCCCGCAGGGTTTATTTTCCGGCTGATACCGGACGCAAGGAACTGCGACCCGGCGGACAGGAAGGGGAGAAGGAAGGTCGCAAAGCCGACGCCCCATGAGCCGAAGACATCCGTGTTACCGTTCCAGAGGAAATCCCACTGGGGTTGGTTCCCCAGATTAAGGCCAAGGAACGATAAATCGATATGCCTTAGGGTTATATCAAGGTTTTTCGTCATTGAGATGAAAGCTTCCAGATGGTCGTTGATCCACTGGGTCTGCGCGATCTGCTCATAGTAATTGGTAAGCCAGTTACTAAAACCGGACGCATTGATCAAATTCGTCAGGGTGCCGGATCCGTCTTTCGCGAGCAACTCCGCAGGGATGCCCAGCATCATGGTCAGAGGTTCGCGGATGGCGAAGAACAGGACTATCATTATGGGCAGGGGGATAAAGCCCCATAAGCATCCGGACGCGGGGCTGACGCCCTCCTCTTTGTAGAGCTTGGCCATCTCCTCGTTGAGCTTGGCTTTGTTCGTACCATGTTTCTTCTGCAGCTCGGCGATTTTCGGTTGCAGCTTCCCCTGGCGCAGCATGCCCTTCTTGCTCTTCATCTGGAACGGGAGGAGTATGAGCCTCACGACGATGGCAAATAGTATAAGCGCGACGCCATAGTTGTTTACCACGTCGTACAGGAACATCAGCAGCATGCCGAATGGTCTGGCAATTGTCTCCATATAGTCTCCCTATGACAGGCGCCTGTTGCGCCTGTAGAATAATCGCTGTGGCGGCGGATATCAGCTCCCGGTCAGGGTACCGGGTCGTACCCGCCCTCGTGGAACGGGTGGCACCGTAGCAACCGCTTCAGGGCGAGTAGGCCGCCCTTGAGCGCGCCGTATTTCTCAAGCGCCTCCAGGGCATAGGCCGAGCAGGTCGGGAAGTACCTGCACTTTGGCGAGGACATTGGCGAGATATTCCTACGGTAAAACCGCACCAGGGCAATCAGCGGTTTAGCCATTTGACTTTTCCTCCTGCGGATGCGCTGTAATCCCCAGTTTCCTGAATATCCCGAGGACTGATGCTTCCAGGTCCGCAAACCGCGCGGGTTTGCTTCTCATCCTCGCTACTATGACGATATCATAGCCGTAGCGCAGCTTTCCTTCGTTGAGCCTGTATACTTCTTTCAGCCTGCGGCGTATGCGGTTGCGCTGGACTGCGCCGCCGAGTTTTGTGCTGACTGTGACGCCAAGCCGGTTTCCCGTGCTGCCATTGCGCCTTATGTAGACGACGGCGTACTGTGACGCCGCGCTTTTGCCTTTGTTGTACAGCCTTTTGAACTCGTGGTTCCTTTTCAGCGATGTCGTGTATTTCAACTTACGCCGATAGTTTCACCCGGCCTTTGTTGCGGCGGCGGGCAAGGACTTTGCGTCCGTTCCTTGTCGACATTCTTTTGCGGAATCCGTGTTCCTTGGAGCGTTGCCTCTTCTTAGGCTGATATGTCCTTAGCATGGGTTACACCTCCTTAGTGTTTGCGCGGAAGTGGATTATATAACAATAAGACGCACCCTGTCAACTGTTTCACCTTTTATCTATTGTACTGTGATGAGTTTCTGTGAGTTGATGATACAGTACATGGGTAGCCGGGATATCACTCTGTCTTGCGTGACCAACGTCGCTTAGCCGGCTTCGATGCTGTACCAATGTTCCATACCTACCCCGGTATGTGCCAATAGCCGGCTTCAGCCGACGGGTCACACTTCGTCAGAGTGATATCCCGGCTACCCATGTACTGTCATGTGTCGATGATAATCGTTTGGGTTTCTTCTTCCCAGACGGCGCTGAAGTGGAATGTGTCCGCTATATCGCGCATACGGAAGAAGTTGCTGCCGTTGATTTCGTATGCGGGGAATACTGTCTCCACCCCGTCGACATAGATTGTCGCGGTCGTTTCGACGGGTAGTACCCCCTCCCCGTAATTGCCCGACATTTCTGTCCCCAAAACTGTGTATTCGGAGTTGCTTGTAAAAACTATCGAGCCGGCCTCCTCGTCCCATTCGACGTTGAATTGCGCCGGCGTGCCGTTTAGCGCGTATGCTATGTCACGGATCCTGAAGTAGTTGCGGTCTTCGATGAGGTAAGCTTCAAATTCGACTTCCACACCGTCGACAAGCACGCGCGAGCTTGTTGGGGATACTTTTTTCGCTTCGATCTCCGCAAGTTTGATCGCCTCCATCTGCCTGAATCCGTAGTCCAGCAGGGTCGATGTATCAGAGAAACGCTTTCCTGAAGACGAACCCATCACTACCGATACAAGACGCACGTCCCCGCGCTTTGCTGTCCCCGCGAAGCATTCCCGCGCTTGCGTGTTAGTCCCGGTCTTCAGCCCGTCTATCCCCGGGTATACGCCTAACAGGAGGTTCGTGCTCGGGTAATAGCGGCCTTTGAATGTCACCGAGGTCCTCGACGTCTTCTCCAGGACTTGTGGGTAGTCCAGTACCATTCGCCTTGCGAGCGTCGCCATTGCGCGCGGCGTCATATTGGTCTGCGTCGAGCCGCCTGAGGCGCTGTAGAATGTCGCGTTGACGCCCCATTCGGCTGCTTTGCTGTTCATTATCCGGTAAAACGCAGATCTCGACCCGCCGACGAGTTCCGCCAACGCCACCGCTGCGCCGCCGGCGGACATCACCAAAACGACGTCAAGCAGCTCGCTGACCGTATAACGGTCGGAACGCGACAGAGGTACGTTGGTCTCGCCGGATTGCCGTGAAAAATCCGCTGCGTACTGGGAGATTGGCACTATTGTGTCCATGCCGATCCGCCCGTTTGCGACAGCTTCGTAAACCAGGTAAACGGTCATAGCTTTTGTCATGCTCGCCGGGGCGCGCGTTATGTCCGCGTTATGCTCGAACAGAACCCTGCCGGATTCTGCGTCCAGGACAATCGCGCCTGCCGCTGTGATGTTGACGCCTCCTACATCGACGGCCAATACCGCAGGTTGCAGGCACAAACACGACAACAGCATGGCGGAAGCCAGTATTAGTGAGACACGCCTGAGTCTTTTCATGTGAGTGTTTTCTCCTTATGTATCAGTGGTTACCTCGACCTGAGTATTCCGGCAAATGCTTCGATGGCGGTGCGCGCCTGCTCGTTACCGGATGTCTGGCGGTCTACCTCAATTAGCAGACAAGGCACATCGTTATTGTCAAGCAACTGCTTCACGGGCACAAAATCATACTCTTCCGGGTCGCAGAATTTGGTGAGTACGAAAATGACGCCGTCTGCTGAAGTTTCGCGCACAATGCTTAAAAGTTGGTTTACGCGCTGCTTCCCGGGGTCGAAAAGGAGCGACGTCCCCTCTATCGCGGCCATCCTCTTTGCGAGCCCGGCGATCGGGTCTCCGGTTTCTAACACATCCTCAGCAAACGAGACCGACTCGTGCAGGACCTGGTCGCCCGCGATTGCTATCCCGTTATCCTCCAGGATGCCAAGCAGCTCCCGCGAGTCCGCCAGTATGCCTGTCGTCACCACCCGTACCCCGTCCCATTCCTGCTCCGGCAGGGCGGACAGCAATCCGTTGAGCCTCGTGAGCTTTGATGTGTAAACCCCGGCTTCCATGAAGTACGAGCTCTTAATAACATCGTTCCTAGCTCCCGGTGGGACCGCTTCAGGCCTGCCTGCGGCGAGGCGGGCGAACTCCCGCATCACCTTGCGGCGCCTGTTCAGGAGCCGTATCGCATCGGAGATATCCTCATCTGACGCGTTTTCCCCGCCCAACCGAACCAGCTCCCGGGATACCTCCCTGAATTGGGACGACGTGAACCCGATTCCTGCGTTTATCTTGCGGTTTTGGGCGTGCGCCACATTGATAACGGGGACTCCGGGTACGGCAGATTCCCAGTTCGCGCCCATGCATTTCAGGCTGTCGCAGAACTTGGGGACGATAATCGCGGTCAGGCCGTCTAATGCGCCCTTTATCCCCATTTCGAGCGTAGTGTGCAGGATCGAGCAGATAAAAGCGGGGAACCATCTCCTGGATTCCGTTGCTTCCATATCGGCGCCCCATATCCCGAACGGCGTCATGCCTGCCGCGCAGACCAGCTCTTCGGGGCAGAAACAGGTCAGGCACCCTACGACTTTCCTGCCTTCCGACAGCAGGGCGTCTAGTTGCCGTTTCGGATCCCCGGCTATCTCACGAAACCCGCCAAGCAGTCCGGATAATTCTGACATACCCTCAGCCCTCCCGTTTCCTTCTGTTTTCCGCCATAATCTCCACCAGCGCGTCTATACGGGTCACGTACTGCGCTTCGGAAAACACGCGGGGGTCGGCCTGGTCGCCATCGAACATTACAGTCGGTATACAGACCTGCCCGCGCAGTTGCCGCTCCATCTCGTAGAGGTTGCCGCTCCAGTGTTTGCAACTCCTGTTCATATGGAACACCGCGCCCTCGACGTGGTTTTTTATCGCTTCGTTCACCCGCAGTTCGATTTCCCGCTCAAAGCAGTTGCTGTTCGGCACATACGAATACGCGGCCATCAACTCGTCAAGATTGTCGTACAGGAATGAGAACGCCGGGCCGTATACCGTGGCAGTGACGTTGATCCCCCTGTCTTTGAGCACCTTGAAGGTGGACTTGAGGTTTGCCCAGCACGCTATGCCCTCGAACAACACGCGGTATTTCTCCTCGCCCTTGAATGTGGAGAGGTTGTTTCTCATATTATCCTCGTACTCCCCGGCAAGCTGCTCAAAGGCTTCAGCGCCTTCGAGGGTCCCCCTCGCTACGCAAGCGACGGCCATGTTGTTGAAAATGTCGAACCCGCTGTAAGGCGACGGTGTGTGCTTTGCATAATCCACTGCTTTAAGCCATGCTTTCGAGCTTCGGACGGATATATCCATAACCTCTTTGAGCTTATCCTCATCGAAGGTTTTCCTCGTGATCTCCTCCAGTTTTTTGATACAGTCGTCGAACTGCGCCCTTATGTACTTCACCCTCTCCCCGTCGCAGACCTTGCTGTCAAGATGCGGGACGTCGATTAGGATAAGCGGTATGTCGAGCTGCAGGGAAAGGTTCTCGAACCATTTCATAAGGCAGTTGCAAATATTATTACAGCAAAGAAGGAAATCCGGCTGAGGTATATCCAGTTCAGGGCATTTCTTGAGTTCCGCGTACGCGAAGCTTATGCGCGAGTACGAGCAGAGATCGGATGAATACCCCATGGCCTCCGCGTGTTCGCACATAGCGAGCGCGCCCCCCTTTGCCCCGACGGCCGCGCCGTGGTTTTCGGGGAAGACTACGTGTACCCCCATAGCGGTAGGTATCTCCTGCGGGAAGTTCGAGGCGCACCAGCCAATCTTCTCCCCCCGGTTTTTCGCCTCCCAGGCCGCCTGCGTGGCGCCATCCGCTATTTGCTTTAATAACTCTTTTGCGGGGACCCTCCCGTCAGGTACTGCTCCGCTCATTTTTACTCCTTCCGCCAACGAAAACCTGCTCTCCCGGTCGCCATCCAACGAAAACCGGCTATCCGATTATTCTTTCCAACGCAAAAAGCGCCGCCCCGATCGCCCCTGCCGACTGAGAATATGGCGAAGTGGCAATCCCAACGGCAAGGGAAGACTCCAGGGCCCGGACGACGCCCGCGTTGTTGGCCACCCCGCCGGTCATCAGGAGCGGGGCCGCCACCCCGACGCGCTTTATAAGGCCGGCGGCGCGAGCCGCCGCAGACTTGTGTATCCCCGCCACCAACTCCGGGATCGGCGTGTTACCCGCAAGCTTTGAAATCACCTCGGACTCAGCAAACACGGCGCACGTAGAACTTATCTGCGCGGCGCTTTCCGCTTCTTCATCGAGCCGCGCAAGGTCTCCGACGTCCAACTCGAGTACCCGCGCCATGACGTCCAGGAAACGCCCGGTGCCCGCAGCGCATTTGTCGTTCATAACAAAATTGCTCAGAGTCCCGGTCTCGCCCAGCGATAACGCCTTTGCGTCCTGCCCGCCGATGTCGATGACTGTACGGACGCCCGGCAATATCCAAGCCGCGCCTTTTGCGTGGCAACTGAGTTCGCTCACGGTATCGTTGGCAGGCGCATATGTATTGCGCCCATATCCCGTAGCTATGATATACGACATCGCGTCGATCCCGACCCCTGCCGAGCCCAGCGCCGAGTCCACGGCGCGCCCGGGGCCGCTTGTCCCGGTGCCGGACGGGACGACCGATTGGGCGACGATATTTTGCCCATCCCCCATGATAATGCACTTTGATGAGGCGGAACCGATATCGAGACCCATCACTAACATTTTGCTCATAACCCGTTCACTATGTTTTCAGGTTTCTCCCCCCGCGTCACAGCATCGATGTTGCGTCTGATGCATTCATAGGCGCGAATAAAGCATCCGGCGGATATGCCCGCTATATGCGGTGAAAGCGCGACATTGCGGCGCAGTTCCCCCGGGATCTTGCTGAGCACGGGGTTGTCAGGCTGGAAAGGCTCCGGTGAGAGCGTGTCCGCGCCGAAGCCGCCAAGCCGGCCCGAGATCAACGCGTCGGCGACAGCCTCATGGTCCATCAGCTCGCCTCGGGCCGTGTTTATCAGTATCGAGCCGCGCTTGAACAGCTTAAGGGACTCGCCGTTTATCATTGCCGTAGTATCAGGGGTGACAGGTACGTGGAGCGATATGATGTCGCAATAGGCGTAAAGCTCATTCAGCGGCATGTACCTCAAGCCTTCCAACCCGCGGTCCCCGGAGCGCGTGTTGTAGCACACTTCGCACCCGAACGCCCTAAGTATGGTGGCGAGAGCTTTGCCAATCGCGCCCAGCCCGACTATGCCGGCCCTGCGCCCGTAAAGCTCCGGTAAGCCTTCCTTGAAACATGCGGTCTTAGCCTCCATCTGCCTGTGTGCGTAAACCATGTCCTCGTTGCTGCGGAAACCCTTCAGCAACGCAAGAATGAGAAGGGCGGCGTGTTCAGCGACCGGTTGCGCGTTGACCCCCGCGCAGTTGCAGACATAAACGCCCGCGTCCCGCGCGGCGGCAAGATCGACGCCGTTGTACGCCACCCCTTGCGAGTGGAGAAGCTTCAGCCCCGGCATGTTTGATATGATTTCCGGGCCGACCTTCATGATTGCGTCAACTACGAGTACGTCGGCCCCCGTAGTAATTACGTCCCCCGGGTTTGGGGTACCGTTGCCCATATGTATGAGTTCCCAGCCGGTCCCGCCCCAGTTGGAATACTTCTCGAAATTATCCCGGTTAATCAGCAGAGCAGCCTTCATGATTCAAAAAGACCATACCTTTCCCAAGTGTTCCCTGTGCCATATTATATGGGCGGCGTTACGCTTTTGCAAGCATGTAATTGAAGGTTGCAAATTAAAAGGTAGCTATCCCGCCGATAACGTGACAACTACCTTTACTCTTTGTGATGTTGCAAGACGATGATTATCTACACATTTACGGATATAGCGAACATGTTGGCTAGCAGTTGCGCGGTCTCCGCCCGGGAGATGGGCATCTGTGGGTTAAAACGGTTTTGATCGTCACCTATGATGACGCCGCACTGACGCAAGGCGTAAACGGCAGCCCTGCTCCAATCGCCGACGTCGCCATCATCTTCCAGCAACGCGGCGGGGCTATCCGGGAACTCCATTCCGCTCATGAGCAGATAGTTATATACCATCAATGCGGCTTCCTCGCGGGTGGCGACGCGGTCGGGCGCGAAGGAATGACCGCCGATGTACCCTGTTATCCCGCTCTCGGCGGCCCAGGCGACCTCTTTCCCATACCAGGCGCTTATTTGGACGTCGGAATACGGGGCTTTCGTATATTCCGAAACATCCGCGTCCACCATCCTTGCGAACAATACCGCAAGCATCGCGCGCGTCATTCCATCCTCGGGGGAGAACCTGAACGGGGCCGTACCCCGGAAGAGGCCAATATCGGTCACGAGTTTGACGGCTTCATAGTACCAGGCGTCCCGGAGGACGTCGGAATATGGCGCCGCAGGCTCCGCGGGCAGGAGGTCCGGCAACGGGAGTTCGCCGAAGTATTCCACAATCGCGTCGAGATACGCAACCGCCAGCCCGTCGAGAAACGCGTCGTTTTGCAGGTTGGCGCGGTCCCTTGCGTTGGTATGAAACCCATTCTCAACAAGTATGCCTGGTACATTATGCTCGCGAATCATGAAGTAGTTCTCGACACTGACTCCCCGTTTCCGCACACCAGCTTCCGCGATATGGTCGAGTAATATGTCCCCGAAATGGCGGCTTTGTGCGGTGTACGCGTACTCGGTGTAGTAGTTTCTGGTGTTCCTGTGATCCCTCGAGATATAGTAGGCGGTGGCGCCATTGGCCGAGGCGTCGATCGGCCACGCGGTGGCGTTCGAATGCAGCGACATCACCAGAAACCTGTCGCGTACCAAAGGGTCGTCCTGATACTGGAAAACCTTTACAAGATCCGGATGTATGCCCCTCTCGGGCTCGAACCGGTAGTTCATGAAGATCCTGCCATATACTTCGGGATCGTCTACGATGCTTTGCATAATTGCAAGCAATCTGTCTATTTCAGCGATATCCCCGGCAAGATCCCGACCATCGCCCGGTTCCTGCAGCTTCGCGTTTTTCAACGCATCGAGCGTCAGGACATTGATAAAAGCGGCGCGCGCCGGGAGCGAGACATTTTCACTAGTGGACCGCGCCAGATGTACGGTTGCGCCTCGGGCCTCGAGAAGTGGTTTAATCTTTAGCGCGAGTTTGAGCATCGCTACCTGCTCGTCGTAACCGGAGTATATATTTGTATGCATCAGCCCATGCCCGGGATCGAGGACGACGACCCTGCCTTCAAGCCCGGGCGGCTCCGCTTTGGCAGTTGGCGTAAAATACATAACGAGGATCGCAAATATCGCGAGCAGCGCGACAGGTCTTAGACGCATAGGTTTCTACCCTTCTTCTTTACTATACCCGGATAACCCCAAAGCCGGTCAGGAACGCGAGGGCGGAGACAAGCAGGCAGTAGACGCCGAAGATATAGAATCTGTTGCTCTTGATGAGCACCCTGATAAACTTGATGGAAAGAACCCCTAATATCAGAGCGGTGGCGAACCCAATGACCCAGCCAACAATGTCTACGCTAAAATCGCCCCCCCGGACAACGCCTGCGAGTTCGACGAGTCCGGCGCCCAGTATTGCCGGTATTGACAGGATAAACGCGAACTTGACCGCGAACTCTCTCTTCAGGCCGCCGATCAGCCCCCCGAATATCGTGCTTCCGCTACGTGAAAGGCCGGGCAGTATGGCGATCGCCTGCAGTATACCCACCAGCAATGATGACTTGTATGGCGCATCCGCCTCGGCATACTTCCCCTTGTTGAGCTTGTCCGCAATGAACATGAACAGCGCCGTAATAATGAGCATCGATGCGACGACAAAGATGTTTTCGAGGATACTGTCAAGATCCAGGAGCTTTACGGCGGCCCCCGCCAGAAGCGCGGGGATCGTCGCGATGATGACCATCAGCAGGAAGCGCCGCTCCGGGGATTTGAAATCCGGCTTGCCTTTGATTATATCCGCAAGCGCCTTGAAGAACTCCTTGATCAGCATCCACACGTCTTTGTAGAATACGATCAATACGGCCAGCAACGTCGCGAGGTGCAAAAAAACCTTGAACGCGAGGCCGGAGTCGGCCCCCTCCCCGAACAGCGTGTCGTAGATGACCAAATGGCCGGAACTCGAAATAGGCAGGAACTCAGTCGCGCCCTGGATAATCCCTGCTATCAACGCCTGCAACCAGCTCATTTCATAACCAATCCCTTTCGCGTTTATTCTTTATCAGACATTAAACCGGAAGTTAATGACGTCCCCGTCGGCAACGATATAGTCCTTGCCCTCCAGGCGGAAAAGCCCCTTTTCCTTCACCTTCGCCATCGAACCCAGCTCGCGGATATGTGCGTATTTTACGACCTCCGCGCGAATGAAACCGCGTTCAATATCGGAATGCACCTTCCCCGCCGCTGACTTGGCGTTAATGCCGTCTTCTATCGTCCAGGCGCGCACCTCATCCGCGCCGACCGTCAAAAACGATATCAGGCCCAGGAGTTTATACGCCGCCCTTGCAAGCACCGCGATCCCCGGCTGACGGATGCCCATATCCTCCATGAACAGTTGCCTGTCCTCCTCCGGCAGCCTACTAATCTCAAGCTCCGCCCCGACGCAGAGTTCAAGCAGCGGGATACCCATCCCGGAGCACATGGCGCCCAGCGCGTCCTTTTCCGGCCAGTCCCCGGACGCCCACTGGTTTTCGTCCAGGTTCACTACCGCAAGGCGCGGCTTATCCATCAGGAAAGCGAAACTGCGTATCGACGCGCGCAGCGATTCGGATAGATCCATTTCCGCGATGGATTTCCCGCTGTCGAGTTGGTCGAAGCAGCGGTCCAGAAGCTTTATTTCCTCTTCGTTTTCTTTAGTCACTTTCTTTCCGGCTTTTATTCGGCCAATCCGTTTCTCAATCATCTCCATGTCGGCTATCTGCATTTCTGTCTCAACAGCCTCCAAATCCCTGGCAGGGCCTATGCTGCCCGAGTCATGGACGACCGATCCGGAGTCGAAGGCGCGGAGCACATGGACCAACGCGTCGCAGTTCCGGACGTCGCTGAGAAATTTTGACGCGCCGGAGCTTTTCCCCCCTCCCGACATGGAAAACCCTGCAATGTCCGTCAGCTCTATCTTTGCATAAATCGTTTTCTTTGGCTTGTACAAATCCGACAGGAAGTCGATCCTTTCGTCCGGGACATAACCGGCGCCAATGGTTGCCTGCCCCTTCCCGCCTGCCACAGAACCGGATTCTCTGCCGGTAAGTAAATCAAACAGGGATGTCTTCCCCGTCTGGTTTAGCCCCACAAGACCTATTTTCATTTATCCATCCTCACTGGTCAAAGATAGTACCGTATACGTTCACGCTCAGCGTGCGGCCGTTGACCACCGCGTCGATGCGGAGCGGTTGCTCCGTGTTGTTGACGAACCTGAAATCTATGCTCCCCCAGGCTACAGTCGCGTCCCTGCCCCTCGGCAGATAGGAAATCGGCTGGCTGTGCGCCCTTCGTTGCGTCACCCGGAGATCCGAATCCATTATGGCCGAATACAGGGTGGACGAAACCTGGCAGATCCCGCCGCCAACCGCCGGGACGAACTGCCCGCCGTTGATTGCGGGCGCCACCTTATACCCGCGCTCTACCGTGCGCCTGCCGACTATGCGGTTAAACGAGAACTCCTCGCCCGGCTCCAGTACATACCCGTTTATCGACTGCGCAGCCAGCGTGATGTTGTTGAGCCTGTTCGACGACCCTGCGATGCGTGTCGTGCATTCGCCAATCAAATCCCGGAAAAGGATACTTTCCAGATACTCGGTAGTGACCTCCGGATGCGTGTAAACCAACTCGATCGTTACCGGTTTCCCTGACTCGGTTTCGCTAAAAAGAAGTGTGGCGCCCAAAAGGTCGAAACCCACCCCAACGACGCTCCGAGATATTGTTTTTGATTCCCTGTCGTACGCGGCTGAGACAGGGCGTACCAGCATGCTCCGCCATATGACCGCGAGTTGCCCCATGTCGGCCCCGGAACCGGGCAGCGTATATGTCCTTGTCACAGGCCGCCCACTGCCGAGGGAGT
>Ga0082212_10006782_pt1 | contig 15291 bp, 15 predicted proteins | sample TergutNt197P3_FD_71548 | JGI IMG/M metagenome (GOLD analysis project Ga0082212, IMG submission 71548) | Neocapritermes taracua P3 segment gut microbial communities from Petit-Saut dam, French Guiana - Nt197 P3 | ecosystem: Host-associated > Arthropoda: Insects > Digestive system > Gut ...
CGCTGGGAACATGAACCGAGTCGCCGGGAACATGTTCCCAGTCGTAGGGAACATGAACCGGGTCGCCGGGAACATGAACCGAGTCGCCGGGAACATGTTCCCGGTCGCTGGGAACATGAACCGGGCTGCCGGGAACATGTTCCCGGTCGCGCGGCGAGGCGCAAAGCGCGGTTCTTACGGTTACGCCGGAGGTTTTTTTGGGTTTTATTCTTTGTTATAAACATATATAATATCTATATTTGGTTTAATTAACTGTTATTAGACACTGTAAATTACGTTCTGCCTTAGTTGCGGAACATAAATTAAATCCTATAAGGAGATATTATTATGAGTAACAAACGTAATTTCATTCCACGTTCAAGCGCAGGTTTTGATAATTGGTTTCGCCACATATTGGAATATGTGGATAGCAAGACCGACAAGGATAACCCCGAATGGCCTCACATCATGGCCGACAGGGTAACAGCGTTGAGAGCCGCTAACGCTAAATGGCGCGAGGCTTACGAGCCTACCCTAAGCCCGCATGCTCCTCAACTAACGCGTGAAAAGAACCGTGAACGCCTTCTTGCCGAGCGTGAAGTGCGCCGTTTTATAAAGCAGTTTTTGCGATTCAGCCCCGTAACTGACCTGGATCGCGACAACATGAACATTCGCAATCATTCCCTTGTTCGCACCAACCATATTGAGGTGCACGAGGTCGTGAAGTTTGAATTGCTGCTTCGCAACATACGCGAAGTAGTAGTCAGATTCTGGGTGAGGGGAGCATCCGACAGGGCAAAGCCGCGAAGCTATGATGGCGCTGTGATTGTGTGGGGCGTGTTAGACGCGCCGCCGCAGCGCCTGCAAGACCTTACGAATCACAAGTTAGCAAGCCGCACGCCTTGTATCCTTACGTTCGATGAAACAGAGCGTGGCAAGATGGTTTACATCGCAGCCGCGTGGCAGAACGAACGTGGATATATAGGCCCCTGGAGTGAGATTCAGGGTGCTATTATACCGTAAGGGTTTGCGACTTTTTGGTAAGGGGGAGACGAACCTCCCCCTTATCACAACGGGCGGATGCAATCCGCCATGATACAAGCGCGGGGGGAGCATCCCCCTTGCAATGCCGTGTGGCGGACACGAAGTATCCCGCAGAGTATTTAAAAAGGAGATTGAATCATGAAAAACAAACTCATAATCAGCGCCGCTGCCCTTATGCTGGCCGCGGCTGCGGGCTTTACGCAAAGCGCGAACGACTTTGAGGTAAAGCAAAACGCCGACAATACCCTCACCATTACAAAATATAATGGCGCGGCAACGAGCGTGGTCATACCCTCTACGCTTCACGGCCTAAAAGTAACGGTTATAGGCAAGGAGGCGTTTCAGTATTACAGCGGAAGAAGGGAATCTAAACTTACCAATGTTGTAATACCCAATACGGTTACAAGCATTGAGTACGAAGCTTTTGCTTACAACGATATTAGCGAAATTACCCTGCCCGCGAGTCTCAGGAAAATCGGTTTCGGCGCTTTCAAGAACAACAAAATACGAACGCTGGTTATTCCCGACGGCGTTACATTGATAAGCTCGCTTGATACGCACATACCGCAGGAATATATTCAAGGGCTGGGCTGGGTGAATAAACCCGAAGCCTACGCGAGCAACGGCGCTTTTGCCGGTAATCCGATAGAATTTCTCTCTATACCCGCTTCTTTAGCAAAAGAATCGTCGTCCAAAATATCCAAATTAGACGATAAAATAGCCCTTATGACCGAAGGGGATGTTTGGAAAACAACCGCCGGTATTGATAATCTGACTTTTGGACGCAATACGCCCGACTATATCATCATCCCGGCGGGTATGGATGATAATAATATGACGGTAAATTTTGACGAGAGCCTTGTCAATTTCTGGAAAAGCCAGAATAAAGCAGCCGGAGGCTATGTAAAACGCGGGGCTATTTGGACAAGGGTAAGCGCCGCCGAAGCAAACCAAATATTTAAAGACGAACAAAAAGCCGCGTTAGAAAAAGAAAAGGCAGCAGAGGAAGCCGAACGTAAAGCTGCCGCGCGCAGAGAAGAAGAGAGAAAGCAAGCCGCGACCGCGGCTGCCAAAGCAGCCGAAGCCGAGAAGCGCAGGGTAAGACCCGCGTTCGGCATATACGCGGTTCCGGGCACGGGCGGCGGTACAAATATCGGGTTGCAGCTTTTAACATGCGGCGGCCTTGCCGGTATTAATATAGGCGGCAGAGTTAATGTTCTGGCAAACGCCGAGGCCGGAATAGGCGTAACGGCTAAAAGCCGGGTAAAGGGAACGTATCAAGACAGAGATATTGACGGCAAAAGCAGCAGGAGTTCTTACAAATTTCATTTTCCCCGCAGCTATAATCTTGGCGGAATATTAGAAATGAGCCTGCTTGAATATGTATGGCTTGGCGCCGGCGGCGGAATAGCGGGAATTGAAAATCGCGCCAAAATTACAAAGTATGAAGAACCTTATCAAAACAGTTCAACCTTGAAACACGAACGCTTTGCAAAAGAAAAACAGTCTTCCTTATCTTTCCCGTATATTCGCGGAACGATTGCTCTTCATAATAGACTCGGCGGCGCCATGCTTAAGGCATATTATGATTATAATTTTAACAAAAACGGATTTAAAGCAGGGCTTGCTTTCGGTTATTTATGGATTTGAGGGATAAAACGATTCTCCCTCTCTTAGCACAAGATGGGGGTGTTTTGACGGTTACCAATTAAATAAAAAAGGGGATATAAATCCCCCTTTTTATTTTACAAATTGAGCGTGAGCGTACTATTTCTTTCTGGCTGTTTTGGAAGCCTCGAATTCCGCAACCTGCTCAGGAGTAGGCTGATATTTCTCAACCATCTGAGCGATTGTCTCATACGCTATGTTGCCTGGTTTTGTTATCTGATCGATCAGAAGGTCGTCAAAATTCCAACCGCCATTGTCAACCCCTATCTTGTCGGTCCAGGCGCGGTGCTTCATATCGGCAGTTCCGAATATGTGTCTTGCTACCTGTATTGACGCGTCCCATTGTTTCATGCATACCGGACATTTAAAAGCCATATCGTTCCTCCTTATTTACCCTTTTTCTCTTTTACTGCCTGAATTATCATATCAGGAGTAATCGGGCATTCGTGCATCTGAATACCAAGAGCGCGGAATATCGCTATACCTATTACAGCGGCTGTCGGGTTTGTTAAGCCTTCTCCGGCTTCTTTCGCGCCGTAAGGACCTTCCGGCTCATAGGTGTCTATTTCAGTAATGTTCGCGGGAGGCATCTCTGTCGCCCTTATAACCTTGTAGTCTGCCAAGTTCGGATTCATGAGTTTTCCATCCTCAAAAGGCATATACTCAAGGTAACCATAACCGGCTGCCATAGAAAACGCGCCTTCAAGCTGCCCTATAAGTCCAAGATGGTTGATAGGAGTACCGCAGTCATGGCAGGTCATACTGTCTAACAGTTTTACCTTGCCGGTTTCGCCGTCTACCTCTACCTCAACTCCCTGGAGCATGTAGCTGAACGCGGGAGCTACCATACCTTTGCGGTGCGGTGTATAGAAGCCGCGTCCGATAAGTTTCTGGCCTTCTTTGCCCCTAAGCGCCATCTGTACAACCTGAGCGTACGGAATACCGCGTTCAGGACGCGCTACATTAAATACCGACCTGTTCTTTATGTCCATGTCATATATGATGTTATAGTCGCCGCCCTTAGACATAGCCTTGGACATTTCATTGATTGTCGCGGCCTCAAGGAGCTGAGCCTTTATCTGCTCGGCAGCCATCTTGGTCGCGTTACCGCACATAAGCGTCTGACGTGAGCCCCAGGCGCCGAGGTCAGGCGGACAATGATCCGTATCGTGCGAATGGACTTTTATGTCCTCCACTTTTACGCCAAGAGTTTCGGCAGCGATTATCGCCATCGTTGTGTTGGAACCCTGTCCTATGTCCTGAGCTCCTATATGAAGTTCTACAACGCCGTCCATATTTACGGTCATAACCGCAGATGAGAATGAATACGGAGAGTCAAACCAGTTGAAAATTCCGCCGGTCATAAAACCTGCGGCGGTAACGCCGATGTAATGGTTCGCGGGAAGCGATTTCTTTTTCATAGCTACCCATTCTTCCATAGCGTCGCAACAGAGATCCATACCGCAGCTGGCTATGGTAGCCTGGCCCGGAACAACATACCCTTCAGTATGCCCGTTTATTCTGCGGATTTCTATCGGGTCAATGCCAAGCTCGTCGGCCATCCACTCAATCTGTGACTCAGAGGTAAACATAGCCTGAGGAGCTCCGAAACCGCGCATAGCCGTAGAAGGAAGCGTGTTGGTGTAAACGCGCATTCCGTCATAACGGTAGTTCTTCCATTTGTACGGGAATGAATTGAAGAATCCGGTCAGGTAAAGAGCCGTCGCGCCCATTCCTGTGTAAGCTCCGCCGTTTGTATATACCTTGGCTTCACGGGCAAGCATCATACCGTCTTTTGAAATACCGGTTTTCAGGTAGTACCACATCGGGGTACGGCGTTTTGTAGACTGGAAATCTTCAGCGCGGGTATATACAATCTTTACCGGCTGGCCGAGTTTCTTTGAAAGTACGGAACTGCAGAATATAGCGCCGTCAAGCTCGAATTTACCGCCGAAACCGCCGCCTACATATGTAGAAATAACGCGAACGTCGCTTTCCCTCATGCCGAGTACGCCGGCAATAAGAGCTTGCTGATAGTACGCGCCCTGATTCGAATGGTAAACAGTCAGTTTGCCGTTAGGGGCAAAGCTGGCTACAGCGGCTCTGGTTTCCATACACATATGCGCCTGTCCGCCGCATTTGAAAGAGTCTTCTCTTACAATGCCGCCGCTCTTCTTTGCTTCCTCGAAACCGTCTTCAACATCGCCCCACTCAATATGGCGGGTTACGTTTATGTTTCTCGGGAAATCGTCGTGAAGTACGGGTGCGCCTCTTTTTATGGCATCGCCCGGTTCAAATACCGCGGGAAGCTCTTCAAACTCAACATCTATATATTGCAGAGCCTGCTCGGCTATCTCTTCGGTTATGGCAGCAACCGCGCATACAGGCTCGCCTATATAACGCACTTTTTCAACAGGAAGTATCTGCTCGTCGCAAAGGTCGCGGTACCTTCTCCAGATACCCTGTTTTACGCCGAGAGTGTCTTCTTTACCTGTAGCAACGCCAACCACGCCCGGGAGCTTAAGCGCGCGGCTATAGTCTATTTTTACTATCTTCGCGTGAGGATACGGACTTCTCCATATCTTGCCGTAAAGCATATTCGGAAGTTTTACGTCAAATGTATACTGCGCCCTTCCGGTTATTTTCATTACGCCGTCCACATTGTGGACATGGGTATTAAGCACTGAATACTTGGTTTTCGCAAGACTCGTTGTGCTTACCTCGTATTTAACTTTCTTTTTTTCTTCAGCCATTATATGTATACCTCCTTATCCTTAGTGGTGCGAGTCAGGGTTACGTCCGGGAGGCACATTGTTGGCGACCCTTAATACTGCCCTTACTATACTGTTGTAACCGGTGCAACGGCAAATGTTGCCCTCAAGAGCCTGTCTTACCTGCCATTCCGTCGGCTTCGGGTTGTCATTCAACAGACCCTGTGAAGTCATCAACATCCCGGGTGTGCAAAAACCGCACTGGAAAGCGCCCTCATCAAGGAAAGCTACCTGTATAGGCGCAAGCACTCCGTTCTTCTCAAGACCCTCAACGGTAGTAATCTCATGGCCTACTGCCTGCATCGCTAAAACCGCGCAACCCCTTACCGCGTAACCGTCGATAAGAACCGTGCAGGCTCCGCAAGATACGGTTTCACAGCCGCGTTTCGTTCCCGTAAGGCCCAAAACGTCCCTTATTGCTTCTACAAGCAAAAGCTTGGAATTTATACTAATAGTATGATCATTCCCATTAACTTTCAATGTTATTGTTTTTACATCCATCTCTTACGCCTCCTTAGCTCTTTCCCAAGCTTTTTTTAGCATCCTCTTAGTGAGCACGTAAACTTCCTGCCTTCTGGTATCTTCAGTGGCATGAATGTCGGCGTTGGGAGAGCAATTCTCCGACGCAACCTTGCCGGCTTGCTCAAAAAGTTTCTCATCATAGTCTTTGCCGACGAGAAGCGCTTCCGCCTCTTTCGCCCTTAAGGTCTTGTCGCCTACACAGCCAAGAGCTATGCCAACGGATTTGCATTTGCCGCTGCCGTCAAGGGTTACTCTCGCGGTTACAGACGCAACGCCGAGGTCGTTTTCAAGAAGCGTAAACTTCGTGAACGCAGAACCTGTCTTGGGCTCCGGCGCGGGAAGATGTATCTCTGTTACCATCTCATCATGCCCCGCGGCATTCTCGTAAAAACCTACCAGAAAATCGTCAACAGACATCGTTCTGCTTCCCTTCGCGCTCTGAAGGGTAATTTCAGCGTCATACGCCAAATATACCGTCGCAGGGTCTTCGGCAGGATCGGCATGGGCTATATTTCCGCCAATAGAACCCCAGTTCCTGATTTGACCGTTCGCAAGCCTTTCTTCAACTTCCCAAAGCGCGTGATAGTTCTTCTTAACTACATCCGAATGCTCAACCGAACGATGCGTGGTTGTAGCTCCCAGTCTGAGGCCGTCTTTCGCGTCAAACTTGATGTAATCAAGTTCTTTCAAGTGTTTGATGTCTACCAGGTAATCTGTCGTCACCATCCCCTCGCGCATTACTATAAGAAGCGACTGCCCGCCGCATATTAAATGCGCGGCCTCGCCATGCTCCGATAGCATCGAAAGGGCTTCCTTCACAGACTCCGGTTTTAGATAAGTGAAATCCTGTATCATTATCTTACTCCCTTTACATTATTTGGTATCGATAGATACCTTCAGTACTACATATAGGCGTATAGACATATAGATAATACGTCTGCCTGCCCGTAGAATTATATTCTACATTCTACTTTAAAACTGTCAATATTAATTAGGATTTTTACCGCAAAAAAAATCCATAAATATTGTTTTTAGCTCCTTTTTAGAGCATAAAGTTGCGCTTTTAAAATTTTAACTTGATTTTCAAAAGGCTTTTACGGATTCTTGTATAAATGGGTTCTTAATTTTAATCTACCTCTCCGAATGTAGTGAATAATGAGTTCCTAAACCAGTAAATGTTGATATGATATAAAGAGGTTTTTCATGATGTTCAATAAAGAAACAGAAGCCTTGCCGCCGGCTAAAATGAAGGAATTGCAGTTAGAGCGGCTTAAATGGTCATTGTCGCATGCCTACAACAACAATAAACATTATCACGATAAATTCGACAAAGCCGGATTCAACCCCGATAAATTCAAATCTTTTGACGATATGAAATATGTCCCCTTCCTCACCAAGCAAGAGATGCGTGACGCTTATCCCTTCGGCCTGTTTGCGGTACCTTTAGACAAGGTTGTGCGGGTTCACTCCTCTTCGGGCACTACCGGCAACGCTACAATCGGCGGCCTCACTAAACACGATGTCGGCGTCTTCGGCGAGATTGTAGCAAGGGCGATATGCGCCTGCGGCGGCTCCGAGAAAGATGTCATTCAGGTCGCGTTCGGCTACGGGCTTTTTACAGGCGGATTAGGACTTCATTTCGGGACAGAGACTCTCGGAGCGCTTTCGGTGCCTATATCGGGCGGCAACACCGAAAGACAGTTGATGCTCATAAAGGATTTCGGCACCACAATCATAGCCTGTACGCCGTCATACGCTATAAATATAGCGGATTATATAGAGCATACCCAGCCGGATTATTCTATGCGCGACACTAAGCTCCGCAAGGCAATACTCGGCTCTGAGCCCTGGTCGGAGCGCATGCGGGAGGAGATCGAAAAGCGTCTCGGCATTGACGCCTATGACATCTACGGCTTGAGCGAGGTGATGGGTCCAGGAGTATCTGCCGAATGTACCGAAAAATCCGGGCTGCATATATGCGAAGACCATTTCTACTCCGAAATAATAGACCCTGATACGGGCGAGGTTCTTCCGGAGGGTTCACAGGGCGAGATCGTCTATACGTCGCTTACTAAAGAGGCTTTCCCTACAATCCGCTACCGTTCAAAGGATATTACGCGCCTTTACAGGGATTCATGCAAATGCGGCAGGACTCTCGTGAAAATGGAAAGGGTATCCGGGCGCTGCGACGATATGCTCATAATCCGCGGGGTAAATGTTTTCCCGTCTCAAATAGAACATGTCCTGATGAGCGTTGACGGAATATCCCCCTATTATCAGATAATACTTGACCGCAAGAAAGCTATGGATAACGTAGAGGTAATGGTCGAGATCAGCGAATCGGGATTTTCGGACAAACTGACGGAACTTGAGGCGCTCAAGAGGAGGCTTTCGGAGAAGCTCAAGAATATTCTCGGCGTATCGATGAAAGTGACGCTTCTTGAGCCTATGACGATTGAACGCGGCGACGGCGGAAAGGCAAAACGCGTTATAGACAACAGAATCATGTAAAAGGAGTTTGCGATGAACGTAACCCAAGTATCGGTATTTATGCAAAACCAGCCGGGGCATCTTCAAAAGGTGTTAAAGACGCTGGCCGACGGAAATATAAACATAGTATCCCTTACAATTGCCGAATCGGAAGATTTCGGGGTGCTGCGGCTTATAGTTGACGACGCGGCAAAAGCGATCGAGTTTTTGACCAAAAACAACATCAGGTGTTCAAGCACCGATGTGTTGGCAATCGAAATAGGCGACGAACCCGGTTCTTTGTACAGGGCGATTGATTCTTTCTCAAAAATGAACCTGAACATAGAATACATGTACGCCTTTTCAAAAAGAATAAACAACAAAGCGGTCATGATTTTCCGCTTTAACGATATAGAGGCCGCCAAAAAAGCGATTACCGAGAGCGGCCACAAGCTCATAAAAAACGCCGACATAACCGGAGATTGAAAATGCCTGAAAAAGTTTTACTTCTTGGAAATGAAGCCATAGCGCGCGGCGCTTACGAGGCAGGCTGTCAGGTCGCTTCGGCCTACCCGGGTACGCCAAGCACAGAAATACTTGAAACAATAGCGCGGCAGTATAAGGGAATCCGCTCGCAGTGGTCGCCGAACGAAAAGGTTGCCCTTGAGGTTGCCTGCGGCGCGGCCATCGCCGGAGTAAGGTCTCTTGCCGCCATGAAGCACGTCGGGTTAAACGTAGCGGCAGACCCTCTCTTTACGTTTTCCTATACCGGAATCAACAGCGCGCTTGTAATTATAAACGCGGACGACCCCGGCCCCTGGAGTTCGCAGAACGAACAGGATAACAGGCATTTGGCGAGAGCTTCGAAAGTTCCGATGATAGAACCGTCCGACCCTGCCGAAGCGAAAGAATTCACCAAAATGGCCTTCGATATGTCCGAAAAGTTCGATGTTCCCGTAATTGTCCGCATAACCACGCGCATTGCCCATTCACAGGGGCTTGTGGAACTCGGAGAAGCGCCGGATAGCCTTCCGGTAAAAGACTTTGTGCGCCGCCCCGCAAAACATGTAATGATACCGGTCTTTGTGCGCCAACGCCATAAGTTTAAGGAAGAAGAACAAATCCCGCGCTTGAAAGATTTTTCAAACAATTCGGGCTTAAATCGAATAGAGTGGGGTAAAAACAACAAGCGCGGCATTATAACCGACAGCGTGGCCTATCAATACGTAAAGGAAACATGCCCCGACGACTCCATCCTCAAAATAGGAATGTGCTGGCCCATGCCCGACCGCGTGATAAGAGAATTCGCCGGGAATGTCGAAGAAATATGCGTCGTTGAGGAACTTGACCCGTACATTGAGGATTATGTCAAAAGCCTCGGCATAAATGTAGAAATAGGGAAAAACGTCATCCCCATACTTGGGGAGCTTACTCCCGGAATAGTGGGCGCCGCGCTCAACGGGAAAACTTTTTCGAGAAACGTTCCGCTTTATGAAAGCGAGAAAATTCCGGACCGCCCGCCGCTTCTATGCGCGGGTTGCCCCCATTCCTTTGTCTATACTGTTCTAAAGAAACTTGACCTGCACGTAAACGGCGATATAGGCTGTTATACGCTCGGGGTGCTTCCTCCGTATTCATCCATGCACACCCAGGGCTGCATGGGGGCAAGCATAGGTATGCATCTCGGCATGGAAAAGGCCAAACCCGACATGGCGAGAAAAAGCGTGGCGATTATAGGCGACTCTACTTTTGTGCACTCGGGTATAACTCCGCTTATAGACCTTGTATACAACAAAGGCACCGGCACCATAATAATACTCGACAACAGGACTACCGCGATGACCGGTCATCAGGAGCATCCGGGCAGCGGAAAGACCATTTCGGGCGAGGAGACCCACAGGCTCGACCTTGAAATGCTTTCAAAAGCGGTCGGCGTAAGGCGCGTCGTTACGGTCGATCCCAAAAATATGGACGAGTTTGAGCGCGTAGTAAAAGAGGAAGTGGCTGCCGAAGAGCCGTCAGTAATAATCTCCCTCAGAAAATGCTCTTTGCAGAAATAGGAGAAAAGGAAATATGAACATTATTTTTACCGGCGTAGGCGGACAGGGAGTTATTCTCGCGGGAAAGGTGCTCATGAAGGCGGCCTTGAGCGCGGGCTATGACATAAAAGAATCGGAGGTTCACGGCATGGCGCAGCGCGGCGGCACTGTGGACTGCTGCGTACGCTATGATAAAAAACTGTACTCGCCGCTTATAGAAATGGGTACCGCCGACTATATAGTAAGTTTTGAACTGCTTGAGATTATGCGTAAACTTGATTATCTCGCTCCGGAGGGAACCGTAATAGTAAACAGCCTCAAGATCGATCCGGCTCCGGTACAAACAGGAGAATTGGAGTACCCTTCTGATATTCCGCAATGGCTTCGCGCCAATATTAAAAACTCTCGCGTGATAGACACGGAAGAGGCGCTCAGGGAGGCCGGCTCGAAAAAATCGCTCAACATAGTAATGCTTGGGGCCTTAGCCAGGCATCTTGAGTTCAGCAATGAGCAGTGGAAAGAGGCCATAGCGGCTCATGTAAAACCAAACCTCCTTGATATGAACCTCAAAGCTTTTGAGTTGGGGCAGGGATTGGGCGATCTTGCTTAATCAAAAAATGATTGAACTATAAGCCTTTTTATCACGGTTTGTCAGGAATGATTTATATTTTTGCGCGGATATTTTGATGTCAAAAACAATTCATTCCTTTATCATAATAGCGGGAACCTTTCTTCTTTCTTTCGTACATACCGCCTCCGACGCCGAGCCAAGAACCGTAACCCTTGACGAATGCATAAATATCGCGCTGCAAAATAATCCCGATATTTTTGAAACCGACGAAAATAGAAAAAAGAGCATGGCCGACTACCAGACAGCCAAGGCGCAAAGAGGGCTGCTCGTTGACGGACAGTTCCAGACCATTGAGAGGATGCGAAGCGATTCGCCCTCTGACCCGGCCGCGAGGATTCCCGGCAAAGATACCGACATAGGCCTCTTTGCGGGGCTCTATTCGCATTACTATCTGTTTGACGCCAAGAGGAAAAAAAACGAAGAGGCTGCCAGAATAAATATCACTCTGACAAAAATTGAAGCTGAGAAAGTAAAAGAAGACGTTATTCACGAAGTAAAGAAGACCTACTACGAATGCCTTATGGCTAATGATATAATGTCAATACGGGCCAAGCTGCTCGAAAACGCAAAAGATAAGCAAAGAATTGCAAACACCATGTACAATGCCGGATTGCAGCCGGCCACGGATTTAACACAGGTAAATGTTTCCTACTCTCAAGCTATGCTCGATTTTGAAAAATCCAAAAACAGTTCTAAAACATATCTGGCTTCGCTCTACATTGCAATGGGTCTGAGAGACGCGCCTGATATAGTTTTAGCCGATATTGAAAAAGAAAACCTGCCTGTGATAAAATACTCGTCGGAGGAGCTAAGCAAACTGGCGCTGCTTTATAACCCCGAATTGCGCATTATAAGCGAGAAAAAGAAAATATCCAAACTGCAAATAGAAATAGCTCAAACCGCGAGAAAACCCTCTGTTTTGATAGGCATGGGCCTCGGCATAGAAAATAAAGCCCTTTATATTTTTAACGACGACAGAGGAACTTTTACCGACAACTTCTCCGGTAAAAACTGGGGGCCGGTTTTTACCGCTAACGTGACGGCGTCGATTCCTGTTTATTACGGAGGGGCTATCATCGCCAGCATAAACTCCGCGGTTATTGACTATAACCGCTTTACATATCAGGAACGAAGCGCTCAAATCAAAATAAAAAGCAATATAGAAAGACAGTATGAATCCATGGATGAAATAAAAAAACAGATACAGATAGCAAAGATGATCATTGAAAATTCGGAAAAACACGCCTTGCTCGCGAGAAAAAACTACGAAAACGGCGTAGCGTCCCTTATGGATCTTCAAGTCGCTGAGGGAGGAGTCATAAGCGCGCGGATTGAATATCTCAACTGCATCTATCAGTATTATATGTCTCTGGCGTCGATAAGCCATACCTTGGGAATGAGCGAGGATAATATATGCCAAAAATAACGCCTAAACGCCTGATTGCCGCCGTAGCGGTTGTGGTATTCCTTTTAATTTTTTACGCCGTAAGGTCATGCGGTTCGGGCGTCAAATATGAGTACAGCTATGAAAAGGTATCTATCGATAAAGTTGAAAAAACGGTCGCCGCGGTAGGGCTTCTCGACCTTTACAAGAAACAAACTGTCCTGTGCAGAATTGGCGGGATTCTGAATTCTATAAGGGTGTCGCCCGAAGATACCGTAAAAAAAGGACAGGTTTTGGCTACCATCGACTCAACGGATATTGACCAGATGTTGATGAAACTGAACACCCGCCTGGAGAGCTCAAGGCTTGCCATGCTGCTGGCTCAACGCAGGTATGAGGGCAAGAAAGCGCTGCTTAAAGAAAATTTAATATCGGCAAGAGACCTTGAACAGGGCGAAATCGAATACAAGACCGCTGTAAATGATTACAAACTGCTGCAATTAGAGCAAGTTGAAATTAAGCAGCAAAAAACCTACTCCATCATAGTCTCGCCCATTGACGGAGTTATCGCGCAAAGTTTTATCGGCAGCGTTGAAAACCAGAATAACCGCGCTGTGCAGGTAAATACTCCGGCCTTTAATGTCGCGCCGAGTCTTAAAACCATGGAATTAACCATCGATATAGACGAGTCGGATATAGGCCATATCAAGAAAAACCAGAAAGTCATCTTTACCGTCAGCGCGTTCCCCGATAAAAAATTCAGCGGCGACATTGTATCGGTATCTATAAATCCGGTACAGAAAGGCAGTCTCGTCGTATACCAGCCTATAGTTACATGCGACAATTCCGATATGCTTCTCAAGCCGGGAATGACGGCTACCGCAACCATAGTTGTTGCGTCAAAAGAAAATGTCCTGCGCGTGCCGAATCAGGCGCTTATCGTTTCGCCCAATTTTGACGACGAACCCAAGCATAACGAAGTCCCGGTAGTGTGGAAAAAGAACATCAATCCGTTGCAAAGTTCGCCCGCAACCGAAATTGAAGTCAAAACCGGACTCAGCGGTGATATGTTCACCGAAATAACCGACGACAGCCTTAAAAACGGCGATGAGGTTCTTGTGAAAATAAGGCAAATCGAAAACTGACCGCTCATGAGCATTATTGAAATAAAAGACTTAGTCAAGATATATCAACTCAGCGATGATGTAAAAGTCGAAGCGCTCAGAAGCATATCGCTCAATATTGAGCGCGGAGAATACATCGCCATTATGGGAGCATCCGGCTCGGGCAAATCAACCCTCATGAACGTACTCGGATTGCTTGACACTCCGACATCGGGACTTTATATTCTTGACGGCATTGACTGCAGTTCCCTCAACAGCGACCAAAAGGCGGAAATAAGAAACAGCAAAATAGGATTTGTCTTTCAGGGATTCAATTTGCTTCCAAGGACATCGGCAATCGAAAATGTAGAGCTGCCCTTGTTTTACAAGGGCGGTATCAGCGCCGCCAAGCTCAAAAAAAAGGCCTCGGAGCATCTTGCCATGGTGGGGCTTGCGGGCAGGGAATCCCATCATCCGAATAAATTATCGGGCGGCGAACAGCAGCGCGTGGCCATCGCCAGAGCGCTCATAAACAATCCCGCGATAATTCTTGCCGATGAGCCGACCGGCAACCTTGACACAAAAAGAACTAACGAGGTTATGGAACTCTTTACGTCCCTCAACCGCGATCTTGGCATCACGATAATCATTGTCACGCATGAACCTGAGGTCGCGGGCTACACCAACCGTAAAGTAGTATTCCGCGACGGGCTTATCATAGAGGATTCAAAAGTGCCGAAGCGGCGCGCACAGGGTTACAAGGCCAAATAACGGCCTTTGCGGATGTCCCTGAGTGGCTCGCGGTCTACAGTAAAATCTTAGAAAGCACGAATGGCGCGAGCCGAAAGTTTAAAATAAAACGCTAAAATATTTGCGCAATGTCTGCAGACGACGCAAGGTTTTTTAATTGTTCACGCAATACCGGCAAATCATTTTTTACAATATCCCAAATAATTTCTAATTTTACGCCTTCATAATCGTGAACAATTCTGTTGCGCAGACCGCGTATTTTATTCCAGGGAATATCAAAGTAAATATCTCTAAATTGTTTATCTATTTTTCCGGTCAATTCACCCATTTGTATCATCCAGAAAAACAGATTGTTCCATACTATCTATATATTCATTAATTCTATCAATATACCCAATAATTTTTTTGATAAGTATATAATTCTTATCCGCCATAAATATAAATACCCGTCAAATGGACTTCACGATCAATGGGTGAATCTTCATTCACATAATGCTTATCTATAACATCTACATTTTTTTGCAGAGCATTGTGTATATATTCAATTAACCCTACAAAATCCAATCCGCGTAAACCGCTGTCCACCAATATATCAATATCACTGTTTTCTGTGGCTTCACCTTTTGCGTAAGAGCCAAACAAAATAGCGCTTTTAACGCCGTTTTCCCTGAATACCGGTTCAAGACGGCGTTTTATTTCGGCAATTTCATATATAGATTCACTGACCATAGCGTTATGTTAAAGTACAGCAGTACCTTTTGTCAAGGTAAATTAGCTCCGGATGACATCCGCCCAACGGATTTGCGAGGGCATACTCCGTATCCCAATGGCGGTCGGGTTGCATCCGACAGTGCGGTCGGCTCGCGGATGTCCGCGAATGATTCGGGAAGAGGTCATTTATAGCTTATTTAGCGCTCCAGCCGCCGAATAA
>Ga0082212_10006783_pt1 | contig 15288 bp, 9 predicted proteins | sample TergutNt197P3_FD_71548 | JGI IMG/M metagenome (GOLD analysis project Ga0082212, IMG submission 71548) | Neocapritermes taracua P3 segment gut microbial communities from Petit-Saut dam, French Guiana - Nt197 P3 | ecosystem: Host-associated > Arthropoda: Insects > Digestive system > Gut ...
TTCCCCACGGCTGTAAGCATCCCATATAATTTCGCCAAAGTCTACGCGGGCTACTTCGCTGCCCACTGTATAAGGCGCAAAAGCAGGCGCGGAAGCGATATATGCATAAGCAGGCCCACGGGCATTTGGGAATATAAACACCAATATCAGTACCAATGCAAGCACCGCACAAGCAATACCTATAAATCGTTTGCGGGTTTTATGACCTTCCATCTTTGTCTATACCTCCCTCAAGCAGCTATTAAGCGTGAAACATTGCGTGGCAAATTTTTATGCCAGTCGTATGTCAGTTGTTGTGTGTCGCCGCAAAGGCGGCATGGGTTGAATTATGAGTTAAATCGTGAGCTAAATTACGATACCAAGTTGCCACTGTTCATATCGTAGAACAAAATGCGGTTTACGTTGACCCGTAGGGCAATGAGTTCGCCGTCTTGCACTAATGTATCTGTAGGCATGCGCACAATAATGCGGTCACGCTTGCCAATGTCCACGTGGACGTTTTGGTCCGCGCCAATAAGTTCCGAGAAGCGCACATGGCCTTTAATGACGTGTTTTGTGTCTTCTTCTGTCAGCGCTACGGGGTGAATATTTTCCGGCCGCACGCCAAGGTACACGCTGTGGGCTTTGCTGGCGGCCACTTTGTTGTATTGCTCCTGGGTAATTTCTATTCGTATGGCTGTGTTATCAAAATATGGTTTATCATTGACAACTTCAATGCGGCCTTCGATAAAGTTCATGGGCGGGGTACCAATAAAGCTGCCCACAAAGGTATTGGCCGGGCGAGTGTATACTTCTGTAGGGGTGCCAATTTGCTGCACCACGCCCCTGTCCATAATCACAATGCGGTGGGCCATGGTCATGGCCTCTATTTGGTCATGGGTTACGTATACGGTGGTGGTGTTTAGCTTTTTGTGCAGTTCAATTAGTTCGTAGCGCATTTGCACACGCATTTTTGCGTCTAGGTTGGACAGCGGTTCGTCCAATAAGAACACTTGCGGGTCCCGGACAATAGCCCGGCCCAGAGCTACCCTTTGGCGCTGGCCGCCGGATAACTGGCGGGGATACCTGTCCAGCATACCGTCCAGTTCCAGCGCGCGGGCCACGCGGTTTACTTCTTCTGTAATTTTGTATTTTGGCATTTTGGCCACACGTAGGCCAAAGGCAATGTTTTCAAAGTTGGTTAGGGTTGGGTACAGCGCATAGTTTTGGAACACCATGGCAATGTTACGGGAACGGGGCGGTAAATCGTTAACCAAAGTGTCCCCAATATAAATTTCGCCGCTGGTGACGCTTTCCAGCCCTGCAATCATGCGCAGGGTGGTAGATTTGCCACAGCCGGAAGGGCCTATAAGGGCAACAAATTCGTGATCGTTTACATTTAGGTTAATTGCGTTGACTGCCGGGGCGGCATGCTTTACCCCGGGATATATCTTGCTTGTATTTACTAATGTCACACCGGCCATACAGGCTCCCTCAATTCCAAATTTGTAATAGGGTGCGTTCCCAATTATCGAATACGCCCTCGCACGTCAAGTCGTTTGATATATCATACTATATAATATTCACATGCAACTGTCAAGAATTTTTTCAAAATTGTTGGTTTTTGCCAGATTTTTCATGTGGACTGATGGGGTCGCCCTAAATCTCACACAAGAGAGGGGTAAAGGGTTTCTCGGAAAAAAACAGGAGCCATCCCTTACTAAGATGGCCCCTAATTTAACTACGGCCTTGCAATCGTACCATCTGGCCGGCGGGCATTGGTCCATGTGGGCAACTTTGCATCACAGGAGTATTTCGCCGCCAATTCTTCATCAATATCCATACCCAAACCGGGCTTGTCATTTACATACACATACCCGCCATCAATCCATGGGCAGCCTGCAAACACTTCTTGTGCGCGCTCACCCATGCCAGACCATTCCTGTATGCCAAAATTCCAAGAGGACAGGTTTAGGTGAATGTTAGCCGCATGTCCAATGGGCGATACATCCCCCGGCCCGTGCCAGGCCGTACGCACAGAAAATGGCTCGCAGAACAACGCCAGCTTGCGGGCCGGCGTGAGGCCCCCAATGGAACTAATGTGGCAGCGGATAAAATCTATTTGCCGCTTGGCAATAATATTGCGCCATTCCATGGGGTTGGTAAACAACTCGCCCATGGCCAGGGGCGTGTGGGTTTGGTTGCGCATGTGGTCAAACCAGTCCACTTGCTCCGGCGCCAAGGCGTCTTCCAAAAAGAACAAGCGGTACGGCTCCAGCTCCTTTGCCATGCGAATAGCCTCAATAGGCTCTAGGCGTTCGTGCACGTCGTGACAAAATTCCACGTTAAAGCCAAAACGGGTGCGCATGGCGTCAAATAATTTTACCACGCTGTTTTGGTAGCCCAGGGGGTCGTAGTACGCGCCGTCACAGGCGCCATAGGGTGGTTTTGGCAGGTCGGCCCGGCCGCCGTAGCCACCATGCTGCAGACGTATCACTTGTACGCCCTTTTCCATCCAATCCTGTACCCTATCCCCTACTTCTTGCAGGGTTTTACCGTCTGCATGGCGGTATACCCGGGCGCCTTCCCGCACCTTTCCGCCAAACAATTCGTATACCGGCATGTTGGCCAGTTTGCCTTTAATATCCCACAGAGCCATATCCACGCCGGACAGGGCGTTGTTTAAGATAGGGCCGTTGCGCCAATAGGGACTGACCATGGCCATTTGCCAAATGTCCTCTATACGGGACGGGTCTTTACCTTCCAGCAGCGGGTGCATGTATTCGTCCACGGCGTGGGCAACGGTTAGGAAACGCTGGGTGTAGGTGGCGCAGCCTAAACCGTACAGGCCGGGTTGGTTGGTTTCTACTTTTACAATGACCAGAGGCGTGCCCTCCGGCGCGGTACATATGGCGCGGACGCGGGTTATTTTTATGCTCATTTTTCGGCTCCTTCCAGCATGCCCATGGCTTTGTCATAGCGGGCTTTGCTCCATTGTTCGGTTTTCCATTCGGTGGCTTCGTGTCGCTCCAAAAGCCCAGGCAGCGCCAGGCCGCCGTCTACCAGCAGCGTGGTACCTGTAATATAACTCCCCTGCTCCCCGGCCAAAAACGCCACGGCTTCGCCGCAATCTGTGGGGGTGCCCACCCGGTGCAGCGGGATGCTTTCCCGTATAAACGGCGTGTCTTGCACATGGCGGTTTGGCGGCCAAATAGCCCCCGGCGCCACACAATTAACGCGGATGTTAAACTCGCTTAAATCCAAGGCCATAGACTTGCAGGCCCGCTCCATGGCTGCCTTAATGCCGCCATAACAAAAGTCGTCAGGGTGGGCCACTTCCGCCCGCACAGAGGTGATCATGATAATGCTGCCGGGGATTTTGTCCCGCACCATAATCCGGGACGCCGCGCCAACGCATAGGAAATAATTGCGCAGGCTGTTGGCATACAGGAAGTCATAGTCTTCCGCAGTAAAGGTTAGTACGCTGCCCCGGCGCTCCCGGCCGGCGTTGGCCACCAGTACGTCCAGCCGGCCCATGTCTTTGTAGGCTTGGGTAATCACTTGCTCCGGCTCTTCCGGGTTATCCAAGTGGGCTTCGTAAATAAAGCAGCGGCGGCCAAGGGCCTCTACTTGCGCCTGGGTTTCTTTTGCGCCTTCTATGCCGCTGGCGTAGGTAATGGCCACGTCGTAGCCGTGTTTGGCTAGGGTAATGGCAATGCCTTGGCCAATATTGCGGCTGCCGCCTGTGATAAATGCACATTTTGTCATGGGTTAATCCTCCTGGGTTTTGATTGTATACGCTTGCCCTGCAACCGCAGTAAATTTAATCAAATCATCGCCAAGCACTTCAAACGCAACGCTGTTGTCGGCACTGTCAGCCAGCGTCACCGCATGCAAGCCCTTATACCGCACGGTCATTTCACCGCTATGCCCTGGCCGCAGTTCAGCGCTTTTCAGCTTGCCGTTTTCCCAGCGCATATCCACTGCTGTGCTGCCCCGGGCCATCATGCCCTTTACGGCGCCGCTTGGCCATGTCTCCTGTGGCAAGGCTGGTAGCAAATCCACCGTCCCTGCATGGCTTTGCAGCAGCATTTCTGCCACGCCGGCCGTAGAGCCAAAGTTGCCGTCAATCTGAAACGGCGGGTGGAAAGCAAACAGATTTGGCAGCGTGGTGCCTTTTAGCGTCATGCGGTACAAATTGTATGCCCGCTCGCCGTCTCGCAAGCGCGCCCAAAAATTGAGTTTCCACGCGCGGCTCCAGCCTGTGCCGCCATCGCCCCGGGTGTTTAGGGTCACGCGCATGGCCTCGGCCCAGGTGTCTTCTTGTGTGCTGCGTCCCGGCACAATTTTGGTGCCCGGGTGCAGCATAAACAAATGGTTCACATGGCGGTGGGTGTCGCCGCCCACTTCTTCCGCCCCGCCATAGGAATTGCCCAGGCGGTCAATTTTGCTTTCGTCTTTCCATTCTTGGAAATAGCCGGTGCGTCCAATTTTGGGCGGTGAAAGGTTGGCTTGGGCTTCTTTAATTTCTGCAATTTCCGCTGCGTCATTGGGGCGATTGCTACCACCCAAAATGTCGTTGGCACGCAAAGCCGCTTCAAATATTTCCCATATAATGCCTATATCCTGGGTGCATCCCAGGGTGTAAGGCCCCCGCTCCGGCGAAAAAGACGGGCTGGACACATACGTGCCGTCCCGCTTGTCAACGCACAGGTTGTCTACCCAAAACAGCGCCGCCTCGGCAATGACCGGATAGTATTCCCGTAAAAAGTCCATGTCCTTGGTAAACAAGAAGTGCTCCCACAGGTGAGTGGCCATCCACGCGCCGCCGGCTGGGGCGTAGGCCGCTTCAAAGTAAGATTCCGGACAGGTGTGCGCCCAAATGTTGTTGACGTGGTACAAAGTCCACCCACGGCACGGGCCGGGCGCGCCGCCGTTGCGCTGGGCCGGTCGGCTGTGATAATGGGACGCCGTCACCGTTCCCCTAGGCACCTGGGCGCGGATATACTCCGCCAGCGGCACTTGGGTTTCTATCAAGTTGGTAGGGCCTGCGGGCCAGTAGTTCATTTGCACGTTAATGTTGGTGTGGTAGTCAGACTCCCATGGCGGGTTAAGGCCGGCCGCCCACACGCCCTGCAATTGCGCCGGTAAGCTGCCCGGCCGGGAGGACGAAATAAGCAAGTATCGCCCAAATTGGAAGAACAGCACCTCCAAATAGCGATTTTCTTCTATAGAGTTTGCGCCCTCCCCTTCCCGCTGATAGTTGGCCACCAGGGCTTCTGTGGTGCGGGTTGGCGGCGTTTTGGGCGCGTCGTCAAGTTGCAAGTTAAGGCGGCCAAATAAGCCGGCAAAGTCTTTGACATGGGCTTCCAAAAGGGCGTTGTAGCCCAATTGCACGGCTGTGTTCAGGCGGTTTTTTACCTTGGCAAAAGCCTCATCCCTGTCAATAAAAAAGTCAAACTTATCGTCCGTGCTTTGCTTGTAGTTGGTGCCACAAGCCATGATCAGCACAAATTCCGTGGTGTCTTCTACCACCAGGTTTTGGCCGTCTGGTGTCACCTTTCCGTTCACAGGCAACACCTTGACTTGCATCAAGTAGTGCAGCCCTTCCGGCAAGTGCCCGGCCGGCTGGCCGGTAAGCTGCAAGGTATCGCCATTTTCTATAGAAAGAACCGCCCGTGGCTGGGGCGTACTAATTTTTATCACTTGCGTCACGGGCTTGCTTGCCGTTACACGCATGGCAAACACGTTGTGGGGATAGCTGGTAAAATACTCCTTGGTCACGTGCGCGTCGTTTCTGTTGTATTCCACCGTGGCCACGCCGGTTTCCAAGTTAAGCGAACGCAGGTAGTCCGTAAAAGTTTCGCCGGCTATGTCCGCCGCGTCATCCTCCGCGGCCGGGTCTAACAAATGGATGCGTCCCATTTCCATGTACGAGCCAAATTCTTCCCGGCCGCCAAACAAATTGGCTTCAATGTCCCGCACAATGGGCCCCCGGTCGGCAGGGTTTGGCCGGGTTTGCAAATATTCTTGGTAATCGCTGGTGACGCGGTCGCCGTCAAAAGTCATCAACTGCTCCGAATATTCTGTCACAGCCTGTTGCAAGTCATCCCTAATGCGCTGCAGCGCCTCATGGGTAGATGCCGGCGTGTTGCGGTGTTCGCCGCCGTTATAATTGGGGTTGGCCCCCGGGCCGCCGGACCACAGTGTTTTTTCGTTAATCAATATCATTTCGTCCATCACGCCGCCGTATAGCGTGGCGCCCATAAAACCATTGCCAAGGGGCGTGGTTTCTGCAAAGGTTTCGTCCGTTGTAAACACTTTGGCCGCCGGCCGGTTGTGGGTGGTCCGCAGCCAAGGGGTCTTGCTTCCGCCAAAATTTTTCATGTTTGCACCTCATTCAAATATTTGCCATAGCATGACAAACAGTATACCATTCAATTTTTTGCGCGTCTAGCCTTTGCAAGCCTAAAATTGCGGCAACAACCCGCGTCGCACCCTTTGTATATGTCAAACACATGTCAAATTGCCGCACAAAATTGACATGCCATTCAAAATAGTGCATTATGTATGGTATTACTCCGCACACAAACAGCAGGGCTGCTGTCCACCCGCGCAGTAATAGTTTGCCCCCGGAGGATTGTACAATGTTAGAAAAACGCACCCCCATCTATCAAGTGATTGTAGATGACATTCAGCAACAAATTGCCCATGGTCACTTTGACTACGACAACCCAATTTGTACAGAAAAAAGTATTTGCGAAAAATACAACACCAGCCGCATTACAGCAAAACACGCCATCAACAAGCTGGAAGAACGGGGCATATTATACAGAAAACGCGGCTCCGGTAGTTTTGTGGTACGCCCTACGCTGCAATCGGCGCCCAATAAAATATTTGCGTTGGTGACACCCTTTAGCACCACCCAAGGCGGCGCCTTCCGCGCGGTAGAGGCCGCCAGCCAAATATTTACAAAACTTGGGCATCAGCTAACCATTCACATTAGCCAAACCAACGCAAAACGTAATATGGAGCTGCTGGAAAGCCTGTATAATCAAAATATCAACGGCATTGTGTACTATCCGCTGGGCTCTACCCTGCCGGTGGAAACATTAAATACCTTTGCCAAAAACGGCCGGCCGGTGATCATACTGGACAAGGAAATGTCGCACCCAGAGTTTAGCAGCGTGATTTGCGACAACTATCGCGGCGGCTACTTACTGGCAGAACATTTGATTTCCTACGGGCATACCAAGACATGCTATTTGTCCCGCTTTACGCCGCAAGAACTTTCCAGCGTCAAAGGCCGCTACCAAGGGTATGTGGACTGCTTAGAAATGGTCAATGTCGAACCGCGCTTTGTCAAATGGGATTCTGAATCGCCAACCGGATATTACATGCTACAGCATTTGGTCAACACCCTACATTTAGAAGGGGTGACCGCCATCCTTTGCGAAAACGACGAAGTGGCGTTTAACGTGCATATGTGTTGCCTAAGCCTGGGTCTGCGGGTGCCGGAAGACATGAACATTACCGGCTTTGACAACATAGAATGGGCAACCATTGGCAGCGCACGCATAACCACCGTAGACCAAAACTTTGACATGATAGGAAAGACCATTGCCACCACGTTGCTGGAAGAAAAATACGAGCCGGTAAGCCATATTATTCCCGTGCAACTGGTGCCCAGAATGTCCACGAGCACCATCGTGAAACAGGTGATCACCCCTTCCCTGTCTTTGCAGTATGCGTTATCATCCCAGCAGTAAATATATTAACATGGGGCTGCCTTGCCAAGCGTCAACGTGAACAATCATCACTTTAGCGCTTAGCAAGGCAGCCCCATTTTGCATTGCGCGGGCCGTCGTACTCTTTTTTTGCCACAAAAAGATTGACATATCAATCGCATGTCGTATAATATATCTAACACGACATTATCCCAAGGCATAAAAGGAGCCATTGACATGACATTATCTGAAACCATCCACATCCCGGATTTAGGCGACATTGGGCCGGACAGCGGCTTTCGCAAATTATTGCAAACAGAAGACGAACGCTTTGTAGCCGGCCAGCACGGCGTAGAAACCATTGTAGAAACCGGCGACAGCAAAATGGAGTTTGTCTCCTTTGGCAACCATTCCATTGCCTGCGTTAAGTCTGCCGTGGCGTACCCCACCTACTACCCCGTGTACCCCGTCAAGCTGGAAACCCCTGTCAAGGCCGTACTCATGGACTTAGACGGCACCACCGTCCGCAGCGAAGAGTTTTGGATTTGGATTATAGAACTAAGCATGGCCAGCCTCATGAAAAACCCCAAATTCCAATTTGAGGCGGCGGACATCCCCTTTGTGTCCGGCCACAGCGTCACAGAGCATTTGCAGTATTGCATAGACAAATACTGCCCCGGCGCATCTTTGGAGGACGCCCGCAATTTTTATTTTGAACACACCCACCGGGAAATGAAAGAAATCATGGAAGGGCGCGGCAAAGACGGCGCGTTTACCCCCACGGAAGGTGTAAAAGAATTTTTGCAAGAACTCAAAGGCATGGGCATAAAAATTGGCCTGGTCACATCCGGCCTGTACGAAAAAGCCTGGCCGGAAATCCTCTCCGCCTTCAAAACCTTTGGCATGGGCGCGCCGGAAGATTTTTATGACGCGTCTATCACCGCCGGGTTCCCCTTGCGCAAGGGCAATAGCGGTACCCTGGGCGAACTTTCGCCCAAACCGCACCCCTGGCTGTATTCGGAAACCGCTATTGTGGGCCTTGGCATACCATTTGCCCAGCGCAATCACGTATTGGGCATAGAAGACAGCGGCGCCGGGGTATGCTCTGTGCGGCTGGCCGGGTACACCACCATTGGCATCAGCGGCGGCAACATTGTGGAAAGCGGCACCAAAGCCCTGTGCAGTTACTACGAAGAATCATTTGCAAATATACTAAACATCATTAAAGGAGGCGCTCGCTCATGAGTGAGAACAAAAACATCCAATGCCATTTTATTTCCAACACCCACTGGGACAGGGAATGGCGATTTTCTGCCCGGCGTACCCAGCACATGCTGGTGTACATGGTAGACATGCTTTTTGACATTTTGGACAAGAACCCGGAGTTTAAGCATTTTCATTTTGACTCCCAAACCATGCCCATCCAAGATTACTTGGAAGTGCGGCCGGAAATGCGCGACAAGTTTGCAAAATACGTGGCGGAAGGCCGCATTGCCATTGGCCCATGGTACAACCTGCCCGACGAATTTACCGTTGGCGGCGAGGCCCTTATTCGCAACCTGCTTTTGGGCCACCGCATGGGGCACGAGTTTGGCGGCATCAGCAAGACAGGATACTCCCCCTTTGGCTGGGGTCAAATTTCCCAATTGCCGCAAATTTACAAGGGTTTTGGTATCCAGTTTGCATCTTTTTACCGGGGCATTAACGAGTACGTGACCCCTAAGTCAGAGTTTTTTTGGGAAAGCCCCGATGGTTCGCGCATTTATGCGTCCCGCCTTGGCAAGCGCCCACGCTACAACATGTGGTACGTGGTGCAGCGCCCGGTTTATTTCAACCAGGAAGACGAAAACAACCGCAATATGAAGTGGAACGACAACAACGGTATTTTCAAAATGCTGAACAACGACCAAGACCTGTACAAGCTGGATTACCAGTACGCCCACCCGTTCTTCACCTATAACAAGGACGAAATTAAACCCCGGGGCGAGCAGGCCTTGCGGGAACAAGACAACGACTGGACCACCTCCCACCGTTTTTGGTCTGCGGGGCATGACTCCTCTTGCCCGGATATTCGCGAGATTCAAATGATAAAAGATTTGAACGACGCACTGCCAAACGCCGATGTTTTCCATTCTACTTTGCATGACTTTGAGCAAAACACCATTAAGGAGCTCAACCCGGATTCGCCTGTGCTTTACGGCGAAATGCGCGCCCCTTTCACCAAGGGCAGCGTGTCCGGCATGTTTGGCTGGATTTTGTCCGCCCGCATGTATATCAAGCAGGACAACTTTATGACAGAGCAGTATTTGATTGACTACGCCGAGCCAATGGATGTGTTTTCGTCCTTTGTGGGCGCGCCTTCTCAGCAGGCGTTTATTGACCTGTCTTACAATTACCTGCTGCAAAACCACGGCCATGACAGCATTGGCGCCTGCGGCCGGGACATTGTGTATGAAGACGTGGTGGATCGCTACCGTCAATCCCGGGAGCTTGCCCTGTGCGTATACGAGCGAGCCTTTATGAACGTGGCCGGCGACATAGACCTGCGGGCCTGGAGCCCCGATGACGCCGCCATTGTGGTATACAACCCCGCGCCGTTTAAGCGGACAGAAGTGGTAAGCGTCCGGGTAGAACTGCCGCGGGAATGGAACGCCGACACCTTCCAAATCCTTGACGAAGACGGCACGCCGCTTATTTTCCAAGTGATTGGCACGGACAAGAAAAACGCGCAAATCATCCAAAACCCCAACGATGTGGCCAATGTGTTGCACACGCACCAGTTTAATATCCAGCTAGAAGCCCGGCACATTCCCGGCATGGGTTACAAGGCGTTCAAAATGCAGCCACTGCGCAATGTGCGGGCCAAGACGCCAATTACCATGTTAAAATCTCCACAGACAATGGAAAATGAATTTTTGCACGTGTCTTTTAACGCCAACGGCACCTTTAACGCCACCGACAAGGCAACCGGCCGGGAGTACACCAACCTAGGATTCTTCAAAGACGGCGGCGAGATTGGCAACCCTTGGGAGCACCACGTGCCAGAATGCAACGAGATTTTCACCACGCTCAATGAGCGTGCGGAAATTACTTTGCTGCACCAAGGCGAATTGGAAACGGCTTTCAAAGTAGTCATCAACTGGGCGCTGCCGGAGTCTCGCTCCTTTGACGAAAAATCCCGCAGCAAGCATTTGAACCCGTTCAATATTGTAAGCATTGTGTCGCTGAAAAAAGACGCCCGCTGGGTGGAAGTGGTCACCACCGTGGACAACCAATCCGAAGACCACTACCTACAAGTGGGTTTCCCAACGGGCATCGAAGCGGAATTTTCCTACGCGCAAGGCCAGTTTGACGTGTTAAAGCGGCAAATTGCCAAGCTGGATTACTCCATTTATGACGAAATTCCTATGACCGAGCACCCCATGAACTCCTTTGTGGATGTGACCGACGGCAAACACGGCGTGGCGCTGCTAAATACCGGCCTCAAAGCCTACGAAGCCTCTGATGACGCGGACCGCACTTTGTATTTAACCCTGCTGCGCTGTTACCCACTGCGCATTTGCGTGACCCAAGACATGCAGGACTACAGCCAATGGGAAAAAGGCTCCCAGTGCCTGGGCAAAACCACCTTCCGTTACGCCTTTATGCCCCATGCAGGTAACTGGGAAGATGCCAACCTGTGGCAAGAAGCTGAGCGTTTTAATTTGAATTTGTCTGTGGCGCAGCTTGCGCCTACGGCCCATGGCAAGAACGGCACCACAGGTACTTTCTTAGAATTGGCGAACGAAAACCTGCATGTAAGCGCCGTCAAACGCAGCGAAAGCGGTGACGGTTATGTGGTGCGCCTGTTTAACCCGTCTGATAAAACGGTGAAAAACGCTATCCGTTTGAATAATGGCATCACGCCAATTACTAAAACGCAATCCCCCATAGAGCGTCAGGCAGCGGAGTTTGAACTGCCGGCTTATTCCGGCAAGCCTTGGACTTCCGCCAGGCTGGTATCCTTGGAAGAAAAGGACGTGGCGCCGCTGGTGTTGAAGGATGACGGCTTTGCGGAGTTTGAAATTACCGGCAAGAAGATTTTGACCATTGAGTTTAAGTAAGGATATGTGGGGCGGCCTTGTGGCCGCCCCGTTCTTACATACAGAAAGGTGCGCGATTTCATGAATAAAAAACACTTTGGCTTTCTCCTGCTCCTATTTTTGGCACTTCCCCTGACCGCCTGCGGCAGAAACACGCCTCCAAACGACATAACTGAACCACCCACCACAGCAACAATCGCACATATCACCACCACACCAGCGGAAACAGCGCCCCATACCCCACAACCCTTCCGGGGCTTCACCAACGCCGCCCCCTACTTTAACACATCTGCCGACTTCGGTACTTCTCAATTCCCTGCCGTACACATTACCACAGACTACCCTGCCATTAACCGTCACACCCGCATCCCTGGCACTATTTCCGTTTCCAATACAGATGCTTCTTTCACCCTACCCGACACCCCCATGCGCATACGCGGACGGGGCAACAGCTCCTGGGAGCTGGACAAAAAGCCCTTCCGCATACGCTTCCCCTACCCTGTTGCGCTACTGGACGCAGGTCATGCCGCTCGGGACTGGACATTTATCGCCAACCATTCGGACAAAACCCTTATGCGCAACTACAGCGCCTACTACCTAGCCGGGCTGCTGGACGGCATGTCTTACGCCCCTTTCGCCCGCTTTGTAGACGTGTACTTTAACGGCGAATATCAAGGCGTGTACATGCTTTGCATTCAGGTAAGCGAAGTGCGTGAAGGTCGCGTGGATTTAACCTACAGCGCAAACCCGGCGCAAAGCGAATATTTGCTGGAACTTAACCGCCGCATTACCTACAACCCGGACAATATCGAAGGCGTGCATTTTCTGCGCATAGGCGGCAGATACTACCACATCCGCTTCCCGGCCGGCGACGACTTAACCTCTGCCCATGTAGATTATTTGCGGGATTATTTAACGCGCTTAGACGACCTTATTTATACCCGCAACCCGCGAGCTCTTAATTATATTCACGTGCCGTCCTTCATAGATTACTATCTTGTGCAAGAGCTGTACAAAAATTACGATATTAGCAGCCTGAGCGTTTTCATGCAAATTCGCGGGCAAGGCAGCGACCGTAGGCTGGAAAAAGGCCCCGTATGGGACTTTGATATTTCCGCAGGCAATTGTTACTATCAAGACCGCAACAACCACCGCGGCGGATATGGCCCAACAGGCATTTGGGCCGGGTATATGAACCGCTGGTTTCGCGGGCTTATGGATATGCCGGGTTTCGCAAGCCAAACAGCCACACGCTGGGCGCATATATATGAAAACGAACTGCCTCAAACCATTGCACGGATAGAGTATATGGCAGCAGAATATGGGGCTTCTTTCGAGCGGAATTTTGCTCGCTGGCCCATTATGGGCGTGTATGTTTGGCCCAACCCGCAGGAAGTGGTGGGTATTGATACTTTTGCAGGACAAGTGGATTATTTGATCGATTTCTTGCAAGTTCGTGGGGCGTGGCTTCGCATAAACCTTTGAATCCGCTAGCAATATGAATCTTTCGCATAAATCCCCTGCAACTGCATAAACATAGTACAACGATACTGTGTTTACCATGAGAGGGAGATTTTTATGCACTATCCAAACCTATACAAAGACATTGCCGAGCGCACAAAGGGCGACATTTACATTGGCGTGGTGGGTCCTGTGCGTACAGGAAAGTCCACGTTTATCAAGCAGTTTATGGACCTGCTGGTGATCCCCAACATAGAAAACGCCTACAGCAAATCCCGGGCCCTGGACGAACTGCCCCAGTCCGCTACCGGCCGCGCCATTATGACCACCGAGCCAAAGTTTGTGCCCAACGAAGCGGTGGAAATTAAGCTGGACGACACCGCCACCTTCAAAGTGCGCATGATTGACTGTGTGGGCTATTTGGTGCCCGGCGCCACCGGCCACCTGGACCAAGACATGCCTCGCATGATTTCTACCCCCTGGGCAGAAGAAAAAATGCCCTTTGCGGAAGCCGCAGAAATGGGCACAAAAAAGGTCATCACCGACCATTCTACCATTGGCATTGTGGTGACCACCGATGGTTCTGTCACGGACATTGCCCGTGAAGACTACATAGACGCCGAAGAGCGTGTTATTCGCGAGCTAAAGGCCATCAACAAGCCCTTTGTCATCCTGCTTAACACGCAAACGCCCTTTGCGCCGGAAACAGAGCGCCTGCGGGCAGAGCTTGCGGAAAAGCATGGCGCAACGGTGGTGGCGCTCAACTGCGCCCAGCTTAAAATGGAAGATATTCACAGCGTGATCGAAAGCGTCTTATACGAGTTCCCGGTGCAGGAAATCCGCATCAATTATCCAAAATGGATAGAAACGCTGCCCCTTTCCCATTGGCTAAAGCAGAGCTTTATTGCCACGGTAAAGGACATGGTGCGGGGCATTGGAAAACTGCGAGAAATGCGCGACCATGTGGGGGTTTTGAACGACAACGAGTATGTAAAAAAAGCGTTTTTGGAAAAAATCGCCCTGGGAGAAGGGACGGCCGGCATCGAACTGACCATTGACGAGTCGCTGTTTTACCGTATTTTGAGCGAAACCACCGGCATGGACATTGGCGGAGAGTATCAGTTAATTTCCACCATTAAGGTGCTGGCAGAGGCCAAGAAAGAATTTGACAAAATCAAGTTTGCCTTGGAAGAGGTACACCGCAAAGGCTATGGCATTGTGACCCCAGCCACCGAGGAAATGACCCTAGAACCGCCCACCATGGTGAAGCACGGGTCAAAATATGGTGTGAAGCTAAAAGCTAGCGCGCCAAGCCTCCATGTGATACGCGCGGATATAGAAACGGAAATTAGCCCGTTGGTGGGATCGGAAGCGGAAAGCCAAGAGTTAATAGCCTACATTAACCAGGAAATGACGGAAGACCCGGGCAAGATTTGGGAGCTGAATATGTTTGGCAAGTCTATGCACGAAATGGTGCGGGATGGACTGCAGAATAAACTATTTAGGATGCCGGAAACAGCGCAGATGAAGTTTCAGGATACGTTGCAGCGGATTATTAACGAGGGAAGCGGCGGTTTGATTTGTATTGTGTTGTAAAATGGAAAACATCTGCTGTGCAGGAAAATCCTCCTTGCAGGCAGATGTTTTTTCATTCCTGGGAAACTTTCCTCCATCAACTATACATCATAATCCAATTAACCCCAAACCTATCCTTCACCTCGCAATAACACTCGCTGAAAAAGGCCGGCTCCGGCGCAATGCCAACCACACCGCCTTCTTTTAAGACACCAAACGCTGTTCTGACAGCATCGGCACTGCCAAGCCCAACGGAAACAGAAACGCCGTCGCCAGCACTGCACTGGTTGTCGGGCAGCCTGTCATGCATACCAATTTCACCAACGGCATCGTTTCCAATTTTTAGCCATGTATGCATGACGAAGTCTTCAGTTCCTTCAGGGTGCCGGGATCCATCTTCCGGCTGCGCATCTTTGTACCTTAAGATGAATTCCGCTTTGATTCCAAATGCCCTCTCATATAAA
>Ga0082212_10006784_pt1 | contig 15285 bp, 15 predicted proteins | sample TergutNt197P3_FD_71548 | JGI IMG/M metagenome (GOLD analysis project Ga0082212, IMG submission 71548) | Neocapritermes taracua P3 segment gut microbial communities from Petit-Saut dam, French Guiana - Nt197 P3 | ecosystem: Host-associated > Arthropoda: Insects > Digestive system > Gut ...
CAGGAGCTTCATCAAGTCGCCGTCATCGCCTATCTCAAAGCCGGACTGCTCGCCCAATGTCTTATAGAACAGCTCGCGCGGCAGCTCAATAGTCGCCAACGCCTCGCCTGTGCCGAGACTGATATGATCCGTCCTTATGCCGCTGATGTGCGGACATTCGCGCAGAGCCGCGATAACGCCGTCTATGTCACCGATTCGCCGCATACCCGCGCCGCTCGCCCGCATACACTCGAACAGAGTGCTTTTGATCGGATGCTCGAACGGCAGTGTCTCAACCCACGGCGGCAGATTTAATCCAAGTTCCGTCACCGGGAACTCATAGAGGATAGTCTTCAGGAGTTCAAGGATGTCTGATTCTTCCAGCATTGAGCAGTTGACAGTCGATGCCGAAACTCCGTGCTTTGCCGCCAAGTCGTCACAAACCGTTTTCGCCATGGGAGAATCGGGATACATGGAATTTACAACGATGACAAAGGGCTTCCCGAGAGCTTTCAGCTCGTTTATGACCCTCTCCTCCGGCTCGATGTAATCTTCGCGCGGGATGTCCGTGATACTGCCGTCTGTCGTCAGCACGATACCGATGGTGGAATGTTCCGCGATGACCTTGCGCGTACCCATCTCCGCCGCCTCTGTCATGGGGATTTCATGCTCCAGCCACGGCGTGTTAACCATGCGCGGCCGTCCGTCTTCAAACTGCCCGATTGCGCTCTCGACCATATATCCAACACTGTCTATCATGCGAACGCTGAAATTCGCGCTCTCGCCGACTGTTATTTCAACCGCGTCTTCCGGCACAAATTTCGGTTCAGCCGTCATTATCGTTCGCCCTGAGCCGCTCTGGGGCAGCTCATCGCGGGCGCGTTCGCGCCACATAGTATTCTCGATGTTGGGGATAACAAGTATCTCCATAAAACGCTTGATAAATGTGCTCTTTCCGCTGCGGACGGGACCGACTACGCCGACATAAATGTCGCCGCCCGTGCGCCTTGCGATGTCTTCATAAATCTTTTCCATAAACATAAACCCCCTATCTCTTGCGCGGAATCAGCAGAAGCGTCCCCGCCTCAAGCTCGGCTGTTTCGGGTATCGCGTTCGCCGCCAGTATATCCCTCTGTGTCGCCGAATACCGCTTGGCTATATCCCAGAGCGTTTCGCCGTTACCCAAACGCCTTAGCGTGACAGATGCCATGCCGTCATCGGACTTGGGCGTTTCGGTGTCGCCGCGTATGCCGTCTACTACCATCAACCGCTCGCGTCCTGTCAAACAACCCTCAAACTGAGCGGTAAAACGTACTTCCAGACCATCGGCGGTAACGCCCGCGAAGACATCTCCCGCAACGCGGACGTTTGCCGACACACCGTGACCGTCCGGATTCGCGACAGCGGCTTCAACCGGAACTCTTATCTCGGAGCAGGCGTATTCGCCCTCCTCGGTGGTGTATATTATCTTTGCGATGGCTTCAACGCGCAGAACGGTATTCCCGCCTTCATCGGATTTTTCAACCGCCCCTAACAGTATTTGCGTGTCGATGATACTGTGCGCGGCGGGTTCGATATGCCCGCTCTCACGCGCCTGAGCGCGTATGGAGAAACTTTCCGGCACTGTATAAAGGCTCATTTCCTTCATGTCCGGCGCAATGTCGAAAACTGTGCTGTACGCGTCGGAGATTATATCCATGCGCTGCTCGCTGAATGCCAGAAGCTGCGCGTCGATTGTAATTTCCGCGTCAACCGTGCGTCCGTCACCCCTCAAATCAAGGTCAATACCCGAGAGCGTTAAGTTTGCGATAATCTCCGCGCTCTCGTCCGCTCCGTCCATTTCGATAATCTGTGAAAAGATAATCTCTTGCTCCCATGTTGACAACGCCAGAGCCTCTGCGGAATGGTTTTGGTAGAGTACGGATACCGCCGCGCTGCCTTTCAGTACCGCCTTTGTGCCGATAATCTTGACTTCACCGGCAGACGGTCTCACATCCACGTTCAGTATCTCGCCGATAGGCGGTCTGCCCGAAGGCAGCTCGATTTGATCGTTGACGGTGATAATTTTATCCCTTGCCGCAATCAGCATATTTACTTTGGCTTGCTTTAACAGCGTTTCAAATCCCGCCTCGCTCACTCCAACGGTAAGTTCGTGCGAATACGGCGCGAATACGCTCGCGTCAAGTCTTACTCCCGCTGTCACTCCGACCTTGCGCGGATTGATTGTCCGCGCACCGGCTCCGGTAACCGAAACGGACGCGAACACATTCGCGTCATTGTGAACGCCTCTCTGCTCAAAGAGATGCGTAAAGGGAATCACTACCTCTAATCTCTTGACGGTGTTGAAACCGCCCGTGAACGCCGGATCGTCGGGTTTGTACAATACGCTGACGCGCACTGCTCCCGCCAGTTCGACGCCGTTTTCGGTGATACGCTTTTCCCTCACGCAAGCAAGAGCTCGTGTGTCGATGATATTGAGGATATCGGGAAAGGAATCCGGCACGATTATGTCGGCTGTTTCCTCCTTTAACACCCCCGCGCTGAACCGGTTTTCATAGCCCAACAAGGGCCGGCGAATAAGCTGCATAATTTTCACTCCTTCTCGTGTTTCAATAGAGTATATGGCAGCTATTGGACGTGTATGACAAGTATATTGAAAATAAAGAGAAAAAGTGTTCTTCATATACTATATACAAAATCCTGCTTGCGTGATATAATGTAAGAGGCGCGAAAGGGAGTTTGATGTTATGTTTAAGTCCAAACGGATATTAAGCCTGTTTTTAGCTCTGCTGACATTGGCGGTAATGCTGCCGTCCGGCGGTATCTACGGCGCGGCAACGGATATTGACATATATGATGCTTTTGAGAATGAACTGAGCGAGGCTCGTGAATCGTTCTTTAACAGCTACGCGCCCGAAGCGATGGATCTTGAAGTCATTGAAATCGACACAGGCGGGCTAAAGCATCAGCCCCCTATTATTATTGAACCCGACCCTCCTTCAGAAGGCGTGGCTATAGAAAGATTCTATGCCCCGTCACCGCCCTCGGGCATTGGCGCGACACGGACTTTCAAGGATGTAGGCACGGGCAGACTGATTGGGCAGGGAGTACATACAAATATTTGGGTGTTAGCCTCAGAGAGTAGAATTAGCACGGAATTGGCAAATAAGGCGGCAACGGAGTTTGACGAAATTTATAAACGCATGACGGGAGACAGCGGATTCGGGGCGCACGCTAATGTGGTTATTAACACGGAGTACGGCAGTATGCCCGTTGTCGGCGATATAGACGGCGATGGAAGGGTTAACTTCGTATTTTACAGCATGAGTTCCGGGGGATTCTTTAGTAACGGAGATTTTTTCAACGGTTCGTACAACGAACTGGATATGGTAAATGTCAACATAAGCTATTGGAACAGCATTTTGACAAATAATACGGAAGCAAACTGGCTTAGTATGTATAACACTATGGCGCATGAATTTCAGCATTTGCTGTTTTATATGTATTTCGGGGTTAATGCTCCAAGCGGGTATTCATGGCTTAATGAATCCCTAAGCGAGCTTGCCGGAACATTTTTCCCCAAGCCGGGCGCGGAGATAGCCGAGTTCGGGCGGCTGCTCAGTGCTTCTCAAAACAGCTACGCGAACAGCGGTTACGGCGACTTTATCAACTTTAACAACAGCTTGAAGAACTACGGCATGGTAAAACTGTTTTCGATGTTAATGTATAAATCCTACACGGGTTACACAAAGAATATATATAATCATATGATAGCCGCGTACCCCGCCGGAAGCAGAGCCGCAAACCAAACTAAAATAACCACAGACGGACATGATAAAACCGCGAGCGGGCTTTTATTCGCGGGAACGGGACTTGGAGACGGAAGCAACACGCTCTCGCTGGCTTATTATCTGTTTATGGAGAGCTTTGCGGCGGACGGCGGCACGATACGGAGTTCCGAACCCGCAAACGCTAAAAAACTGTATGACGCGAGCAATCCGCCGGACAACCTTTGGGCGATACGCCCTGTTGTCGGCACATCTGACGGACGTGTTTATTTAAGCGGTACGAGCGGCCTTTATTACACCGTGAACGGCAGTGCCTACAGCAGTATTCCGACCCTAGCTTCCGGCGGGGCGATTACTCTAAGGGGTTACTCAAACGGCGCGGACGCAACGCATGAAATGCTTTATAAGCTGAATACTGCGGAGGGCAGTCCGATACTGACAATCACCGCGCCTAATGACGGAAACGCCGGAACACTATATTATGCCGTCATTCCGAACGACCCTACAGAAATAGGATCAAACGGCGCGGACGTGTATCCGCTGACTAAAGGCAGTCCCGTCACGGTTAACTCACACGGACGCGGCGCGTATCTGTTCGTTTCAACACTGCGCCAAAATGTAAGCTCGTCTGTTACATATTCTTGGTCAGCACCGCTTAACGACAATGATTCCGTGGCGGCGGACAAAAGCCAAATTACATGGAACAGAATCAGAAACCAAAATACGGAACAGAGCTGGGTTATTTCAAATCTCTCACTGCCCACAAGCGGCGGGAACGGCTCGAGTATCTCGTGGTCATCAAACAACGCGGCTGTTTCAAGTTCCGGCGTTGTTACGCGCCCTGCGGCGGGAAGCGGCGACGCGGCTGTAACCCTAACCGCCACAATAAGCAAGGGTTCGGCGAGTGATACGGTTGTGTTTACACTTACCGTCCCTCAAGCAAAATCCGACGCGGACTCCGTGGCGGAAGACTTGGAATGGCTAACATGGGATATAATACGGAACGCCAACTCCACAACCACGAGTATAATGTCAAATCTCAGCTTGCCGTCAATCGGGGGCGCGGAAGGCTCGGCGATTGCGTGGATATCAGTTCCCGCCGGAATAATCTCCTCAACAGGTACGATTACACGTCCCGAAAGCGACACCGAGGTAGTTCTGACAGCGGCAATCTCAAAGGGCGTGTCAAGTGACAGTAAAAATTTCAATCTGACGGTAAAAGCCAAGGGCTCAGGCGGCGGGCTTATCGTTCCCTCTCTAAACAGCGCGGGAGTTTTCATCAACTTAACCGATGAAACTATTGAAACTTCCGGTTTTACTGTCGCCGCGTACAGCGTTGACGGCGGCAATAAATGGAAAAAGGGCGCGCTGCCCTCGGGAGATAAGTTCGCAAAGCTCTTTAATAAAGACATGGAACTGTGGATTAGCGATAAATGGAACGCTAAAGCTGTAAAGGAGGGTAAAACGGTCGTACAGCCTAAAGGCGTACCCGAAAACGCGAGTATTGTTAAGTTCCCGAAAATAAATAAACGCCCCAGAGCGGAACGGCTCGTACCGTATTTCCCCCAAAGTCCGGATAACATATGGTATCCGGTGAAAAAAGGTGAAACAGATGCCGTTACGGGCGGGTTTGAATACGCGAACACCTCTAACGGGAAAACCCCGGACGGCGATGGTTGGCAGCCGTTGAGCGCGGGATACGCAGTCAACAATGGCAAGGCGAAGACGACATATCTTGTGCGTTCCGCGCCCAATCCTTCAAACGGCGAATATGCCCCGGCAAGCAAGGCGATAAAAATCAAGCCCGCCAACTACGGCAAAGTGCCGAACATTAAGATTAACCAAAAGAAGGGTATTATTACGCTGAAGGCCGGGTTTGCTTACGCGGTCGGGGACGGAAACTTTACGGTTGTCGGGGAGAAAACGGAGCTTAGTATCGAGGGACTGGCAGGGGCTACCGTTAGGATAAAAAAAGCCGCCACGGGCAAAAAGCCCGCGTCGGCGGTACAAACGCTGTCAGTGCCGGGCGCGTAAAAAGGACATCGCCGATTGCACGGGCGGATTGCCATCCTCCCCTACAAACACGCATAAATCACATTCCTTAGCCGGGGTTGAACATAGGGTTCTTTACTTGGCGACAGCTGCTGCATATAGACATATGACAATCCGATTTCGGGGTCAACCGAGAAAGTCGAGCCGAGCAGCCCCGACCAGCCGAAATTGCCGAGCGTGCTGTTGTTCCCGCCCTCCGCGGGGTTTATCAGCGTTCTCACGCCTAACCCGTAACTATAACCGCAGTTGTCCATGCCCTTAAATTCTTTCAGCCGCGTTTCGCACAAGTGATTCATACGCATTAGGTCAATCGTGTTTTTGCTCAGTAAATTGTAACCGTTTTTAGCTTTGCCGCCGAAACACAAAGCATTCGCGAATTTTCCGAAATCATCGGTGGTTGAAACCAATCCGCCGCCGCCGCTCTCATATTTTTGTTGCGGGTCGAGCGAACCCAACGGGTCGCGCCCCGCGTCTGATATAGAATGCTCGCGTGTCTGCTCATTGAAATAGTAACAAACAGCAACGCGGTGCTGTTGGTCGAGCGGAACGCGGAAATATGTGTCGTTCATGCCAAGCGGCGCGAATATCTCATCACGCATAAACTGCCCCAAAGTCTTGCCCGACAACGCCTCGATAACCCCCGCCAGTATATCATGACTGTAACCATAAGCATAATGCGTACCCGGCTCGAACTCGAGCGGTCCTTCTGACATCGCGGTGATAAATTCGGAAATAGTGAAATTGTTGCCCGTTGATTTTATAAGCTCCTCCAAACGCGGCGGAGGCGCGTATGAAAAACCCGATGACATAGTGAATAAATCCATAATTCTAATAGGGCTTAATTTTGCAAACTCCGGCAAATAGTCATGAACAGGGTCGGTTAGCAGAAACAAGCCCTTTTCGTAGAGCCGCAGTGCCGAAACGCAGGTTACAACCTTAGTCATCGACCAAACGGCATACAGCGTATCGGGCGTAATCTGTTTTCTCTCTTCGATGTTAGCATACCCCATATGATGGCGGTAAACCTCGTCACCGCCGATGTAAACGGCAATATCCGCGCCCGGTATGCCTACGGATCGCAGCGAATCAACGAAATCGGTAACTCTGTCAAATTGCATTGATAATCCCTCCCCTTTTATATGGAATTATAGCACACTGTCATTTGCAAAACAACCGCCAAAATATTAACACGGCGGACACGGGCGGACGAACGGCCGCCCCTACAAATTCGATTCTGTATAAAATTAAAATTTTTCTTGCAATTTGAATTTACTTGATATATACTATAGTCGAAAGGAGTGATGTCTATGGATATTTCATCAGCCGGTGCCATTCCCGGTATGTCAATCGAGTGGAGTCAAATGTCGGCAAAGACGGCTGCTTCGACATCGGTAATGAAGATGGCTATTGAGGAGCAATCCGATATGCTGTCAACACTCCTGAAAGGTGTTGAACCCGACGCGCAGGCAATGCAGCTATCGGCAAACCCGAACGTAGGCAGTATGTTCGATATGTCGGTATAGAGAGTTACATAACGCAGGGGCTGCCGCTATTTTGCGTCAGCCCTTGTGCGTTAGCGAGAGGGTGATTATTGGCATGGCAACCAAAATAATGAGACAGTATACGTTCGGGGAAGAAATCGGCAACACGATAACTCACGGCGTTATGGCGTTAACCGTACTGGGCGGCATTGCGCCAACGGCTATCTGCGCCTATCTGCGGCACGGCTCGCTTGCCGCCGTAAGCGTATCTATCTTCATGTGTTCGATTTTTCTAATGTTCCTTTGTTCCGCGCTCTATCACAGCATGACGGCGGAGACGCGCCACAAACAAATCATGCAAATCCTCGATCATATTTTCATATACGTTGCCATTGCCGGGACATATACCCCCATCACACTGGTGGTTATCGGCGGATGGCAGGGAATTGTCGTTGCCTCGCTTCAGTGGGCGATGGTGATTTTCGGTGTCTTGCATAAATCTATAGTAAGGCGTAAAATCCCCAAAGTATCGCTTACGATTTACCTCGTTATGGGTTGGTCCGCTTTGTTTGTCGCCCCCATGCTAATACGAAACGCGAGCTTGGGACTGTTACTGCTTATTCTCGGCGGCGGCGTGTTTTACTCTGCGGGCGCGTATTTTTACGCGAAGAAGGGAAAGCGGTTCTTTCATATGATTTGGCACTTTTTTGTAAACCTCGGCGCGGTATGTCATTTTCTGGGCATATTGCTGTTTTTATAAGTATTAGAGAAGGAGCTTTTTACAAATGAGTAACAATGAGATTTTATTAGAGAGCGGCACTAATGAACTGGAAGTATTGGAGTTTGCGGTTGCGGGCATTGTTTTCGGTATCAACGTCGCGAAGGTCAATCAGATACTGCTGTATGAAAAACTAAAACCCATGCCGAACAGTCATCCATACGTTGAAGGCATTTTCAAGCTGAGGGACAAGATTCTCACAGTCATTGACCTTGCGGGCTATATGAATCTGCCTCATTCTGAAAGCACCGACCGCGACTACTTTATTGTAACGCACTTCAATAATATTGATTCGGCTTTTCATGTGCATTCCGTAGAGGGGATACACCGTATTAGCTGGAATATGATTGAAAAGCCCGATGCTACGATATACGGCGGCGCGGAAGGGTTGGCGACCGGTATCGCAAAGGTAAAGGACAAACTTATAACGATAATTGACTTTGAAAAGATTATTTTTGATATTAGCCCTCTAAGCGGCATAAGGACTGATGAGATAGAGCATCACGGCAGCCGCGTTGATAAGCCGATATTTATCGCGGACGACTCGGTGCTGCTTGAGCGTCAAATCATTGAATCGCTCCATAAAGCCGGATATCAAAATGTCAGTGACTTTAGTAACGGGCAGGAAGCGTGGAACAGGCTTTTGGAAATCAAGGAGCAGGTTGAAGCCGGAACGCCGTTGGAAAGCCTTGCGGCGTGTGTAATTACCGATATTGAAATGCCGAAAATGGACGGTCACCGCCTTACAAAGCTGATAAAAAACGACCCTGTGCTTAAAAAACTGCCTGTTATTATCTTCTCATCGCTCATTGATGAAGAAATGCGTAAAAAAGGCGAAGAACTGGGAGCGGACGCGCAGCTGACCAAGCCGGACATCGGCAAGCTAATCAGCGCGTTGGATCAAAAAATAAACAATTATGACGCTCATACATCTTTTTGAGCGCGAGGATGATACATATAAAGCGTTAAAAATTATACTGGACAGAGCCCCGAGGTTTCTGCGGGAGTTTTATGAGCTTGTCCCAAACTATAAAGACGGACTGGATTTCGTGGATTTCGCGTATGGCGAGATAAAACAGCGCAAGAGTAAAGTTCCGGTCGAGCGTTATATGCGATGGGAAATTTGCCTTATCACTCTTAAACTGGAAATGCTTGATAAACTGGGATATTGGGAGGAATATCACAACTTTTTCAACGATATGTACGACAAGCACCCGCACTATCAGGGTAAGTACGCGAAGAACGCGGTACACCTGAAGATGGCGCGGGCGCACCCATATATGATAAGCGAGGACGGGGATTTTTTGAACGTGCATTTTCTTTATCTGCTATTGCCGCGTTATGAGGCGATATGTAAATATCTGCGAGCAAAGGCTCAGATAAAACGAAAGCCGCCTGTCATCGATGAACAGACGGCGAAGCGCAATTACGCGCTTTTGAGCGAGCGGTTGGAGCATTTGCTGAAGTTGGACAGAAACTTGTTGCAGCTCTATAGGTGAATTGTAGGGGACATCGTCCTCGATGTCCCGCTTTTGAATTGATACGGACGCGCAATGCGCGCCCCTACATCAATTCTGCGACAAATGCGCGTTGATTTCCGCGCCGAGCAAAATTATGAAACTTATAGCGTAAATCCAAACGGCAACGGACAGAACCGCGCTGACACTGCTGTAAAGCGGATTAATTTTGAGAAAAATCCTTGAGAACCGCTCGAAAAGAAAGTTAAAAACAAGCCACAGAGCAGTCGCCGCAGCCGCCCCCGCAACCCTGTACTTTCTGACAGAACCGCATTTCGGTGTAAATGTATATAAAGAGGCTATAAAGAGAAAAATTATACACGCCGCCCCGATACGGCTCACAATATCGAGGAGTATTTTATCGCTCCGAATAAAAATAGAAGCGGCAATGGGAATTGCAATCGCGGCGACAAATCCCAATGTTAAGACCAACGCAATCCCCCGCGCTTTTACCGTCATCTTCAACCGTTCACCGTTCACCGACCTGTGTATTCCGCGCATAAACGCCCAAACGGCACTTGATGCCGACCACAGCGCGACAATTACAGGCACGACTAAAAAACCCGTCCCTTTAGTATCCGGCAGCTGTTCGATTAACCCAAGCACTGATTCGGGAAGCACGAGCGCGAGTTCGTTCATGCTGACGGACAGGTCGAGCAGTCCCAGAAGCGTTATGATAAACAGCAGCATCGGGAAAAGCGCGAATAACAGATAGAACGTCGTTTGCGCCGATACACCGAGAATATCATCGTCATGCAGATGTTTTATAAATAAAATCAATTTTTTCATATTTAATATCGTAGGGACACGATATATCGTGTCCGTACATAGGCGATATATCGTGTCCGTACATGGGGTATATCGTGTCCGCAACGTGTGAAATATTGCGTAGGGGCGGTCATTGGCCGCCCGCGTATGGACGATATATTGTGTAGGGGCGGATGGCAATCCGCCCGTACATGGGGCGAAACGAGGTAAAAATGGATTGGGTCAAATTTACAATTAACGTTCCGCACAGAGATATGGACGCGCTGTGCGCTCGTCTCTCCGCGTTGGGATATGACCAACTGGAAATAGAGGACGCGGAGGAGCTGAACAGGTTTATCGAGCATGAAAAACCGTTTTGGCAGCTCGTTGACGAATCACTGTTGGAGAATAAAAACTCGTGCGTAAGTTTTTACGTTGACCCTAAGTCAGCAGAGAACGTGACGGGCTTAGATGGGCTTGACGTAGTACGCACGGTCATCCGCGAAGAGGATTGGATGGACAACTGGAAGCGGTACTACAAACCTATAAAAATCGGCAAAAGACTGCTTATCCAGCCCGAGTGGGAGCAACTCGATGATTCGGAGGACAGGGCGGTTCTCTGGTGCGACCCCGGGGTGAGTTTCGGCACGGGAACTCACGCAACGACACGTATGTGCCTGCTGTTTCTGGATAAAAATGTCAAGCGCGGCGATACTGTCGCCGACTTTGGCTGCGGGAGCGGCATACTGTCTGTTGCCGCGCTTCTGCTCGGCGCGGAAAGCGCGGCTGCGTTTGACATCGACCCCATCGCCGTTGATGTTGCGCGGCGCAACGCCGAACGCAACGAGGTGACGTTGGAAGCAATTCAAGGTAACCTGCTGACTGACGATGGGTTATGGGACAGACGCGCCGATATAGTCTGCGCCAACCTTGTCGCGGATTTGCTGATTGAACTTGCGCCAAAACTCAGAGCTGTCACGGGCGGTAAACTTTTTGCATCGGGAATTATCGCCGAACATGAGAGTAAGGTTCGCAAAGCGTTGGAACGAGCGGGATTTGTTATAGAGGAAAAACTTGAGGAAGACGACTGGGTCGCGCTTTACGCGGTATAATTGAAAAGCGGCGGGTATCCCGCCGCTTTTCGTTACAAGTCTTCGATGTGGCTGCGTCTGTCGCGGAACAGGAGCGACACGCACCATATTCCGGCTATGCCGATAACCGTGTAGATTATACGGCTTAACGCCGTGCCGGCGCCGAACGTATAGTCCACTAAGTTAAAACTAAACAGACCTATGCAAGCCCAGTTGAGAGCGCCTAATATCACAAGGACAAGGGAAACTCTATCCAAAACGTACAACTCCTTTATTAGAAAGTACGTCATGTATTATGCGCGAAAAAACTGATTTTATTCTAAACGTTCTATATCTGTCGCCGAAATCTCAAACGCCGTTTTTACCGTTTCGATACCGTTGTCTATTTTTGTATACTCACGGCTTTGAAGTCTTCCTTTTATTGCCACGCGGTCGCCTGTATTCAATTCCGCGCCTGTACGCGCGTGTACGCCCCACGCGATGCAAGGCAAGTAGTCGGAGCGTCCGTGGTAGCGCGAGACAGCGATGAGAAGATCGCATATTTCGCGTCCGAGCGGTGTCTTGCGGTATGTAGGCTGTTTGCACAGAGTTCCGGTTATCCTAAGCGCGTTTACGTGTTCGATTTCCGCTTCGCCGAAAGCTAAATCCCGCGCCAGCACCGACAGTATCAGCTTGCTGCCGATACCGCTTTTGTTATTAAACGAACGCAGATGACCGGACACGCACAGATATGTGCCCTCTGTCAGCTCCAATCCCTCAATAAGCGGCTGCGCCGCCTGAACACGCAGGGTGTCTGCGGCTCCGGAGAGACGATTTATCGCCATTAACAGCCGATAAAACTTCAGGTTGTGGGATTCGTGAGAAAAGACGGGACGTTCTGTCAGCACACCGGCCAGCTTGATAATGTTGTCGTCCATAATTGTAATTCCACCTCATTTGTTTCTGTTATCAGTGGAGTATATTCAAGCTACCGATGATTTATTACTCCCATACACGATGGCAAGCCGCTCATTTTTGAGCGGGTTGCCGCGTTCGTTCTTCAACGCGCCACACGCAAGCGGCTAACAACACTTAGGGTGCTAGGTTTAGGGGTGAGGGCGCAGGACGCGCCCGAAACGGCGGCACGGATGCCGCCGCGCGGCTATTTTGCCGCGCCCCGCTTGCCGCCGACCCCCGCAAGGCGGCAAAAACCGAAAGCGGGCGGGCGGGCACATTTTGTTTCGCAAAAATGCCGCCCCCTTAAAACGGCGGCTTTTTTGCGAAACCGTTCCCCTTTTCAGTTAACCGCTTGCGTGTACCTTATCACTTGATAGGGTATGTATCCAAAGTGGATACGTGGAGAACACACGCTCTTAGCAAGATGTCGTTTACAGGGTGCAAACGAACGTGTGTTCGTGTCCAGTGTAGCATAAAGGGGCGGGGTTGTCAAACCCCGCCGAAAAACCTATAAACACCTACCTTTTCAATCTCACTTGCGTAATAGTCGCAAATGTACTCAAATATAGCCGTTTCTAGCTCGTGTGTCCGCAAGAAGTTCAATTCCTCCGGATAATTTGTACCGTGCGCGATGTCGTGGTGTACACGGCATAGCGCAACCAAGTTTTGTACCACGTCACGACCGCCGCGCGAGCGGCGGCGTACGTGGTGCAAATCAGTTGCCGCTCGTTCGCACACTATACAAGTGTACGAATCTCTTTCGTAAACTAAATCTCGCAGTGCTTTACTTATTTTTGCGTTCATTTCAAACGCTCCTTTCCGTTGCTTTCTCGCAACATAAAGAGCAAATCATCCGCGACTTTGCTGTCAAGGACGGCTTTAGCCGCCGCGCTTGCGCGGTTTATCCTTGATAGCAAACAAAGCGGATGATATAATGGGAGAGTGCGAAGTAGCGTCCGTTCCTCGTTCCTGCTCTCGTTCGTTCTTTGCGCGGCGAGAGGGGGGCGGGGCGGGGGGCGAGCGGCAATAAGGAGCGGCTAACCACGCGCCGCGACCGCCGCGAAGACCGCCGCCACGACCGCCACGAGCGCAAGCGCAAACTATCTTTCGTTTTCTCTTCCGATTTCGTTCTTTTCTCTCGTTCGCTCTCCTGCAATGCTTTCATGGTATAATGTACATAAAAAAGGTGTGCTTATGACTTACAGGCAGTGGAAATTCACGCAGTTTTACTCAACAAACGGCGGCAACGCAACAAAAGCCGCTCGTGAAGCGGGTTATAGCTTGAACGGTGTTAACCGTATGGGCTATTACCTCAAAAAGCGGCTAAGGTTCGAGATTGCTTATTGGAACGGCAAGCAAGATGAACGGGCGAAGCTCGTTAATCAAATGTTGGGGGAAGAGCGGCGGCAAGCAAGGGAACATCGGCGGCAGCGTCAAGCAAAAAAAGAGGTTGCCTATGCAACCGAGAGGGCAGGACGTGATATTACGGACTGACAGAGAACGCGGGACGATAACAGCGTGCGCGGCGATACGCTTTAGGGCGTGTGGCGTGGGGTCGTGTCGTGCGCTTTCTTATTGGAACTATATTCCAATTATGGACAACATATGCGCGTATCAAACAATAAATCCGCCATACACGATGGCAAGCCGCTCATTTTTGAGCGGGTTGCCGCGTACGTTCTTATCGTCTCTCTTCTTCAACGCGCCACACGCAAGCGGCTAACAACGAGGGAGCGAGGGCAAGGAGGGGCAGAGGGGGCAGGAAGCCCCCGAAGCCGCCGCACGGAAGCGGCGGGGCGCACAGGCGCACCCCGAACGCCCGACCGCGCGGGAAGACGCGCGGAAGCGCGGCAGGGTGGGCACATTTTGTTTCGCAAAAATGCCGCCCCCTTAAAACGGCGGCTTTTTTGCGAAACCGTTCCCCTTTTCGTTAACCGCTTGCGTGTACCTTATCACTTGATAGGGTATGTATCCAAAGTGGATATGTGGAGAACACACGCTCTTAGCAAGATGTCGTTTACAGGGTGCATACGAACGTGTGTTCGTGTCCAGTGTAGCATAAAGGGGCGGGGTTGTCAAACCCCGCCAAAGAATCGTTGTATACCGATTCTTTCAATCTGTGTTGCGTAACAGTCGCAGATGTACTCGAAAATTGAAGTTTCTGCTTCATGCGGTCGCAAGAAGTTGAGTTCTTCTGGGTAGTGTGTACCGTGCGCGATGTCGTGATGGACACGGCAGAGCGCGACAAGGTTTTCGGGTGTGTTCTTGCCGCCGCGCGAGCGGCGGCGCACATGGTGACAGTCTGTTGCGGGTCGTTCGCACAGAATACACGTGTACGAATCTCTTTCAAATACGATGTCCCGCAGTGCTTTACTTACGCTCATTTTCGTAAGCTCCTTTCTGCCGCGTGTTTCGCGGCACACAGCACAAATCACGCTCGATAGGTTCTGTCAAGGACGGCTTGCCGCCGCGCTTGCGCGGTTTATCCTTGACAGGTTCTTGAGCGTGATACAATGAGAGTGCGCGAAGTGAGGGCAGTCCGTTCTCTCTCTCGTTCGTTCTTTGCGCGGCGAGAGGGGGGCGGGGCGGGGGACGAGCGGCAATAAGGAGCGGCTAACCACGCGCCGCGACCGCCGCGAAGACCGCCGCCACGACCACCACGAGCGCAAGCGCAATTATCTTTCGTTTTCTCTTCCGCTCCGCTCTTGCTTTCGTTTCTTTCGTTCGTTTCTCGTCTTTGCAATGCTTTGTGTGCTATAATGTACATAAAATTTGTTCAGCGGGGCGATGAAGTGACTTACAGGCAGTGGAAATTCACGCAGTTTTACTCAACAAACGGCGGCAACGCAACAAAAGCCGCTCGTGAAGCGGGTTATAGCTTGAACGGTGTTAACCGTATGGGCTATTACCTCAAAA
>Ga0082212_10006785_pt1 | contig 15284 bp, 10 predicted proteins | sample TergutNt197P3_FD_71548 | JGI IMG/M metagenome (GOLD analysis project Ga0082212, IMG submission 71548) | Neocapritermes taracua P3 segment gut microbial communities from Petit-Saut dam, French Guiana - Nt197 P3 | ecosystem: Host-associated > Arthropoda: Insects > Digestive system > Gut ...
TCGACGGTGATAAGGGAGACGTTTGAGTACAGCAGGAAAAAATACAAATGAAAATGAAAGGATACTAAAATGGCAGATTTTGTTATGAACACCGATGGAGAATTTGGGAAGTACATCACGCAGAACCTACAGGCGCCGCCTATGAACGAGGAATTCAACACCATGTACAAAAAATGGGCGCAGCGTCTGCTCTGGATGGACACAAACGTCGTGCCCGGAGCGTTCCAGATGAACACCTCATGGTACACCAACGCACCTGATATGCGCCCGCTGTTCAGGCACGAGGAGCATGTCCACGACTTTGACGAAATGATAGGGTTTCTCGGCTCAAACTACGAAGATCCGTACGATCTCGGCGCGGAGATAGAGATCGGGATAAACGGCGAGCTGCACAGGCTGACCAAAAGTTCGATCATATTCATGCCCGCAGGGATGAAGCATCTGCCGCTGACGATCCTTGAACTGCACCGCCCCGTGCTGCACTTTTCGATCTCCATGAATCCGCTCTATACAAGCACAAGAACGACGGGCAAAGACGACGGGGAAGAGAGTCTTTATAGTTATTAGGAAAATGGCGGGCATACGGTGTTTTGTCATTCCGTGCTTGCCGTAGAATCATGATTGGAACCGTACTGTTATGAAATATGATTTTGAGAACACCGTGGACCGCTCGGCGCTTGGTTCGAGCAAGTGGCAGGAGATGCGTAAAGCGAATCCCGACATCCCGGAAGGCATCATACCGTTTTCCGTGGCGGACATGGAAATCAAGAACGCCCCCGAAATCATGGAGGGGCTTCGCGAGTATCTTGACGCTGATAAGCTGACCCTCGGCTACACGACGTTCACGGAAAGCTACAACAAGGCCGTCGCGGGATGGATGAAAACCCGCCACGGCTGGGATGTGGATATGCGGTGGAACGTCCTCACCCCCGGCGTCGTGAGCGCGTTTTTCAACGCGGTACGCGCGTACACCGAGCCGGGCGACGGCGTCATAATTTTCTCGCCTGTCTATTATCCGTTCAATATGGCGATCGAGTTCCAAAAAAGGAGAATCGTTGATATACCGCTCGTTGATTGCGATATGTGCTACGAAATAAACTGGGAAATGTTCGAGGCGGTCGCCAAGGTCCCCGAAAACAGGCTTCTGCTGTTTTGCAGCCCGCATAACCCGGTCGGCCGCGTGTGGCAGCGTGACGAACTAGAGCGGGTCTCCGAGATATGTTTTCGAAACGGCGTCGTCGTCCTCTCCGACGAAATTCACAACGACCTCGTCATGCCGGGGTATAAGCACACTGTTTTCGCGACGCTTTCCGATGAAGCCGCCCAAAACTGCGTATTGTGCACAGCGCCTTCCAAGACCTTTTCTCTTGCTGGTCTGCAGACGTCGAATATCTTTGTTCCGAACGAGGGCCTGCGCCGCAAGCTATTGAACGAAATTCACAGCTTCGGGGTTTTCTCCCTTAATATCATCGGGTATAAAGCGTGCGAGATCGCGTATACAAAATGCGCCGACTGGCTTGAGCAGGCCATCGCGCTGATTGCGGAAAACGCGGAATGCACGGAGCGATTCATGGCGGAGAATATCCCGCAGATCAAGGTGTACCCGCTGGAGGGCACTTATCTTCAATGGTGGGATTGCCGCGGTCTCTTTGACGATCATTTTGAGATGGAAGAGTTCATGCAGAAAAAGGCATTTATGTTCTTTGACGAGGGTTACATTTTCGGCGAAACGGGGAAGGGCTTCGAGCGTATAAACCTCGCCTGCCCGAAAAGCGTCCTCCGCGACGCGCTCGACAGGTTGTATGCCGCGTTGAAGTCGGCGGGCAGAATCTGACGTGTTTTGCCACCGTTTCGCTGTAAATCGCCGCGCTCCGATTTTAAGAATGCAGTTTAGGATGATGATGATTCTCAAAATGAGAATCATCATCTATCCTTGCGGCGCCTACGTTTTTACTATACAAACCGGAAAAGGGGATCTTTTTGGACATTCTTGTTATTGTGCAGATTCTCGGGGTCATTACGCTGATACTTTTCGTGGTATCCCTGCAGCAACGAAAAAAAGAGACCTATCTGCTGCTGCAGACGGCCGGCGCGGTTTTGTACATTGTGCAATATCTGTTGACGAACAGCATTACGGGGGCGATTCTTTTTTCAATAATCGTCATCCGCGGATTTGTGTTTTATTTTTACAAGAAGAAGGATAAAAAACCCTCGAAGGTCGTATTGGCGATATTTATGGTCGCTATAGTGGTTTCCACGTATCTGACTTGGCAGAACATCTACAGCATCGTCCCATTCATTGCCACTGCGGCGAAAACGTGGGGAACGTGGCAGGACGACATGAAATGGCTGCGCAGGACGTCGTTGCTCGGGCAAAGCTGTATGCTTGTATATAACTTGTCCGCAGCCATGTACACGGGCGCGCTGACGGAGGCATGCAACCTTGTGTCAACGCTTGTCGCCATGTGGCGGTATGATCTTAGGAAGGGTAAGGCCTAGACCCTGCCGGGGGAGGACTGTATATTTACACTCGAACTATCGTCTTCTTCGCGGGCTTTCCCGGAGCGGCAAAGCGAAAATGCACGCCGATTTGTTGACAGGATGAAGCCGGCAAGAATATACTCTTGTACAATATTAAATATATTTTGCGGAAGGAGCGCGAGTTATGAGCACTTTGAAGTATCCCCGGTTGTTTGAACCTTTGAAGGTTCGGGGCGCTTTGTTCAAGAACCGCATTTTTGCGGCTCCGCAGGGGTTTTACAACACCGGGTCGGACTTCTGGCCGAACGCCGACTGCGCGGCGTACTTTGAGGCGAAGGCGCGCGGGGGCATGGCTTCCATCTGCGTCGGCGACTGTATTGTGGACGAGCAGACCGGCGCGGCGTTTGCGGGGCTATACCGGATAGACGACATCCGCTCGATGCCGGGCTTCGCCGGGCTTGCGGCGGCGGTTTCGCGCCATGGCTGCATTGCCTCCGCCGAGCTCTCCCACGCCGGTATGTACGCCCATAGCGTCTATGCCGCCGGAAGGCCGATGTACGGCCCCGTCGCTATTAATAACGGTAAATACGGCGAAGTCACCGAAATGCCGGAGGAAATAATTTTCCGTATCATAGACGCTTTCGGGAAAGCCGCCGCCTTTGCGAAAAAAGCCGGATTCGGAATGGTGACCATACACGCGGGGCACGGATGGCTGCTCCCGCAGTTTTGGTCAAGGCAGCTCAACACCCGCAATGACAAATGGGGCGGAAGTTTTGAAAACCGAATGCGGCTGCCGATCGCCGTTCTTGAGTCGATACGCCGGGCGGTCGGCCCCGCCTTCCCGATCGAGATACGCATGAGCGGGACCGAATGCAACGAGGCGGGGTACGACATTGACGAGGGAATAGAGTTCGCCAAAGCCCTTGACGATTATGTCGATATCATCCATGTTTCCGCCGGGAACCACGAGGTAAGGGAATCGTTCATCATCACCCATCCGAGCATGTTCCTCGAAGACGGCGTCAACGCCAAGTATGCGCGCGAAATCAAGAAACACGTCAAGGCATATGTCGCGACCGTCGGCTCATTCTCGAACCCCCAACATATGGAGGAGACGATTGCGTCGGGCGGCGCCGACATCATTGAGCTGGGCAGGCAGTCGCTCGCAGACCCCGACCTGCCGATAAAGGCAAGGACCGGCCGTGAGGACGAAATCCGGGAATGCCTGCGATGCATGAGCTGTTATACGACCGGCAACATCGGGCGCATACACTACTGCTCGATCAACCCCGTGACGAGCCGCGAGCGTGACGTCATGATGGCGCCTGCGCCCCGGGGCAGGAAAACCGTCCTTATCGCGGGCGGAGGGATTTCCGGGATGCAGGCGGCGCTCACCGCTTCGGAGCGTGGGCACAGGGTGATCCTGTGCGAGAAGGGGCCGAAGCTTGGCGGCGTGCTTTTGTGCGAGGACAAGGTCCCGTTCAAGAGGCACATGTCCGACTATATAGCGCGGCAGGCACGGCTCGTGTCCAAGGCCGCGGTCGATGTGCGCCTGAATACCGAAGTGACCCCTGAGCTTGCGAGGTCGCTGCGCCCCGACGTCATTATGGCGGCGCTCGGCGCTTCACCCGTAAAGCCCGCAATCCCGGGGATCGACGGCAACAACGTCATGTGCGCGGAGTACGCCTATGCGGCGCCCGAAAAGGTCGGAAAGAAAGCCGTGATAATCGGCGCCGGCCTCGTCGGGGTCGAGCTGGGGATTTTCCTCGCGATGGAAGGGCGTGACCCGGCGGCAAGCGGACAGGCGGGGCGCGAGGTGACGATCGTTGAGGTTCAGGACAGCATCACCGCGGAGCCGTCGTCGCTGCACACTTATGCGCTGACCGTACAGATGGAAGCGCTTGGCGTCGATCTGCGCCTGTCGACAAAAGTGCTGGAAATCACCGGCTCCGGCGTATCCGTGTCGGACGCCGCCGGCGCTTGCGAAATCCCCGCCGATACGGTTATATACGCGACGGGCTACGCTCCGCTCGTCGACGAGGCGATAGCTCTCAACGACTGCGCCGCGGAATTTTACCAGATCGGGGACTGCGTAACCCCGAAAAATATCATGAACGCGACGCATACGGCGTTTTCCGCCGCCTACGACGTCGGCGTGATATAAAGGATATTGTACAAAACGTAAATACATGGGCTGCGCCTTTTGCGCCCGACATGGACGATTCGCGCCGATAATGTGGCGGACCGCGCCGAAATGACAGCTTTTCTACAAAACGTAAAAAACAACGTGTAAAAAGCAGTTTTTTGGAAATGACTGATTATGTGACATTGTGTTAGCATAAAATGCAAAGCCGCAGTGGCCGATTTGACAAAAAGTATATCCCACGTACACGGCGGCCAAAAAAGATTATTTTGCTGGAGGATGAAAAATGAAAAAAGCAGTTGCATTGATCCTGGCGCTTCTCATGGTTCTTGCACTGGCCGCGTGCAATTCGGACACGGCCAAGGACGAGGCGAAGGACTCGCCCAACGCGGGCGGCGGCGGAACTTCCGCACCACCTCCCGCCTCCGAATCCCAGTCGCCGTCGGGCGGCGCTTCGGGCGGCGAAGCGCAGGCGCCCTCAAACGACGACGCCGGCGCAGCGCCCGCGCCCGCGCCCGCCGGCCCCATAGACCCATCGGTCAACGCGAACTCAATAGGCTTCTTCAACAGCGGCGTGGACCCGCACTCGAGGCGGACTTATGAAATAGTCTGGTCGTACATGAGGCCGATGGCGCTGTTCCAGAACATCGAGAACGCCATGATCGAGCTGGAGCCGGTCCTTAACATCAAAATCACGCCGTACTGCGCCAACAGCGACGTCGACGCGCTGCTCCAGAACATTGAGATCTACGCGGATCAGGGCGCCGACGCATTCGTAATTGTCATCGACGCCGCCACCAACATGAGGATCAAGGAAGTCCTTGACGAAACGGGTCTGCCCTACATCGGGATACTCAACTCCGTGCGCGACGCGAACGGAAGTTCCATAGTGCCGCTGATAGGCATGGAGGGCTTCGTCATCGGCGACATGATGGTGAGATGGCTCAACGACAACTATAAGAAGTACTGGGGCGACATCGACACATCGAAGATAGGTCTTCTCGACTACACCTTCTCGCCGAACATCGACTTCCACGAGCGCCATCTGGCCGCCTGGGCCACGTTTGAGCAGCTCTATCCGAACAACGCGGGTATGTTTGTCGCGGACGGCGTTGCGGGGGGACTGAACGAGGATACGGGGTACGATCTGGCCGCCGCGAATTTCGCGGCGCACACGGACGTCGAATACTGGTTTGTCCCGTCATGCCTCGAGCTGTACGCGGTCGCCGCGGGACGCGCGGCGGAAGCGCAGGGTATAGCGGATAAGGTGCTGATAACAACCGCCAACAGCGACGTTCTCTCCGCGTTGTGGGACTCCGGTTATGACGGCCCGTTCGTTTCCTGCATAGCCACGCACGCGCTGCAATACGCCGCGCCCGCGCTTTGCGGAGTCGTGTCCATCCTGGACGGCGTCGCTACGGCCGAAACGCTGTGGTCGACTATCCGCAAGCCGACCGACAAGTACACGTACTTTGAAATGGACGTCGATATCCTGACCAAAGACACATATAAAGCGTTCTTCGACAGGGTGAGGGCGGAATCCGGCCTGGGTTAAGGCTCGCAGGGGCAAAGATCGCGAGATTGATGTTTTAAATTATGTAATATATAATGTGTGGCGGCCGGGTTATGTAAATACTTGGCCGCCACGTTTATAAACGATATAACATGAAATCGGCATAACAGGGGGCAAAAACCATGGGTTCTGCTGACAGGGTCAAAAAGTTCCTGAAATCCAAAACATTCACGCTGCTGTGTCTGCTCTTTCTGATCATGGCTTTCTTCTGGTACTTTTCGCCGAATCACTCGTTTCTCAGCGTAAAGAACATAACAAGCATACTGAACTCGATGGTGCTGTTCATTCTTTTCGCCGTCGCCGTGGCGCTGCTTATCATCACAGGCGAGGTCGATCTTTCGCCCGGGTATATCGGCACCGCAGCCGGCGCAACGCTCGCCACCATTCTTGAGGGCGGAAACATACCGTGGTTTATCGCCGTTGTCGTTTGTCTTCTTCTTGGTATACTATTCGGGCTTCTCAACGCGGTGCTTGTGAACAAGTTCCGCCTTCAGAGCTTCATCGCGACGCTTGCCGTCGGGTCGTTCATAGCCAGGGGCGTATCCTACATAATACCTGCCGGCAGGTCGATAGTCATAGACAACGCGGTGATAAACTGGGTCGGAACATACAGGATAGGCGACATCGTGCCGGTAGCGGTCATAATCTCCATTGCGCTGATTCTGGTCTACGGAATAGTGCTGGCAAAGTCGAAGCTCGGCCGCAAAATCTACCTGTGCGGCGGCAACAAGGAGGCTGCGAGGCTGGCGGGCCTGAATCCAAAAAAGCTTTCGTATTTACTTTTTGCCAATAGCGGAATGCTCGGCGCGTTCGCCGGGCTGCTGTACGCCGCGCGCCTGAAATCGGGCAATCTCGAAGGAACGAACAGCTACTCCTTCCCGGCCGTCACGGCGGTCATTTTTGGCGGGATATCCTTCGGCGGAGGCTCGGGAAACATGCTTGGCTGCTTCCTTGGCCTTCTCATCATCAACTCTTTCAACAACGGACTGCTGATCATGCGCGTATCGCCGTACTGGCAGGGGGTCGCTTCCGGCCTGCTGCTCATTATCGCGCTGACGATCGACTATTTCTCCAACCGCCGCTCAATCAGGGCGATCAAGTGAGAGGGGGTAGACCGGTGGAACAGGTTCTTGAGTTTATAAATATCAGCAAGGCATTTCCGGGCGTGCAGGCGCTGGACAACGTCAGCTTCCGCGTGAGCGGGGGGCGTGTGAGCGCGTTGCTGGGCGAAAACGGCGCGGGAAAAAGCACGTTGCTGAAGATACTGAGCGGCGACCTGCAGCAAGACGAGGGCGCACTGAGCATCAACGGCGAGGAAAAACGCTTCACGTCACCGTACCAGTCGATAAAGGCGAGCATCAGCGTGATATATCAGGAGCGGCAACTGATAAACACGATGAATGTGATGGAGAACGTATTTCTGGACGACCTCCACGAAAACAGGTTCGGATTCGTGAAAAAGAAGGAATTAAAGAGGAAAACGCAGGAAATAATAGACATTTTCGAACTGCCGATCTCACCGATGGATATTGTGGGGCGGCTTTCCGTCGCGCATCAGCAGATGATAGAGATAATGAAGGCGTACCGAAGGGATTCCAACATAATAGCGTTCGACGAGCCCACCGCGCCGCTCGCCGACAAGGAAATAACCGTTCTTTTCAAGCTGATCAAGGAATTGAAGGAGCGGGGAAAAATCATCCTGTACGTTTCCCACCGCATGGCGGAGATATTCAGGATAACGGACGACATAATCGTGCTGAAGGACGGGCAACTTGTTACGACGCTGAAAACCCCGGAAACGGATGAAAAAGAACTTGTGAAGTCCATGGTGGGACGCGACATCGGCGACACCTACGCCAACCTGAAGCGCAACGAAAAGACGGGCGATGTGCTGCTCGAAGTCAAAAACCTTGTGACCGACGACATCCATGACGTGAGCTTCGAAATAAAAAGCGGCGAAGTCCTTGGATTCGCGGGCCTTGTGGGAGCGGGACGGACCGAGCTGATGAGGGCGATCTTTGCGGCAGACCCGATAATCTCCGGAGACATATTCCTCGACGGCAAGCCCGTGAATTTCAGGTCGCCCAAGGACGCCATCGACAGCGGCATTGCGCTGTGCCCCGAGGATAGGAAGGAGCAGGGGCTTGTTCTCGGCAGGTCGATCCGCGACAATATAAGCATCCCGGTGCTCTCCAAGCTCACAAAGGGATTGTTCATGGACGTAAGATCGGAGGAACGGCTTGCGGCGGCGGCGGTGAGTAAATACTCAATCAAGACGCCCACAACTGAAAAGCTGACGATAGAGCTGTCGGGCGGAAACCAGCAGAAAACCATCCTGGGCAGGTGGACGTCGTCGCTTATGGATACGAAAATATTGATACTTGACGAACCGACAAAGGGTATAGACGTGGGCGCCAAGGCGGAAATATACCAAATGATACACGACTTTGCGTCCCTTGGGCTCGGCGTCATCTTTATTTCTTCCGAACTCACGGAGGTTCTCAACGTGAGCGACAACATCATCGTCATGCGCAACGGCAGAATCACGGGCAAGCTCCCAAGGCAGGAGGCGACGGAAGCGCGCGTAGTCGAGCTGTCCATGATCGATCCGGAGGTGACCCATGAATAACAACAGTGAAAAAGGCATTTTCAGGAAGATCGTCGGCGCAAAGGAATTCACGCTGATAATCGCGCTGGCGCTGTCGATAACCGTGTTCTGGCTGATCAACAAAAACTACCTTTCCACAAACAACATAAGGAATATATTCAATTCGGCGTTCGTGATGGGCATTCTCGCCGTCGGTACGGCATGCCTACTGATCGGCGGCAAAATCGATCTGTCGTCCGGAAACACCGGTATGCTGGCCGGCATCATGCTCTCGCTTCTGCTCAAGGCGGGTTATCCCTGGGTTCCCTCGTTTTTTCTCATACTGCTGTTCGGCGTCGCGACGGGCCTGATGAACGCGTTTTTCGTAAACGGCCTCAAATTCGCCCCTTTCATATCCACGCTTGCGGTAAGCGCCGTCTATAACGGCTTCGCGCTTATACTGACGAAGGCGCAGAATATGCCAATCAGCACCGCCGACTATCCGGGGTTCATCAAGCTTGGGACGCTGAACCTTGGAATATTCCCCCTCCCGTTTTCCATTATGGTGGTACTGCTCGCAATATACGGCGTCATACTCTACTTCACGGGTTTCGGACGCCGCATATACATGACCGGCGGGAACGCGAACGCCGCAAGGCTTGCCGGGATAAACACCCGCAGGATCACCACGATCCTATTTGCCAACAACAGCGCGCTGGCCTGCCTCGCGGGAATGCTGTTCGCGTCGCGGATGAACATGGCTTCCCCGACGTCCGTCACCGGTTCGGACCTTGACGCCATCACGGCGGTCATACTGGGCGGCGTCGCGTTCACGGGCGGCACGGGCGGGATGTTCGGCGTTTTCATCGGCATAATACTTCTGACAAGCTTTCAGAACGGCCTCGTCGTCGGCGGCCTTGACTCATACTACCAGGTCGTCGCGAAGGGCGTCCTGCTCATCGCGGCGCTCATACTCGACTACTACCGCGAAAACGCAAGGCTAAAGTCACTGAAAACCGGTGAGACTGCCAAAGAAGAAAGGAGCTGACCCATGTCATCGAATACCGATCTGTTCGGCGAACGGCTCCGGCGCGTGGAGGACGCGATAGCGCTCAAGGAGCCCGATAAAGTCCCGATAGCGCCGCTATTTGCATCAGTAACCCAGCGTTTCAACGACTCCGATTATAGTAGTCTTTACTATGACCACGAGAAAGCCGGGGAATCGTTCCTGAAGTTTTACGGAGACTACCCCATGTGCGACGCGCATTCATGCTCGGGCTTCACAAGCGGGCGCGCGAACGAGATTGCGGGTTCCACGATGATCGACTGGCCGGGCAGGCCCGGTACAAAAGTGTCAAACTACAGCTCCCATCAGGTGATCGAGCACGAGTATATGACGCCGGAGGAATATCCGGAGCTGCTGGGCGACTTCACGGGTTTCATGATAAGGAAATACATTCCAAGGGCCTATTCGAACCTCAAGGGTACCGAAAACGTGAGGTTCACCCCGACCGTCGTTCTGAACACAAGCTTCCTGTCGCCCCTCTACTCGCCCGAGACGCTCGGCGCCTTCGACACGCTGGCGCAGATAGGCAAGCTGGACGCCGAAGCGACCTCCGCGATGATGAAATACTCCGCAAAACTCGGCGAGATGGGCTTCCCCGCGCTGATGAGCGGCATATCACAAGTCCCGTACGATATTCTGGGCGATTATTTCCGGGGCACCATCGGCATAATGGAGGACCTCCTTGAGTACGAGGACGAGATCGCGGCGGCCTGCGATATATTCGCGGGACAGCAGATAGCGGCGATGCAGTATTTTCGCGTCGCGCCCATGCCGGTAAAGCGCGTGTTCTTCCCGTTCCACAAGGGGATGGACGGCTTCATGAGCCCGAGGCAATATGAAAAACTGTATTGGAAACCGCTTAGAAAAATCATCGACGCGCTCGTGGAGATCGGCGTCACCCCGTACCTGTATACGGAGGGTAGGTACGACACAAGGCTTGAGCAGTTGACGGACGTCCCCAAGGGTAAAGTGCTCTACCACTTCGAAACCGTGGATATGAAAGAGGCCAAGCGGATACTCGGCGGCACGGCGTGCATCAGCGGGAACCTGCCGATAGCCATGCTGGAGTTTGGGAAAAAAGAGGATGTGGCCGATTACTGCAAGTACCTGATCGACGTCTGCGCCCCGGGAGGGGGATATATCTTCGACTTCAACGGCTCGCTGGAAAACGCGAAAAGGGAAAATCTGGACATGATGTTTGAAACATTGGAGAAATACAGGTAGGCGAGATTCCGCGGACGGAAACCGGGCGATAGGAATATGCGATATGATGTTTACAAAAAACATTGTTCTTGAACTGTTGAGACCCTATAGGGGGTCGCAGTACCTGAGTACGTCAAAGGATCAGAAATACAGATGGGTCGCGCTCCTGCCCGAAGGAACGGAGCCGCTCGAACATGATATTTTATACGCCGGGCTGTTGTCGGATGCGATGAAGCGCAATCTGGAGGAGCCCGGTTATTCATTTTTATGCATCAGGGACCGGTTCACGGACGACGACGAGGACGCGGCGGCTTTGAAGGGCATCGTGGTCGTCAACGAAAACAAGGACGTCACATGGCTCTTCAACATCGTGCAAAACCGCTTTCTGCAGATCAACGAGTGGGTGGAAAAAATGCGGCTCGCGCTCATAGACAACTGCGATTACCAGCAGCTCACGGAGCTGTGCGAGCCCATACTGAACAATTTCGTGTCGGTGTTTGATTCGTCGTACACGCTGCTGGCATATACGAAAAACATCGAGTGCCATGACCCGATAAACGTGGCGCTTCTGGAAAAGGGCTACCATACCGACGAGATACTGCAAAAGTTCAGGGAAAGGCGGCGCTTCGCGGTTTACGAGCAGGAGCACGGGGTTGTCGTCAGCGAGCCGGGGGTCATATCAAGGTTTGAAATCGTCACGAAGTGGTGCAGGTACGGCGGAGAGCTTCTGCTGCAGGTGGTCATGGAATGCAGCCGGACGCCGGTCTCGCCCGCGGCGGTGGACCTGTTTGAGATTTTCATGGAATACATACAGATATGTTTCCTGCGCCAACAGCGCTCGAACCCGTCGCAGATATACAGCTCCCTGCTCAATGAAATGCTGTACGAGGAGCTTGACAACCCATTCATCATTGGCGAGCGCGCAAAAACCTCGGACGTACCGTTTTCGGGGCATTTCGACGTGTACCGAATCGTCTTTGAGGACAATTCGACGGTACTCGTGGGTCGGTTTGTGCAGGAGCTGATGGCATACCTGCCGAAGTCGAAGATAATAGCCCACAAGTATGAGGTGACGATACTCAACATCTACGGCTCGCCAAGCGCCCATAAGCAATCCTCGCAGAATCTGCAGCTCCTGATCCCGCTTCTCGAAAAATACAGCGCCATGTGCGGGGTGAGCGAAATGTTCACTTCCCTGCCGGAGCTGAAAAACGCATATATCCAGGCGACGCGCGCGCAGACCATCGGGGTGCAGCTTCGCGCCCTCGGAAACTACTGGAGGTTCGACAAGGAGGTCTTTGAGGAGACGTCGGTCAACAGGACCGGCAGTATATTCAATTACAACGACGTTTTCATATACCTCGCGCTGCACTTCGCCCAGTCAGGGACTTTTGACGCGTTTGGGAACACATTCTATATAAACGCCCTGAAAAAGCTGCTTGAATACGACGAGCAGAACAACACGCGCCTCGTCCAGATACTGTATGCGTACCTTGTCTACGAACGTCGCGCGACGGTCGCGGGAAGGCTGCTCGGAATGCACAGGAACAATGTGCTGTACCATGTCTCGCGCATCGAGGAGATAACGGGGATAGACCTCGACGATTACTGGGCGCGCCTGAAAACGACGCTTGCGTTCCATTTCCTGGAGATAAAGGAGTCCAACAGGGTTTTCACCATAGTGGACAAAACTTAGGGCGCGACTCCGCGGGCGCGGCATGACGCCCGCCCCGCAGCGCAAAAAATAACCCAAGCCGGGCACTATGCGCCGGCTTGAATTATTTTGCAAGTTTGCTTACAGGAGGGGTCATATTCCAATCAGTTGTCCGGACTGAATGAAATCGTTATAAGGTGCTGTGCGCGATCGTAACGTTCTTGCATTGCAGGTCGTCAGGCGCCGAGTATCGCGTCCTGCAGGCGTACCGCCAGGCTTGCCATCTGGCTTCGCAGCAGTTCGTCATGGGGATTCATATGCCCGTCGCCGGCGCCCCGGAAAATTCCAAGCTCCACGCATATCGCCAGATTGATCATTTCTTCCTCGCTTAAATCGCCCAAATCCGTGAAGCCGCTCAGCAGCGCTTTCGCTTCTTCCGCCGTGGGCACATTCTCCAGCATCCCCAGATCCTTGAGAACATCCACGATCAACGCGGCCGTGCCAATGCGGGTCATAGGCTCGTCCGGCTCCGCGACGCCGTCGCCCAGATGGTGCTCCGCCGCCGTTTCCATCGCGCTGTCAAACTGTACGGGAATTCCGACCGCCCTCATGAACATTGTAAGGGCTTCCTGTCCCGTTACCTCCGATGACGGATCGAACGTACCTTCGCCGCGCCCTTCAACGATCATCAGGCTTGCGGCGCGCGCAATTTCCTCGGCGACGTGTTTGTACTCGTCGCCGAAGTCCGTGTCGGTGAAGTCCGCTTCCACATACACGGCCTGCAGTATCACATCGCCTTCGATGCGTACAAGCAGGGTCACGTTGCCGTCCTTGTCGATTATTGCGGGAACGACCACAGGCCCGTCCTCCGTTATCGCGATTATGGCCGTAACTTTGCCTGCTTCGACGTCACCGCCGAAGTCTTTTATGTTCATGGTCAGTTTTGTCGGGGTCGAGGAACCTTCTATCACCACCGGCTCGCCGACCGCGGTTACGCTGATTCCCGCGTCCGCCTTGCTCCCGGCAAGCGTGTCGATTGCCGTTTCGGCTTCGGCCTTTTGTTCATCCGACGGAGCTGTCACATGGGCTTCCTCAGCCGGCAGTTCCTTTATCACCGACGTTGTTTCGGGCTCGTCCGCGCCCGCGCCGTCGCCGGCGCCGCTACCCGTGCCTCCCCCGCCTACGTTAAGACCCGGTTCGTTGGTGAAATCCGTTGTGTAGGACACTATGACCGCATTCCCGTCCGAGAGCGTATAATCCTGGATTCCCGCTTTTGGGAAGGTTCCATCAACGGAATACACCCATCCAGAGTTTGGCCCTTTGTTGAACTGGCGAAGCCAAACCCCTGCCGGCGACTTTACGCCCGACAGATAGCCGGTCGCGGCGCCTTCCTGCTCAATCCCGACGTCGCCCAATGCCTTGATGATCAAGTCCTGAACCGTGACGGGCGTTGTCGTGAAAGTGTGGGAGGTCGTGTCTATCCACGTGCCGTTGTCCCCCACCAGCTTGAACGTCACCGTGATATCCGTCGGCGTGACGACGCCTCCGCCGGCGTCCAGGGTCAGGGCGTTTATCGCGGCGTTGAGTTCGCTGGCCGCCTGGTTTATTCCCGCCTGCGTGGCGGCAGAGTCGCCCTTTACCGTTTTCGCCGCGTTCAGCTTGCCGCTCATCGCGTTCCAGCTTGCGGTGGTGTAGCCGGATTGGGTCAACGCTTCCGCCTTCGCGATAAGCGCTTCCAGAAGGTAAATGTTTTTACCTGTCATTTCACCAAGGGTTATACCGCAATCCCTCATGTCAAACAGGGAGTTGTCGCCATTATCAAAGCGTTCATATGCGACCAGAGCGTGCGCGCCTTGCTGCGTGGACATCAGAGAAACGACTCCCAAGGCCCAGCTTGATTGAAAACCGCCACCGACCATGTAAAACCGCAGCATACTGTACAGCGGGTTGTCGTTGCCCGCGCCGTCATAACCCATGCTGACCGCGGCCTTGTCTTTTACCAAATCCACGGCCGGGTCATCACCTATAGTCGTGGCTGCAATGATGACTTGAGCATTTCCCTCAACGCCCACCGATCCCCAGGATTCGTATCCGCCGCTATAATCCTGTATTTTTTCAAGCTCGCTAAATCCATTGGAAATGACAAGCGCCACGTCCGAATTCGCCTTATATGGCGCAAGAGCCTGTATCACCATGGCCGTGCCGTCAACATCGAATCCGTTGCCCCATAGGTCGAACCCGCCGCCGGGGAGCTCGTTTTCCATTATGTATTCAACGAGTTCCTGCTTCACCGTGTCATAGCCGTCATAAACATCCCTGTTTGAATCGAGGGCAAGCAGCGCAAAAATGGCGGCGTTCACTCCCTGACCCTTGATCGAAGCGATGTCGGCGAGCGGCGCCATCAGGTCGTATCCCTCCACGTTTGTCGCGTCCACGCCTATTGCTGTCAGCGCAAGAACAAGCTTGGCGTTCGTCGTCGGCAGATTTGCCCCGCCCCCGACCTCCTTGGGTTTGTTCGTATCCTGCGTGACCAGCGTCGCCTTTACGCTTTCAAAATACCCTTCGAGGTAATCCGTG
>Ga0082212_10006786_pt1 | contig 15282 bp, 11 predicted proteins | sample TergutNt197P3_FD_71548 | JGI IMG/M metagenome (GOLD analysis project Ga0082212, IMG submission 71548) | Neocapritermes taracua P3 segment gut microbial communities from Petit-Saut dam, French Guiana - Nt197 P3 | ecosystem: Host-associated > Arthropoda: Insects > Digestive system > Gut ...
AGTCTGTTTCTTCTTTATACCGCTCAAACGCGGCCCGAAGGCAATATTGTCGAAGATTGACATTGGAAGCGGGGTGGGAATGTCAAACACCATCCCGACTTGCCGCCTAAGCTCCGTAACGTTGACATCCGGGGAATAAATACTTTTCCCGTCAATGCGGATTTCGCCGTCAAGCCGCGCCCCGGAATGCATCTCGTGCAGACGGTTTAAAGAGCGCAAGAGCGTGGTGATGCCGCTGCCCGTGGGCCCTATAATCGACAGTATCTCGTTTCTCGGTATCTCCAAATCGAGCGATTTTATCGCCTGTTTCTTATTATAATAGAAATCTAGGTGATTTATCACCATCTTGGGCTGCAAATCCATCCCTCCTTCATGTTGCGAAGCAGCATTATTTTCCCCCCTTGGCCACAAACCGGTTCACAAGCGCGTTGGCGACCACGTTGATCAGGAAGATCAGCAGGATCAGCAGGGCGGCCGTGCCGTAGGCGTTGGGCATGGAGATGCCCTCGTAGGCCAGCGTATAGAAATGCACCGCCATTGTCCGTGTGGAGGAGAACAGCGACGAAGGCATACGCAGGGCCGTACCGGCTGTGAGGATCACCGCCGCGGTCTCCGCAATGCAGCGGCCCACGCTGAGGATGATCCCGTTGGCGATCCCCCGCAGCGCCGAGGGGAATACGGCCCGTGCGATGGTCTGCCACTTGGTGCCGCCCAGCGAGAAGCTCACCTCGCGGTAGCTCTGCGGCACGGTGCGTATGGCCTCCTCGGAGGTGCGTATCAGCGTGGGCAGGATCATGAAGGCAAGGGTCAGCCCGCCCGAGAGGATCGACCAGCCCATGTCCAGGGTGATGACGAAAAAGATGAACCCGAACAGCCCGTAGACGATGGACGGGATGCCCGCCAGGGACTCCGCGGAAAAGCGGATGATGCGCGTCACGGCGCTCTCCCGGGTGTACTCCGCCAGGTAGAAGGCCGTGCCGATGCCGAAGGGGATGGAGATCACTACGGCCACCACCGTGATCAGCAGCGTGCCCACAATCGTGGAGGCGATGCCGCCCGCGCGCCCCATGTCGCGGGTGGGCTGGGTCAGGAAATCCCAACTGATCATCGGCAGGCCCTTGATCAGGATGTGCGCGATGATGAACAGCAGCACCCCCATCACCACCAAAGCTGCGGCCCAGATGATCACACGGGCCGCCTTTTCGCCGGTACGCGCTCTCTTCATTTCTTTTTACCTCTCGTGATGTACTGCGCCGTGGAATTGAGCAGCATAATGATCAGGAACAGCACGATGCCCGTGGCGAACAGCGCCTGCTGGTGCTCGCCGGCGGCATAGCCCATCTCGATACCGATGTTCGTCGTCAGCGTGCGCACGGGGTCCAGGATCGAGTGCGGGAGGGCCACGGCGTTGCCCAGCACCATGATGACCGCCATCGTCTCGCCGATGGCCCGCCCAAGCCCCAGGATTACCGCTGCGACGATGCCCGACTTGGAGGCAGGCAGCAGCACGGACTTGATGGTCTGCCAGTGGGTCATCCCCAGCGCGAGAGCCCCTTCCTTGTACTGCCGGGGCAGCGCCAGCAGGGACACCTCGGAGATACTGATGACCGTGGGCAGGATCATGATGCCGAGGATCACGGAACCCGCCAGGATGCTCAGGCCCGGCCCGCCGAGGTAGTTGCGGATGAGCGGCACGATGAACAGCAGGCCCCAGAAGCCGTATACCACCGACGGGATGCCCGCCAGCAATTGAATCGCGGGCCGGAAGACGTTGCGCAGGGGCGCGGGGGCGAACTCCGCCAGGAAGATGGCGCAGCAGATGCCCACCGGCACGCCCACCAGCGCCGCGCCCAGCGTCACCGACACCGAGCCGACGATCATGGGGAAGATGCCGAACTCACCCTGGCCGGGCGCCCATTTCATACCGAAGATAAACTTGAACAGCCCGACGGTCTTGATAATCGGCAGGCCCTTGACCAGGATGAACACAGTGATGAGCGCCAAGGCCGCGATGGACGAGATCGCAAGGGCGAAGAAGATGCGCCCGGAGAGCTTTTCGCGGAAGCGTTTCATTGGGCGGCCCCCCTCTCCGTCACTAGCCCTTCGGCGGTGAGAATGCGCCGACCCTCCGGCGATAGAACAAATTCTATGAATTCCATGGCCAAGCCCTCCGGCTCCTGCTGAGCCACGAACAGGAACGGCCGGAACAGCGCGTAGCTCCCGTTGATGACATTATCCCGGCTGGCCGCCACGCCTTGCAGGCGCAGCGCCTTGACGGGCTTCTCGCCCACCTCCACCAGCCCGAGGGAGATGAAGCCGATGGCGTTGGGGTCGTCGGACACCAACTGCCGCACCGCGCCGTTGGAGGCCTGCACGATGGCCCTGGGGCTGATCTCCTGCTTGTCCATTACCAGGTCCTCGAAGGCGCTGCGGCTGCCGGAGCCCTCCTCCCGGGTGATGATATGGATATTGGCGTCCCGCCCGCCCAACTGGCTCCAGTTGGCAACGTTTTGTGCGTAGACGGCGCGGATTTCCTCCAGGGTCAGGCCGGCCACGGGGTTGGACGGGTGTACGATGACGGCCAGGCCGTCCTTGGCGATCTCCACGGACCAGAGATCCGCCTCGCTCTCCTTCAGCGCCCGGGAGGACATGCCAATGTCGGCGGTACCGGCCTGCGCCGCCGTGATGCCCGCCGAGGAGCCACCGCCCTGCACGTCGATCTCGCCGTCATGCGTGTGCGCGAAGGCCTCCTCCAGGATCTCGGCATAGGGCTGCACCGACGTGGAACCAGCCACAATCACCGCATGCCCCGCCCGCGTGCCGCAGGCCGACAACGATGTCATGGCCAGTGCGGCAATCACAGCCAGGACGAAAACCTTTCTGACAATGTGTTTCTTCATAGATCACCCAAATCTCCCCGTAATATAGTCCTCTGTACGTTTGTCGCGGGGGCTGGAGAACATCTGGAGGGTCGGGGCGTATTCCACCAGGGTGCCCACCCTGTCCTCCCCGATCATCATGAACGCCGCCATGTCCGAGACGCGCAGCGCCTGCTCCATGTTGTGCGTGACGATGAGGATCGTGTATTTGTGCGCCAGCTCTGCCATGAGCTCCTCGATTTTCATCGTGGATTCCGGATCCAGGGCGCTGCAGGATTCGTCCATCAGGATCACCTCCGGCTCCACCGCCAGGGCCCGCGCGATGCACAGGCGCTGCTGCTGCCCCGGCTGGAGCTCCTGCGCCGACTTGGTCAGGCTGTCCTTGAGCTCGTCCCACAGCGCCACGGCCGAAAGGCTGCGCCGAGCGATCTCGTCCAGCGCGGCGCGGCGCGTCACGCCATGGCTGCGTGGCCCCATGACAAGGTTGTCATAGATGCTCAAGGGGAAGACGTTGGGCTTCTGGAACACCATGCCCACCCGTTTGCGCAGTTCTACGACGTCCATGGACTTGTCGTAGATGGATTCGCCGTCGAGCAGGAGCTGCCCCTTCGCCCGCGCGCCGGGAATCAGGTCGTTCATGCGGTTGAACATCCGCAGCAGCGAGGATTTCCCGCAGCCGGACGGTCCGATGATGGAGGTGATTGCGCAGGCCGGGATGTCCATGGTGACATCCCGCAGGGCATGGTATGAACCGTAATAAAGGTTGGCCGCGATGGTTTTCAGCTTCACTTGCTGTGTTTCCGGCATGGGGCCCTCCGTCTTCCTGTTGTAATTGTGACAAGAAAATTGTAGCACGATCTGCGGCGTCTGTCAAGAACACAAATCGGCTTACACGGCAAGCCCTGCGAAGGCCTCCAGCAGGCCCTGCGCCGCCGCCATGCTGGAGGCGTTGAGCTCCTCGTTGACAAACTCCACAAATGGGTGGATGTCATTGGGCAGCAGGATATAGCCCGGGCGGTCGTTCATGATACCGAACACCAGCAATTCGCGGTCGTCCCGCACCATATCCTTGATGGGCGTGAAGGCAAATTCCTTACCGGTACAGGCCTCCGCCGCGCTTAAGCCCCCGCCGAAGGCCAGGGCAGGCTCCATTTCCCCGGGCGCGAAAACCACCGCGAGCCTGTCGCCGAGCTCCATATAGCCTGTCTCGGTGATCAGATCCATGGCCGCGCCGAGGCGGTGCCGCCGGACGCTCTCGAAGCGCACCATGCCGGTACGGCACAGCAGCAGGTGCAGGGGGTTGTCCAGGGGGATGCGGAACTCCGCATGGCGCACGTTGAGCAGGGCGGGCAGCGCGGCGTCGCCCGCACCGATGCCGGCGAGCAGCCGCCCCAGGGCATGCCCATAGTCCCGCGTGACGTCGTAGGCGCCCTTGCCCTCGGCGGCCACGGGGGTGCCGTCATAGCCGACGGCCAGCTGCGCGCCTTGGATCATCTGGAAATTCGCGCCCGCGGCGTTGACGGCCTCCTCCATGAAGTAGGGGTAGTCCCCGCTGACGATGCGGTCATTCGCCCCCAGCGTCGTGCAGTGGGCGGAATAGTTCACCAGCCAGGTCTCTTTGCTGTCCGGGGCGTCCGGCACAAAGCGCAGGCGGTGCAGGTTTGGGTCGAACACCTCAGGCGGGCGTTTGTCGTGCATAAAGGCCGAGGCGTCCGCCGTGCCGTAATAGAGTTTGCCTTCCTCCAGGTTCCCCACAGCCTCCTTGATGGCATTTGAGACAGTTGTATATAAGTGCTCCATATAGGCCTTGTTTTTTCCGGTGTAGGGCGGGGAAAGGCCCACGAGATTGGCCCAGGGGTTGACAAACAGGCTGCCCAGCATCGGGCCGTTCAGGCCGAAGGTGTCGATAGCGCTGTGCTGGTGCAACACGCCGATATTGATGCTCACCAGGTTGTTGTCCGCGGCAAACTGGCGCAGCAGCGCGCGGATCCCGCGCACGTCATAGGAAGTCAGGGCGTAGCTGTCGATGCTGGCGAGGACCACGGTACCACGGCCTCTATTGCCTTTTGGGCCGCTGCCGTCGTTCAGGGCTGTGACGCGCACGCACAGGTCGTCGAGCAGGCGCAGGGGGATCTTGCGGTCGATGAAGGGCGTCTGATCCTTGCCGAAGGGGCCGCCGCCCACATAGACGTCGTTGCCGCCGATGTACTCCCCCGTCGCCGGGTCGAACAACCCGGGGGGAATCAGCGAGGCCCGGGCATAGCCCAGCTGCCAGCCGCCGTCGTCGGGCGGTTCGTCGAGGAAGGTCTCCATGCCCGGGTAAAAATCCGGGCTTTGCGTGTAGCTTGCCGGGATGTGCCTTCCCGGCATCAGCGCGCACAGCGCGTTGACAAATCCGCGCAGCACGAAGTCGCCCGCCTTGTAGAGTATCCGGTTGAACGCGGAGGGCTGTGCGGCTTCATCCGCCGCCGCCGCGGGAACCGCAGCGACACCGCACACCATCACAGCGCAGAGAGACAGCGCCAGGATCCGCCTATACCGCTTCATTGGATGACCTCCCTCTGAATGATTTTGTTGTGGATTCTGATGGCCAGCCAGCTGACTGTCAGGATGAAGGCGGTCACAAAGGCGATGGCGATGCCGATGCCGAGGCGGGGAGGAATATTCAGCTGCGCGAACGTCTCCCAGGTTTGATCGAAAAACGGATAGGGATACCAGTGGACCCTGCCGCCTCTCGCCAGCGTCACGAGCAGATAGGCGATGGGATAGATCGTCCAGAGTCCCAGGTCCCTTCCGCCGAGCCTCGTCCGGTCGGCGGGACGGAAAAACAGGAATATCATGAAGCCCGGCGCAATCACATGGTGCCAGAAATTGACCAAGTTCCCCCACCACAGGCTCCAGGAAAACAGTTTGTCAAACCAAAGCATGAAGCAGCAGTATATGGCCCCGACGACAAAGATCATGACCGTCAGAAAGCCCTGCAGGGAGGCGCCGGTCAGGAAACGCGTCATGCCGTCGCGCTTACAAAATATGGACAGGGCGGTCAGGATCAGCCAGGAATCCACCAGGATATTCGTCGTATACGTGAAAAATCCAAGGTAATTCCACTTTTGGATGAGCTCGGGGAATTCCGTGGCCAAAAACCCGTCATAGGTGGATATTGTGGCCGTCTTCGCCGCGACCCCCACCAGCCCCATAATGAGCGCTATGGCCGCGAATCTCCTGCTCCGCATAAAATCGCTTTTACTCATTTGTCTTACCCCCTAAAAATTTGCCGCCGGAGTTCTTCCTCGCCGCCATGAAGCCGAACAGGTAGACCCAGATGGTCACAGCAAAATAGACGCTGTGCCAGATCATGAAGCCTATGCCGCCCCAGGCGTTGAAATCCCTTGTCATTGTGAAATCGAATATGGCGGCGCGCAGGGCATCGGGCGGGACGGCCCGCCCCGCGTCGCCCGCGATCTCCATGATGTACATGAACGGCAGGGCGTAGCAGATCTGGAAGGCCAGATAGCCCACGCACCAGAGGGCCATCACCCTGAAAAACACCTTTTGGTTGGCCTGAACGATCTGCCCCGCCTTGATCTGCCGCAGCCCCCGAAATGTCAACGGGACGAAGCCCAAAAACGCGAGCGTCCACAGGAATTCTTCGATGGCGAACAGAGTCTGGTATTGCGTCAGCAGCCCGCCAAAGGCGAAGAACTGCGCGGTGAAAATGCAGGCGATGGAGACATAGGGCGCGTGCGCAAATTTCCCGCCGAGGCCGTATTGCCTGTCCAGCTTCAGCAGGGCCACGGCCGAGATCGTGACGGCGCTCATTTCGGCGCAGGCCGCCAGGCATCGGATGAGGAAGGGGCTGTTCAGGAGCGAATCGAACCAGACCAGCCGGTCCGGATAGCTCGAGACGAAGATGGAGCGGTACGCCGCGACCGCAGCGAAAACCATGACACAGACCCGCAAAAGCGCAAAGGTTCTTGCGCTTTCCGGCTCGGCCTTGCTCCATCGCAGCGACCCGCATACGATGTAACCCGCCGCTAGGAAATTGACCATGCCAACCCCGACCATGATTGCCCACCAAATTGACATCATTTCATCTCCTTATAGAATTGTGATTTACGCCTCGTAGATACGCCGCATGTCCTCCAGCATGCGCTGGTGGATGGGATATTTCAGCATAAACAGCAGCCCGCCGGCAATGCACAGCACGGCGGGAATCACCGCGTTGGAAACCGCGAGCCCCGCGAAGCTGTAGCCGCCCGCCGCCGTCTTCGTCAGCCCTAGGATGTACAGCGGCAGCGCGCCGCCCAGGCCGTTGGAGACCTTGGTGATCATGGAGGCCGTAGCCGAAACCGCGCCCTCCGAGCGCTTTTTCATAGTGAAATCAATATAGTCGGTATTGTCCGCCTGCACGCCGTAGAACAGCACCATGCAGAAGGCCAGCCCCAGGCCGTACAGCGCGCAGGAGGCGATCACGACCGGCAGGCTGGAGGGCGCGATCAGGCGCACAAGCAGCCCGGCTCCCGCCAGCACCATGCCGCCGCCGTAGACAGTCTTTTTGCCGAAGCGTCTGGTCAGCGGCGGGGCGAGGAACACCACGGGGACCATCCCGGCGGCCATGGACAGGGTAAACCAGGTCAGTTGGTCCATGCTGCCCAGCACATGCTGCGCGTAATAGGGGTTCGTGGTGGTGGCGAACGCGCAGCCGGTCCCATAGACCAGCGCCGCGCCGAAGGTGACCAGCAGCGGCTTTTGCGCCAGGATGCGCAGCAGGTCTTTTACTTTATAGTTCCCGCGGTCCTTGAAGGTCAGGCGCTGCCGCAGGCCCAACACCCCGCCCACGGAAAACAGCACCACAATGCCGACGAAGATGCCGATCACAATCTCGTAGGCCCGCACGCCGCCGCCCAGGGCGGAGAGCAGCGCGGGCGCCCCCGCGCCGCAGGCCAAGGCCCCCACGCCGTAACCCGCTACCTTCACGGCGGAGAGCTTGTTGCGCTCGTCGAGGTCCGAGGTGAGCACAGGCAGCATGCTATTCAGGGCGATGTCCATGATCGGGAAGAGGACGCCAAGCATCATGTAGGAGAGATAGGCCACCAACAACTGCGCCCCGCCCGCGTGCGCCGGACCGATCCACAAGGCCAAGTAATTCAGCGAGCAGAGCGCTGTGCCAATCAGCAGCACCTTGCGGAACTTCCCGAACTTGCTGTCCCGCTGGCGGTCGATCACAAAGCCGATGAAGGGGTCGTTGACGCCGTCGAAGACCCGCGCGAGCAGGAACATGGTTCCCACGGTGATCGGGTTCATCCCAAGCACCTCCGTGTAGTAGAACGAAAGCAGGGAATTGGCCAGGGTCATGATGGGGATGTTGCCTATGTTGACGCAGAGATAGGCGAATTTTTCCCGGAATGGCAGTTTCTCGCTCATGCTTGCACCTCACACCCGAATTCATATGCCCCGCTGCCGATTTCATGCTTGGTGCCATCCGGCAGGGCAATGGATGCCGTCGTATTGGCCGGGACCGTACAGCGCAGCTTAAAATCAGAGCCATTCAAGTCCCAGCGCACGGCGATCGGCCCGTAGGGGCTCTCGTGGCTGGTCTGGGCAAAGGAGAAACGCCGGTCCGGCTGCGGCGCGACGGCGAAACGTCGGTAGCCGGGCTCTGTCGCCTCCAGGCCGCAGATGCGCCGGTAGAACCAGTCCCCCACCGCGCCGTAGGCATAGTGATTGAAGCTGATCATGTTGGCGATGCCGATGTCGCGGCGCAGCAGGCCGTTTTCGTCCAGGGCATCCCAGCGCTCCCAGACGGTGGTGCCACCGGCCTTGACCGTGTAGAGCCAGCCGGGGCAGGCCTCGTTGAGGAGCAGATCGTAGGCCACTTTGACATGGCCGTGGTCGCCCAGCGCGAAGGTGATGTACGGCGTGCCCAGAAAGCCAGTGGCAAGGCAACCGTTGTTTTCTTTGACGAGCCCGGCCAGGCGGTCAGCAGCCGCTTTGCGGGTATCCTCCGGCAGCAGGCCGAAATACAGCGCACACACATAGGCGCTCTGGAAGTCACCGGTGAGACTGCCGTCCTCCTTCAGATAGGCCCGGCAAAAGGCCTGCTCGATCTTGGCCCGTATGGCGGCGTAGCGGGCCTCGTCCTCCTTTTTCTCAAGGGCCCCGGCGGCCCGCCGCATGATTTCGGCGCTGTTGGCGTAGTAGGCCGTGGCCAGCCAACGCTTCTTGGCGGCCCACTGCAGGTAGTTCTCCCCCGGGGCGCACCAGTCGCCGAACTGGAAGCCCCGTTCCCACAGATACCTGCGCCACCCGAAGCTGAATCTCGCCGCCGCGTGCCGTTCGGTCTCGAAGAAGGCCGCCATGCTGCCGTAGCACTCCTCCAGGGCACGCAAATCGCCGTAGGCGAGATAGGCCGCCCAGGGCACCATCACGGACGCGTCGCCCCAGCCGGCGGTGGTGACGGCCCAGGGGAAAAAGGCCTTTGAATCCGGTATAGTGAAGGGGATGCGCCCGCGCCGCTGGGTAAACCGCAGGTCTGCCAGCCATTTGCGCAGAAAGCGCGAGACGTCCGCGTTGTACGCGGCGGTGGAGGAAAACACGGCGATGTCGCCGGTCCAGCCCAGGCGCTCGTTGCGCTGGGGGCAATCGGTGGGGATGTCAATAAAATTCGAGCGCTGCCCCCACACGATATTTTGCTGCAAACGATTGACCAGTTCATCCGAACAGTAGAATGCGCCAATCTCAGCCATTTCGGAGCTCAGGGCCAGGGCTGTAATATCCAGAATATCTTCTTGAGCGATGCCGGTGATTTCGGCGTACCGAAACCCCATAAAGGTGAATTCCGGCGTGTATTCCCGCTCACCGTCCAGGGTATGGATACGCAGCTCGGCCTTGGCCAGGCGCAGATTTTCGGTGTAGAGCATGCCCTTGTCGTCCAGCAGCTCCGCATGGCGCACGGTCACCCACTGTCCCCTGCCCCGCAGCTTCAGCCGCACCACCCCCGCCATGTTCTGGCCGAAATCGACAATCAGGCCCTCGCCCTTGGGCGTGACGCGCACCGGCGGGACCTCGCGCCACACCGTCACCGGCGGGCCGATCTGCGCCACCAGCCTGGGCGTCTTCCCCCGGAAGGGCTGCGCCGCCTGCCAGTGCCATTGCGCTTCGTCGGAACAGGCCATGTCCGTGACCTGCCCATTGTAGAAATCGGCGTAACGAACCGGGCCGTCGTCGGTCCATTGCCAATCCGGGCCGCTGCAAAGTGTCTCTATCTGCCCATTGATGTACTCAAGCCGCAGCTCGGCGATCAGCGCCCTGCGATCACCGTAGCGATTGTTCTTCTTGCTGATGGAGCCCAGATACCAGCCATTTGCCATGGTGAAGCGCAACCGGTTTTCCCCGGGCCGGAACAGCGCGGTCAGGTCGTAGGTCTGGAACTGCACATGGCTGCCGTACTCGGTGTATCCCGGCGCGAAAAAATCGCCGCTGACCGGTTCGCCGTTCAGGCTGGCCGTATAGATACCCAGGGCGCTGGCATACAGCACGGCGCGGCGCAGTTTCCGGGCAGGCGTGACGGCGGCCTGGAATATCTCGGCGGGGAGGCTGTTCTCCTCGTCGTTCACTTGCCCCGCGGTAATCCACCGCCCCTGCCAAGGCTCGCCGCGCTTGCCCGTGAAGAATTCCGTGGAGGCCTCGGCGTTCTGCCCGTGGTTGTCTGTCACTCGCACCTGCGCGATGCAAAGCGTGTGCGCCGGCAGGGCCGCGCCGCCGCAGAGCACATGGACGCTCTGCCCGCTCTCCACCATACCGCTGTCCCAGGAAAAAGCGCCGCCCGCCCGCAGCTGCAAGCGATAGCTTGCCTGCAGGCAATTGGGGCTGTCGGATTCCAGCTTCCACCCAAACGAGGGTGCCTGTCCGCCATCGCAGGTCATTTGGCTGATGCGCAGCATACTATCATCACTCCCCGGTATTATCATAGCACGGCTTGCGCTGAAATGCAAGCAAAATCCAACATTCGCGAAAAACATACGGCGCCCAGATCATGCTTGCATTTCCCTTCCAACCATAGTATAATACAAACATGCAGCCTCTATCATCACAGGAGACAGGAGGGCTTTCCACCGTTGACAGTGACAGAACAGGCGAAACGCGTCCTTGCCGATGTGCGGGCGCACTGGCTCACCCCGCCCGCAGGGCGTTCCGTGCCCTATAAGGAGATTGCGGGGCTCTCCGTGGGCAAGTTCGGCTATTACATGGCCATGGCCCTGGGCCAGCAGATCTTTTTGAGCGGCTCGAATATCATCATCTCCCAGGCGCTGCACGTGGACCCCATCCACATCACCGTCATGAACATCGTGAGCACCGCCGCGTGCTTCTGGTTCACCCTGGTGCGCAGCCACTGGGTGGACAACGCCCACAGCCGGGAGGGCCGCTTCCGCCCGTTCATGAAGGCCTACGGCATACCCTCCCTCGCCTTTGCGGGGGCCATCGTCTGGTTCCCGTTCCACCTGCTGCCCAACGGCGGCGAGGCCATCTCGGGTGCGCAGTGGGGCACGGGCTACTGGATGAAGGTGGTCATTTTGATGGGGCTGGTCCTGGGGATGCATTTTTTCCAGCCCATCTATTCCATGGGCTTCGACAACATCATCCTGGTGATGTCCCCCAATTCCCAGGAACGCCTGAACATCCAGAACATCACCTCCTTCGTGTGGGGGCTGGCGCCCACCTTCTACGACATCTTCTTCTATTCGATCTCCGGGAAGTTTACCAATTCCCTGGCCGACATCCGCCTGTACCGCTTCGCGTATATCCCCGTGTGCGCGCTGGGCCTGGCCATCAGCTACGTGGGCTACTTCAGCACGAAGGAGCGCGTGGTGCAGAGCCGCGCCCATTACAGCCAGCAGACGCTGCGGGAGACCTTCCGCGAGGTGGCAAAGAACAAAAATTTCTGGCTGCTGTGCGCCGCGCAGTGGGCGGGCTTTTTGGAGGGGAACTCCAACGACCTGCTGCGCTGGACCTACGTCTACCAGCAGCGGATGACGCCCTTCCAGTACACCGTGGCGGACATGGCCGTGCGCTGGGCGGGCACGCCCACCTATGTCGTGGTCCCCTGGGCGGCCAAGCGCTTCGGCAAGCGGGCGCTGCTGGTCGGCTCCAACCTGGCGAACATCGCCCTGCTGGCGGTCACATACAATACCTTCCATGTCATCCCGGCCCTGGTGGCCTTCCGGTTCCTCAACTTCTTCTGCAACATGGTCCAGCAGACCATACAGCCCGCCCTGGACGCCGACATCCGCGACGCGCAGCAGTACATCAGCGGGGAGCGCATCGACGGCATGTTCAATATGGTGGGCTATGTGGGCTCCCTGATCGGCATGGGAACGGGCTTCGTCACGCCGTTTTTGTGGAGACGCGGGGGCATCTATGAGGGCAACGGCGCGGTGGACTTCGAGGGCAATAAAAGCATGTGGTTCGCCCTGCGGGACACCAATACGTTCAACCGGATATCAAAAACGATGATCGGCACCTCCGTGGCCGGGGCGGCGATGAACGTGATCCCGATGTTCTTCTATGATCTGACGGAGGCCAGGCAGCGCGGCATGAGCAAGGCGCTCAAGCTGCGCGCGATGTTTGAGGACTACTCGAATGGGATATTGTCTCCCGAGCTACGGGACGAATGCAGGGGGATTATTTCCGACGCCCGCGAGGGCACCGGAAATGCAGAAGAAAATCGCTTTGTGCTCGACGAACTGGGCAAATATGAGTCGCCGGTGATGCGCCCCAGGCTCGCCCTTGCCCAGGAAATTGCGGACGGGGGATATGAGGGCATCCTGCGCTTCGACGCCGCACGGCTGAAATCAGCGAGGGGCAAGGACGAGAAGCTCGTGCTGCGCGAGATGAAGGAGGCGCAGAAATACATGGCGCGCTTTTTCCCGGAGGCTAACCCTGTGGAGCCGGATATCCGCGAGCTGGACGCGCTCTATGAAAAGCAGACGTCGAGCAGGCAGGAGGCCAGGGCGCTGCGCGGGGAAATTGAGGCCCTGGAGCAGCAGCGGCTGCTGTTCTATCGCAGCACGAAGCCCTGCATCAAAGCCAAACGACTGCTGGCGGACATGGAAAACGCCGGGCAGCTGGAGGAGATATTCGCGGAAAAATCCATAGGAGGCGTATCGCAATGAAAAAATGTCTCACAGTACTGTTGGCGCTGTCCCTGGCGTTCACCCTCGCTGCCTGCGGGAAGGAGAAGCCTGCAGCCGCGGACCCAGAAATCACGACAGGCGAAATCCCAGAAATCACAACAACCGAAGGCACGTCTGCCGAAAGCACATTGACTGAAGGCACATCTGTTGAGGGCACAACCATTGAAGGCACGACGGGAGAAGCTCCCGGCGTCCCCACGGACACGGCGGGCATTATCGCGTACTACAACGCCGCCCTGGGTGAGACGAACATGCGGCGCGTCTCCTACAAGCGCACCATGACGAAAATTACGGCGCGGGCCGCCATGGGGCTGCTCAACGAGCAGAACATGCAGGACGACCCGGGCGTGCAGAACCTGGGAAACGTGGATGGGGCGAAACATGAGCCCAGCGACCTTGTCGCCCTGCGCGGGGAGTGGGTCAGGGAGGCCGGCTGCAGCGTCAGCGGCGACACGGCGACGCTCACCATCAAGCTGAAAGACCGCGACATGAACCCGGGCGACACCGCCTTTGACCCCAGGCCGGGGACGAACGGCTATGTCAGCACGGTGGGCAAGACCACGGCCGAGCAGATCGTGATCGACTCGGCGATGATTCTCGCCGGGGGCATCCTCAGCCGCGTGGACGTGACGAAGACCGCATTCGGCCTGGAGGGCGGCGTCTATACCGTCACGGTCGATACCTGGACCGGGAAAATCGAGCGCGTCAGCTTCAGCGTGACGCAGAGCGCGCAGGGCGAGGCCAAGTGCAGGGTGTCGGTGGTCCCGATCTCGGTGACAGCGAGCACGACCATGCGGTGGGACAACACAGGGGTATATCTGCCGGTATAGGAGGGAACGCATGGAAAGATTGTACGCCGACGGCCTGCGCTTCGCGGACGGGCAGGGCCGCACACGGATATTCAACGGTATGAACATACAGGAGAAGCAGGGCGGGCGCGACCGCCTTGGCTACGACTTGGACGACGCCTTCTTTGAGAAATACGCCGCCCGGGGGATGAACCTGATCCGCCTGGCGGTCATCTGGGAGAACCTGGAGCCGCGGCCCGGGCAGTACAACGAGAGCTACCTGTGCTCCATCGACGAGGTGTTTGACCGCGCGGCCCACTATGGGGTGTATATCTTTCTCGACCTGCACCAGGACCTCTACGGCGACATGGGCATGGGCGACGGCGCCGACGGCGCGCCGCAGTGGGCACAGCTCATCGGCGGCGCGAAGCCACGCAGGGCGAAATTCGTCTGGTCGGAGAACTACATCCTCAGCAGGGCCGTGCGACGCTGCTTCGACAGCTTCTGGGCGAACTCGCCCGTGCACGGCAAGGGCTTGCAGGATCACTTCGCCGCGCTGTGGGCCATGCTCGCCCGGCGCTACGGGAATCACCCAGCGCTGTTCGGCTTCGACTTCCTCAACGAGCCCTTTTCCGGCTCCGACGCCCTGCACACCGCCGCCGCGGGGCTCGGCGGGCTCTTTAAGACGATCCTGTTCAGCCGGGACGTGAAGACCGGCAGGCTCCTCACCGACCTGCTGCGCGGGAATATACCCGGGGCGCTCGGGCAGCTGAGCGCGAAGGTCATGCGGCAGATCACCGGCGCGGCGGACAAATCGGTAAAGCGTTTTGACATAGAGAAGCTCGGTCCCTTCCAGCGCAAAATGGGCGTTAGCGTGCGCAGAGAGACACACAATGGCTTCCTGATCCTGGGACAGAGCATCTTTTGCAGCTGGGGTATCCCCTTCGGCGGCCCGGCCATCGCCGTGGGTGGGCAACGCGACCCGAACCAGTGCTACGCCCCCCACGCCTACGACCTGCTGGTGGAGACCCCCGGGATGAACAAGTACTCCGGTAACGAGCGCGTTGGCGGTTTTTTCTCCGTGATCGCCGACACGCAGGAGCGGCTCCAAATGCCCGTGGTGGTGGGCGAATGGGGCGGCGGGGGCAATGACGAGCGCGACTGGTTCTCCCACGCGCGCTTTTTGCGGGACTTCTTCGACGAGCGCCAGTGGAGCCAGACCTACTGGTGCTACCGGGAGGGCCTGCTGGATTCCCCGCTGATGGAGGAGGTGCTCTGCCGCAGCTATCCCCAGGCCGTGGCGGGCAGGGCTGAGCGCTATGACCATTGTGATGAGAGCTTTACTCTCGAATTTACCCAGCGGCCTGAAGACGCCACGGAGAGCTTGCTTTATCTGCACAGGCCGTTCGCACAGGTCGAGTT
>Ga0082212_10006787_pt1 | contig 15281 bp, 16 predicted proteins | sample TergutNt197P3_FD_71548 | JGI IMG/M metagenome (GOLD analysis project Ga0082212, IMG submission 71548) | Neocapritermes taracua P3 segment gut microbial communities from Petit-Saut dam, French Guiana - Nt197 P3 | ecosystem: Host-associated > Arthropoda: Insects > Digestive system > Gut ...
ATAAATACCATCAGAATTTTTAAAAGGTCGCGAGACAGCCAGATTAACATTAAGAACTGGATTACCTTTTTCAGTTTGAGCTAAATTAGGATCTTCAGTTAATCGGCCCACTAATACAACTTGATTCAACATGATTTCCTCCTTTCTTCACCACCATAGCAGATATAAAAACACCCGTCAAAAGACGAAATTTTGCTTTTTGATGATTTTGCTTCACAAAAAAATGAAATTACTCGACAATAATTTTATTCTTGATAATTTAACCCTGGCTATATGATAAATTTATACAGATTTGATTAATCTATTAAGTTCAACGGCATATTCCATCGGTAATTCTTTTTTAAATTCATTGATAAAGCCCATAACCAGTAGTTCTTCAGCCTTATTTTGCGATAATCCTTTGCTCATCAAATAAAATAATTTTTCACTGCTTATTTTGGAAACGGTGGCTTCATGTTCGATCTGTGAAGAATTATTTTCGAGAATATTTTGAGGATAAGTGTTACTCACGGACTTTTCACTTAGTAATATAGTATCACATTTAATCTGCGAAGTCGCATTAAGAGATTCTTTAGTTATTTTAACTAAACCGCGATAATTACTTACTCCACCGGCACCGGCAATGGATTTAGCAATAATTTTACTTTTAGTATTTTTACCTAAATGAATCATTTTAGCCCCGGCATCAATGAATTGACCATCACTAGCATAGGCAATACTGATGGAATTACCCATCGATTCATCACCCTCTAAAATACAAGATGGATATTTCATTGTGATCTTACTGCCAATATTGCCATCAATCCATTCCATAAGTCCTCTTTTGCCCACAAGGCTTCTTTTGGTAACTAAATTATAAACATCTTTTGACCAATTTTGAATAGTTGTATAACGACATTTAGCATTTTTTAAAACAAATATCTCTACTACCCCGGCATGCAAAGCCGATTTAAGATAAGTAATCGCGGTGCAGCCTTCAATATAGGAAAGTTCGGCTCCTTCATCAACAATAATAATTGTTCTTTCAAATTGACCCATACTTCTAGTGTCAATTCTAAAATAGGATTGCAATGGCCTATCTATAGTGGTATTGGGCGGAATATAAATAAAAGTTCCCCCACTCCACACAGCACCATTTAATGCGGTATATTTATTTTCATTATATTTGACCAATTTATTGAAATACTTCTTAAATAACTCTGGGTGTTTTTGTAAAGCTTCATCAGTACTACAGAAAATAACATTTTTATCTTCTAATTCTTTAATCATATTATGATAAACGACTTCACTTTCATATTGCGCACCAATGCCATCTAAATATTTTTCTTCAGCTTCTATTAAACCAATCTTATCAAAAGTATTTTTAATGTTACAAGCAACGTTACTCCAACTTTTTTCTGTTTTATGCGATACCTTTTTATAGTAATTAACTTTATCAAAATCTATATTTAACTCTGGTCCAAAACTAGGATTGGGTATCTTTTTAAAAGCTTCATATGCTTCAAGACGAAAATCGGTCATCCATTTTGGCTCACCTTTGGTTTTTGATATATCAATTATTTTATCTGCATTTAATCCCAATTCCTTTGACATTGTTTTCACCTATAAACCATTATACTAAATTTAACCTAAAATAAAAAGAGAATAACTCATATTAAACGCATTATTCTCGTTTTTTGTTCTTCAGGGTTATAACTAGATACAATATCTAAATTATATAAAACATTAACCAGATCTTTTCTAGAATGAGGAGCAAAACACTCAACATCCATTTTTTCAAAACCCGCAATATATTCAAAACCTAAACTCATTTCCGATTGACCGGCAACCATCAATTGTTTTCTATCAGTAATATCATAAAATTTATCATCATAATATAACGCATATTTTACATTGTCTGATTCAATATTAAGTGTCGGCTGACCATCAATATTAATAAGTCTTCCCATTTGACATACACAAACTGGTATTTTTGGCATATAATTTTCAGATTGGTTGTGCTTTTGGATTTGACATTCTATATATTTTGAGGTTTTTGAACTTATTTTATCAAGAATTAAGAAACGAGCAAGTTCTATTTGTTCTTTTTTACGTTTTATAATTCTTTGTTTTTTGCGTTCCAACGTTTCTACATATTCAGGATTACTAAAAGTAATTTGCTTGATTTCGGCGATATATTTTTTACCATCTTCTACTTTATTATCTGACCAAAAATCAATTTCTTCTAAAGTGTCAATTATATAAAAATGATTATCAACCTTAATACAATATTCTTCTTTACTTTCTGTCATACTTATACGTATTTCATTAGTTAGAGGCTCGTTTTTAAGTCGCTCACTTATTTGCTTAGCTATGTCTTTTTCATTTAAAACTTTTATAACCGCACATCTATAAGCTACTCCTGGCTTATCATTCTCCATTTTGATACTCCTCCAATATTTTTTGTACACCCCACCAAGGAAGTAAGGCACATTTTTTTCGGTTAGGTTGTTTATAAATATCATCATAGACTATGGCACCTTCCAAGATTTCTGCATTATATTCTTTTTCATCAATCATATTTAAAAAGTTAACTAGTATTTCTTTTACCTCATTAGTACTTTTACCTATTAAAGTTTCAACCATTATTGAAGCTGAACTAATACATATAGCGCAAGCTTCACCGTCAAAACGAATGTCTTTGATTGTATCATCTTTTATTTTCGCCATAACATTAATTTCATCGATACAACTTTGATTATTCATGTTAACTTTAATATACGTATCATCTTCTATCAAACCTTTATTTTGGGGATTTTGATAGTGTTCTAAAATAATACTTCTTTTTAGGTTAGCATCCATATATCTCTCCCCCATTAATTAAGTAAGATTATACTATTATTTTAATAGAAAAGCAAGAAAAAAGCACTTATGCGCTTATCTAGACTCCACTATTAATTTAATTGCAGTTCGCTCTTCCCCATCGATAACTATATCAGTGAATGCGGGTATACAAATTAAATTCTTTCCACTAGGAGCAACAAAGCCTCTCGCAATAGCCACCGCCTTGATAGCTTGGTTTAAAGCTCCCGCTCCTATGGCTTGTATTTCTACCGTTCCTTTTTCCCTAAATACATTTGCTAAAGCGCCGGCAACTGAATTGGGGTTTGACTTAGATCTTACTTTAAGTGTTTCCATATATATTAATTCCTCCTTTGTTATAATAAATTATATGAGGCACTATTAGTTTTAGAATAAAAAGGAGGAATTGGAATAAATTTTATAATAAGTACCATCACAGTCCACATCTCCCCCCTACGTGCCAATAATTTTTATAAAAGTTATTGACTTTTTAACTTAATATACGTATAATTAAAAATGCCTACTAATGCGGGTGTAGTTCAATGGTAGAACTCCAGCCTTCCAAGCTGATAACGTGGGTCCGATTCCCATCACCCGCTCCAAAAGAGAAAATCGTCGCACCAATCATTGTGACGTTAATGATTAAATCAACTAAAATAGTTGGTTTTTTGTTGAAAGAAAGGATTGGTGTGCTATAATGTTAAAAGTAGTAAAGAAAAAAATCAATATGAGTGATGAACTCAAATCTAAAATCGAGTGGTCTTGCAGATTAAGTAAGCAAACCTATGAAATTATTGAAGGTTGCCTACGAGTAGTAGAACGTACGAATTTAGCGTATGTTGAACCACATAAGGTTATAATAAATAACCGATTATATCTGTTCTTTAACGAACAAGATAACTTCTATGTTGGAGATTTAAAGAAGAAAATTCCTCTAACAAAGTTGCAAGAATACATAGCGAGATACCAATGATTTTAGAAAATGATTATTGATTTAGCAGTAATAAGTAAAATATTTCTAAAATCCAAGGTGCCAAGCTATGTGACACCTATTTTGTGTTGTTTCGGTGTCCTTTCATTAAAAGAGAGGAGAAACGAAAATGGTTAATGAAAGGCAGGAACGGAAAGTCGCAGGTGTTTATTTAAGGGTAAGCACCGAAGATCAAGTCAGAGAAGGATTTTCATTGTCAGAACAGAAAGAGAAACTCCTTCAGTTATGTAGTTTTAAGGAAATAGAAGTATATAAGGTCTATGAAGATGCAGGTATATCTGCTAAAGACACTAATAGGCCAGCCTTTCAGAGTATGCTAGAGGATATGAAGAAAGGCAAGATTAACTATATTGTTGCTTATAAGTTAGACCGAGTAACAAGAAGTGTCAGAGATTTAGAAGAACTAATTGGTCAGTTGGAGAAATATAACACATATCTACTCTGCGATAGAGATGATGTTAATACTTCAACTGCAAACGGCAAATTTTTCGTAAGAATGCTTACAGTATTATCACAACTAGAAATTGAAATTGTTTCAGAACGTACCAAGTTTGGATTAAATGGTGCAATTAAATCTGGACATCTACCGGGTACAGTTCCACTAGGTTACAAAAAAGATGGTAAAAAGAAAACAGTAATTGATCCAGAAACTGCCCCTATTGTTAAACGGATATTCAATATGTATCTTGAAGGCAAAAGTTTTCAACAAATATCCAATATCTTTAAGGAAGAAAAGCTACTCTATCCCACTAAAAATTGGAAAGATACAATGATTATGAAAATAATTGATAATCGTATCTATATGGGAGATTATGAACAGTACAAAAGAATTGCTAAAAAACAAAATCTTGAACCAGTAATTTATATGAATGTTGTTGAACCACTAATCTCCAGAGCAATGTGGGAAGAATGTCAGCACCAAAAAGAAAAGAATCAAAGAACTTATACCAGAGATAGAGTCTATACCTTCTTTCAAAGATTACAGTGTCCCAAGTGTGGCAGAATAATGAAATGCAAAGGTTCTGGTGGTGCTAAAAGAAAATATATGTACTACACTTGTGAGAAATGTAGAATCAATTACCGAGAAGATTTAATTGAAAAGGAACTAAAAAATTTCATCTATGATTTATTAGAATATGATATGGCAGTTAAAAAATATTTTCTACCAATACTAGCTGATAAAAAAGATAATAATACAGATAAACTTGATAAAGAAATAGCTAGTCTTGAAAAACAGAGAGAACGAATTAAAAAGGCTTATGTTAGTGGTATTGTAGAAATGGAAGATTTCTCTAATGATTATAAAATTATTGAAGAAAGATTAGAAACTCTCGAAAAACAAAAAGTTGAAATGCTTGATTTAGATAACGAAGTATTCACTCCCCACCAGTTAATGGCAGATAGAGATATTGAGCGAGAAACGCATATAAGACTTGATACTCTAAATGAAGTTATTAAAACTGAATGGGAAAGTAAAACTAAAGAAGAAAAGCAAGAGTTTATTTCTAAATTTATTGATTCCATTGTATTAGTTAAAAATGGGAATTATCTAGATATTGAAAAGATTAACTTTAGAAGTTCATTTAAAGAACAATTAGTAAATTTTTTTAAAGCAGGAATAGTTGATTTAGCAGTTCCAATTGATGTAAATGGTGAAGAAGAATTTTTCAGAGCTACACCAAATATTACAAAAGAACAACTTGATGAGTATCTTGGCAGACTAAATAAATATTTTGAAACTTCATTCTATGAACTTTATGAAGAAGTTGATGATGTAACTAATGAAGTAAATTATATTTATCAGCCAAAGAAAGATGAAAAAATAATTCGCTTTGTAGTAATAGAAAATAAAGATACGTTTCCTATTAAAAAAGAAGATGTCGATGCAACTTATGGAATAGTCGCCTATAAACAAAACCGACCAGTCGCCTTAACAAATTAACGTGGCACGTTCTGTTGGTGGTACACCAATGGAAGTGGCGATAGTTAGTTTGAAAAGCCTCGCAGAGCCACCTAGAGTTTTGATGCTTGTGTCAAAACTCATAGGGGGTTAGAACTTTTGGCTTATCAAAAGTAAATAATAAAAGAAAGGTTAAATTATATGGGTGAGTTAAGTTATTCATTTCATATAGGAAGCGATAAAAACAGAAGAAAAAGTGCAAATAAAAAAGCGAAAAGTAACAGTTCAAAATCAACATCTTTATCAAATAATGGTATTCAAAATGCTACTCAATTATCAAAAGTCAGTAGGCATAATTTAGAATTTTATGATCGCAGACTAATTCAAATTATTGAAGGAACTTCAGATTTATATAAAGATACACAAGATTTATATAAAAAAGAATTTGAAGAAAGTAGAATTGAATATAATAATAATCAAGCAAGAGAAGACAGAAAAATCAAAAATTATTTCAGACACATTTCCGATAGTTCTAACAGAGATTTAGCTTGTGAAGTTATAATCCAACTTGGAGATATGGAATTTTGGAAAGATAAATCTAAAGAAGAATGTTATAAAATGGTTGAAGTATTTAAAGAACAAATCAAAGATTTATCAAAAGTAGTCCCAGAATTTAAACTAGCAAATGCTACAATACACTTTGATGAATCATCTCCCCATCTTCATATTGTTGGGGTTCCTATTAAAGATGGTTATAAGAACGGAATGAAAAAACAGGTTGCTAAAAGTCTAGTATTTACTAAAAGTAGCTTGAAAATTATTCAAGATAAGATGAGAGAATGTTGTATCAATTCATTTAATAAAACCTATAAAACAAATCACTTGCTGAAAGAAAAGGAAATCGGTAGAAATAAAGATGTCAATGTCAAAGATATGCCATATTATAAAGATATTCAAATTAAGGAATTAAAAAAAGAACTGAAACAAGTCAAAGAAATTGTTGCTGAACAAAAAGAAGAAATTAAAGGTTTAACCAAACAAGTATTGTTCTTCAAAAATTTATGGGTAAAATTAAAAAGATTTTTCCGAAATAAAGCTTGTTACAATAAAAATGAAACTTACGAAAAAGTTACCAAAGATTTACACGAAAACCAACTATTTACCAAAGAGGATATGGATCAGATTATGTATGGTCAACCTATCCCAGATATAAAAACTAATAAAAATTTAGAGAGGTAAATGGTAAAAATGAAAGATTTAATAAATGCAGGTTTTGAGAAAGCTGTTAAGGAATCATATATAAGATTTCTTACTCACAGAATAGTTAATGAGTTTATGGCTTATAAAAACCACTTAAATATTAACGAATATAATTTCAATCATATTGTTAAAGGTGCGGAAGATACTATAAACTTAACAGAAAAGGAAATGAAACAAATAATAAAAGACTGTAAGAAAATCCTAAAAGGAGTTTATGGAATTAGAATTATAAACGAAAATCCAATTAGATTGGAGGAAGTTTACAGATGATAACTTATTTAAAACAAGGAGATTACTTTATACCAGATTTAACTTTAAAAAGTAAATCTCCTACTTCTTTCGGGAAGTATGGACAGCTAAGATTAAATTATTTAAAACAGCATAATAAAGTTTTATATCAACAATTATTAGCAAAAGATGAACTAACTAAACATTTAATTGATACTGATGAAGTTGCTACTGCAAGAGTTGATATGATAATTAAGTCACTTGCCGAAAAAGAAAAAGTTGATGAAAATTTAAAAGCTAATAATCAACTTAAATGGATTGGTTTTATGAATAATTTTAAATCACAGGCTGAAGAAATAGTGTTTAATGAACTAATATATAACTAATTTCTTTCCGCTAGTAATAAATTTCTAGTTTAATACTAGAAATTTTTTTGGTTCAAACTATTTATAAAATGTCCTAAATATGGTATTATTTAATAGAAAGAAGAAGGAGGAATCTAAAATGAATTTATGGATTTATATACTAATTGGTTTTATTGCTTTATTATTGATTTATATTTTTGTTACATATAATGCTTTTATAAAATTAAGTAATAAAGTGAAAGAGGCTTTTGCAACTATGGATGTTTACTTGAAAAAAAGATGGGATTTGATCCCAAATATTGTAGAAACAGTAAAAGGTTATGCTAAACACGAAAAAGATACTTTAGAAAATATTATCAATTTAAGAAATGGTGCTTATGATAAGATGTCTTTAAATGACAAAATTGATACAAATGAAAAACTAACAGCAGGTATTTCAAAGCTAATGATGTTAGCGGAAAATTATCCTGATTTAAAAGCAAACCAAAATTTCTTGGATTTAAGTTCGCAACTATCAAAAGTAGAAGAAGATATTGCAAATTCAAGAAAATATTACAATGCAGTTGTTAGGAATATGAATGATAAAGTTCAAATGTTTCCGAGCAATATTTTTGCTGGATTATTTGGATTTAAAGAAGCTAAGTTTTATGAAGTAAATGAAGCTGAACGTGAAAACGTACAGGTGAAATTGTAATGAAAAGGGTTGTCTTAAGGGTATTAGCAAGTGTCTTTACTTTATTATTTTTAGTTATACCTATTTTTCAAGTGTATGCATTAGATTATACAAGTGATTATTATCCTATTAAGGATATTGTTAATTTAGAAACAGATGATGCTGTTTATGAAAATGTAAGATTTAATAATTCTTATTTTAATTGGGGAGAATTGACTTCATACGGAAGTTTGGATGGTACATTATATAGTAAATTAAGTAATGGATTAAGAATGGATCATGTGATTTATTATTATGATTCTAATAAAAATCTAATTGGTCAATCTGAAAAAACTGAATTTCCACCATCCAAGAATGCTACTGCTAATGTTTATGGAATGAATGTTATTTTATATTCGAAAGAATTAAAACCAAATCATACTGTTAATGACATCGCCTATTATCAAATACATTATGTTAGTAGTGTTGATAATAGAAATAATGATAACAATATAAACAATAATATAAATCATAATAATAGTAATATAAACACTATTGGAAATGGCGAGTATGCTTTAACCAAATATACTTTTAATATAATTGTAAATGAAAACAACTCGTTTAATATTACCGAATATATTACTGCTCAATTTAATGTTCCAAAGTTAGGAATATATAGAAAGCTACCACTAACAAATCAAATAACTAGATTAGATGGAACAAAAGCTAGAAATAGAGCTAGAATAACTGATATTACAGGAAATCAAATCTATAAAATATATTCAAGTGGTGGTTATAGAGTAATAGAACTTGGAGAACCAGATGGTGGAAATAGAAGTACAGGCACTAAAGAATACACAATAAACTACTTATATAACATTGGTAGAGATACTGGTAAAGGATATGATGAATTTTACTTTAACTTAATAGGACCAGAGTGGGATACTACAATTAGTGATATTTCATTTACTATTACAATGCCAAAAGAATTTGATAAATCTAAATTAGGATTTTCAAGTGGTGCAGTTGGATCGACCATCAATAATGTAACGTATGAAGTAAATGGAAATGTTATAACAGGAAGTTATAATGGTGTTTTAAACGCAGGAGAAGCATTAACTGTTAGATTAGAACTACCAGATGATTATTTTGTAGGTGCGGATAATAATTTAAGTTTAATGCTAATTATATTCTTTGTATTACCAATATTGTTTGCAATTATTTCATTTATACTATGGTTTAAATATGGTAAAGATGAGAAACCAATTGAAACAGTTGAGTTTTACCCTCCTGAAGGATTTAATAGTGCAGAAGTAGGATTTTTATATAAAGGAAAAGCTGAATCAAAAGATGTTATATCGTTACTAATATACTTGGCTAATAAAGGATATATAAGAATTGAAGAATCAGAAGAAAAAGTTTTATTCTCTACTAAAAAAGGATTTAAAATAGTCAAAATAAAAGAATACGACGGGAATAATCCTAATGAAAGAATATTCTTAAATGGATTATTTAAAGCTAAATCAGTTCTTGGAGTAACATCATTAAAGGAAGCGATGTCAATGATGAAAAATCCTCAAGCGTTAGCAGAACAAACATCTACAGTAGAAATGCAAGAGGTTACAGCGACAGATTTACAAAATAATTTTTATATAACTCTTAATGCAATTATCAAAAGCTTAAACGATAAGGAAAATAAACATAAAATATTTGAAAAAGCAACAGCTGGCAAGTCGGTGGCAGTTATACTAATGATAATAGTTTCCGTATTTACTATAATAGGAATTCCTACTTTGGAATATGCAGGAATTGGTGAACTCACAATGACTTTGTTTATTACATTGTTCTATGTTCCTTTCTATGCAATTGGTTTATCTAAAGTGATGCCTTTACCAATTAGGATTTTTTGGTTAGGATTTACAATGTTTCATTCAGCAATGTTCTTTATGGGACTTCCAATAAGAGAAGCATTATATGATCCCATTATATTAGTAGGTTTCTTGCTTGGTATAGTTAGTATAATTGTAATGATTATCTGCTTTAAAGCAATGCCTAAAAGAACTCATTATGGTAATGAAATACTAGGAAAACTTAAAGGGTTTAAAAATTTCTTGGAAACAGCAGAAAAACCAAAATTAGAAGAATTATTTATGCACGATCCAAAATATTTTTATAACATTTTACCTTATACTTATGTTTTAGGAGTATCGGATAAGTGGATTAAGAAATTTGAAAGCATAGCTTTACAATCTCCTGATTGGTACAGTGGAAGTACAGCGTTCAGTATGGCTTCGTTTGGAAGTTTTATGACTTCTACTATGGCGACAGCAAACAGTTCAATGTCATCTAGTCCATCAAGTAGTGGCGGCGGTTCTGGTGGTGGGTCATCTGGAGGCGGTTCTGGAGGCGGCGGTGGAGGTTCTCGTTAATGAGAATCTTTTTCTTTTTTACTCTCACTTAGTTGTATAAGTTCTCTTTTAGAAATTTCTAATCGAAAACTAGTTGCCATTCACGGCCGAAAAATCGGCTGTGAGCCCTTTATTTAAGGAAAAACTGAAATTTAAACTTTTTTGAAAAAATTTTCAAAAATTTCAAGAAGTCCTATAAATACTGGCTCCGTTTAAAAAACCAAATTTTATTCACAGTCGACAAAATTTCGTATTTGCCTAGTATCTACCAAAGTTCGCAGAGGCCGTGAATAGTAACGAAAACTATTGCAGTAATTTCAATATCTGCTATAATTTAATTAGTTGATTTATTCAACTCTTATTAAAGCATTAATTTCGCAGATAAGAACCGTTAATGCTCCAGATGAAAAACATCGCACCAAATGAGTGCGATTTTTTATAAATTTTTTTAATATGAGGAGATGCAAGAATTATGAAACAAGAAAAAAAGATTTTAATTGATGTTGGCGGAAAAAAGATAAGGATAAAAACAAATGGTACTATCATAGATAAACAAATTACTGAAAGTGAATTAAAAGAAATTATCAAAAATAGTAATTGCGATACGGCATTAATCTCTTATAATGCTCATATAAACTTCGATAAACAAATAATTTTAGGTAAAAGTTGTAATGAGTTATTTAAAAATTTAACAAGGGAAGAAATCATAGAAAAATATAATCTACCTGAAAACACAATCATTATGAATGATGGTGAGGCTCATGCCTTATCTTTTGATTTAAAACCAGCTGATTATCCATTTTTAAATATTGCATCAGGTACTAATATTGGAATGGCCTTATTGTTAAAAGAAAATAGTTTTTATAGAGAAAATGATTGTAATTTAGAATTATATAATATTGTTAAGTTTGTTTTTGTTTATGGAAGAAATCACGTTGAAAATGCACAACAAAAAAACTACGATATTGCATTATCAAATTTACTTAATTTAACAAAATATCTTGTTTTGTATTTTGAAAAAGAAAAAGGCATTTCGATAAAAACAGTAGGCATAACAGGTGGTTTGGCAAATACTATATATAAAAAGGACAAAATCAATTTTAAAAACAAAGTCGATGAAGTTGAAAAAATGTATGGATATTCTATAAAACTAGATAATATTGATAATCCAAACAATGTATTCATTGGGCTTGAAAAGAAGCTTTAAAAGCTTGTATTACTAAATATTTTTAATAAAACAATAGTATTTTTTAAATATAGTGTTATAATAGTATTAGAACAAAATAAAAAGGAGGTTTCTATAATGGAAGAAACAAAAAAGAAAACATTATACACAAAACTTACAGCTGGTTTTTCACTAATTGCAGCCCTAACCGCAATAGCGATATTGGTGATAATTTTATTTACTGATAACAAACCTAATCAACCTAACCAACCTAGTCAAAACAACGAAGCAAAAAATCCAGTAAATGAAAATAATCAAGCTGAGGAAAGTGATTTGGTTAAGGCGGTTAAAAAACTGCCCGATTCTGATGCTTTAGAATTTATTTGTATCAAACTAAACGGTTTTTGGGTTTTCGATTATCAGTTTTTTGGCTTTATCGATGGCGAGAACAAACAATTTATCCAATACGGTTTATACGCAACTTCATATGGTGTTAATGGTGAAATAAAAGATGCAAAAAGCACTGGTGATAATTCATTTAGTTTAACTATATTTGTCCCTGCTGTTCCAGCAAATGAAATGAATGATGCTATACCAGAAAGAACTGAAACTATTCATGTCGACATCAGTACCTTTGATGTAGATGGGAAAATAAAGGTTAAAATTGGTATGCTAGGTGATGGAGAGTGGAACACTTACAAATTTGGTGGGAAATCACTAGAAGAAGCCTACAATTAAAAAATAAATAAAAAAATGAATGGAGGTGGGAAATATGAAAAAAGTATTAAGTTTGGCAGTAATTGGAATATTCAGTTTAGTTCTTACAGGTTGCGGAAATACTACACTTTCTTGCACACAAGATGGTGATACTTATAAATATGAATTAAAAGATGGGAAAATAGTAAAAGCTTGGGAAAATGGTAAGGCCGTTTCGAAAAGTGAATTAGATGATACAAATGTATTTTTTAAAGATAAAACTAATAAAGAAACAGAACAAGCTATAAGAGATCTAGTCAAAATGAGTGGCGGATCATGTAAATAAAGTATAAATCGAGTGTTAATTCACTCGATTTATTTTTAATACTTTTATTAAACAAATTACATCAAAAATCACCATAAATTGGAAAATATATTTTAATTATGATAAAATGTAAAAAGAGGGAAAATTATGATAAAAGTTAATAACACACATAAAGAAATAATTAGATATATAATTTTTGGAATATTAACTACGATTATTAATTATATTTCATATGTTATTTTGACTAGAATATTTACTGTTTCAGAATTATATAGTGTCGCAATTGCTTGGATAATTTCAATCATCTTTGCCTTTATCACTAATAAATTTTTTGTATTTAACAATAAAAACAACTTTATATTAAAAGAGTTCGCTCTATTTACAGGCAGTAGAGTTTCAACCCTTCTTTTGGATTTATCTTTAATGTTCATATTAGTTAAAGTTTTATTATTTAACGACCTTGTTTGTAAAGCAATAATTAATATATTAGTAATTGTTCTTAATTACATACTTAGTAAATTCTTGGTATTTAAGAAAGTGGTGAAGTAAATGAAAACATTGTCAATCGTTGTACCTTGTTATAATGAAGAAGAAAACATAACAACATTTTATAATGAAGTAACTAAGGTTACTAAAAAAATTAAAAACTTTAATTTTGAAATATTATTTGTTAATGACGGTTCAAAAGATAAAACATTAGAAATAATTAAAAATTTAAGCAATAAACCAAATATAAAATATATTTCTTTTTCTCGTAATTTTGGTAAAGAAGCTGCCATATATGCTGGATTAAAAAAATCAAGTGGTGATTATGTTTGTATAATGGATGTCGATCTTCAGGATCCTCCTAGCCTGCTTCCTGAAATGCTTGACCATTTAGAAAATGAAAATTATGATTGCGTGGCGACACGTAGTATTAGTCGTAATGGTTATTCTTTTATTAGAAAGACTTGTACTAGAATTTTTTATAATATCATCAATAAAGTCAGCAACGTTGAGATGATTGATGGCGCTAGAGATTTTAGAATAATGACAAAACAGATGGTAAATGCCATATTAAGCTTAGAGGAATATAACCGTTATTCAAAAGGAATATTTAGCTTTGTCGGATTTGATACCAAATGGATTACTTTTGAAAATCCAAAGAGAAATGCCGGAACTACTAAGTGGTCATTTTGGAAATTAGTTTTTTACGCTTTTGAAGGAATTATCGCTTTCTCAACCAAACCATTAGTTGTGGCGAGCCTTTTGGGAATTTTATTCTTATTTCTTTCAATAGTTTTGATATTTTGTATTATTATTGGAACTTTAGTTTTCGGTAACTCCACTTCTGGATGGCCATCTTTAGTTTGTCTTATTTTCTTTGTTAGTGGAATACAACTTTTTTGTACGGGAATATTAGGACAATATATGGCGAAGAACTATTTAGAAACTAAAAAAAGACCTATTTATATTATAAAAGAGGAAAAAAATGAAGATTAAAAAATATTATCCATATCTAATAATTTCTTTTACAGTTTTACTATTAGCTTTACTTTTAACACGCTTTGATTTTTTATATTTGTCAGAAACTGACTATTTATCTCAGCACAGTGTTTTTCCAGATTATTTTAGAAAACTATTTTATGATACGTTTGATTTTTTCCCATCTTTGGCTTTTAATATAGGTGGCGGAGAAAACATTTACAACTTCTCATATTATGGACTTTCAAACCCTATTATTTTATTTTCATACTTACTGCCATTTATTAATATGATAGATTACTTAACTATAGTTAGTATTGGCGTGCAAATAATAAGTGGTATTTTGATGTATAATTTATTACTTAAAAACAATATGAAAAACCCTTTATTATTAACTTTACTTTTTGTATTATCCGCCAGCATAACCTTTCACTCTCATAGACATATTATGTTTGTTAACTATATTCCCTTTCTTTTACTTGCTTTACATGGAGTTGAAAAATACCTTAAAGATAATAAATCATGGCTTTATTTAATATCTATATTTTTAATCATTATGACTAGTTATTATTTTGTTATACCTTCTGTTTTAACTATTGTTATCTATTATATATATAGGTATTATCAAATAAATAAAAATTTTCACGTGAAATATTTATTTTATTTCGGTATAAAAATGATTATACCCTTGCTTATGAGTTTACTTCTAATATTACCAACAGCGTTTGCTTTACTTGGAAATAGGAGTTCTAGTGAAGCACTTACTTTATCTTTTTTACTAACTCCTAGATTTGATATTAACAGTATTATGTATAGTTCTTACGGTATGGGTTTAATAGGATTATTCCTAATTAGCTTGCTTAATAACTTGTTTAATAAAGAAAAAGAGAAGAAATATTTAAGTATCTTTTTACTGGTGCTTTTAATTTTTCCACTATTCATAGCTGGTTTGAATGGTATGTTATATATAAGTAATAAAGTTTTAA
>Ga0082212_10006788_pt1 | contig 15280 bp, 12 predicted proteins | sample TergutNt197P3_FD_71548 | JGI IMG/M metagenome (GOLD analysis project Ga0082212, IMG submission 71548) | Neocapritermes taracua P3 segment gut microbial communities from Petit-Saut dam, French Guiana - Nt197 P3 | ecosystem: Host-associated > Arthropoda: Insects > Digestive system > Gut ...
GACCATCACCTACGGGCAAACGGAGTGCTCCCCCGGCATGACCATGAGCCGTACGGACGATCCTCTTGAATTGCGCGTATCCACCGTGGGAAAACTACTGCCTTTCACGGAGGGAAAAATCGTCAATCCGGAAACAGGCCTCGAGGCGCCTCGAAATACGCCCGGCGAAATCATCACCCGAGGTTATCACGTGATGAAAGGGTACTACAAAATGCCTGAAGCCACACGGCAAGCTATTGACGAGGACGGCTGGCTGCACACGGGCGATATCGGCACGATGGATCAGGATGGTAATTTCCGCATCACCGGACGTTTGAAAGACATGATCATTCGCGGCGGGGAAAACATCTACCCCAGGGAAATTGAGGAATATATGTATACACATCCCGCGATTTCGGACGTGCAAGCCGTCGGTGTTCCCGATGAAAAATACGGCGAGGCGGTCTGCGCCTGCGTGATTTTGAAAGAGGGGCGCACCGCCGCGGAAGAAGAACTGATTCACTTTGTGAAAAGCGGCCTCAGCCGGCACAAAGCGCCCCGGTATATCCTGTTTATGGATCATTTTCCCATGACAGCCAGCGGAAAAATACAAAAGTATAAACTTCGCGAGATGGGTGTTGAACGACTGGGACTTAACAATGCGGCGAGTATTGAAACCGCCTAAGCAGCCGCGCTTACAAAGGCAAGAGGAGAATCGTCCGTGGGCTCAAATAAGGATAAAACCAATGTGATGCGTATTCTGGATCAGAAAAAGGTTATCTATCGCCATTGTTTCTATGATGATGCGATTGTGAATGCTCTGGACGCGGCCGCCTTGATGGGCAAAAACCCCGCGGAGGTCTTTAAAACCCTTGTGACTGTCGGGCGGTCTCGCGCGCATTACGTTTTTATGGTTCCGGCAAACAAAGAGTTGGATTTCAAAAAAGCCGCCTCGGCAGCCGGAGAAAAATCACTGGAAATGATACCGCAAAGTGAACTGTTGCCCCTGACGGGGTATATTCATGGTGGTTGTTCCCCCATCGGAATGAAAAAAGCGTTCAAAACCTTTATTGATCAATCTGCGGATTCCATTGATGTTATTAGCTTTTCAGGAGGTCGTACCGGCTCGCAAGTGCAAATGCCGCTTCAGGAACTGCAAAAGATTTTGCCTGTGACCCTTGCGGAGCTCTAGGCGTTGGTGGTACGATTCCAACAAAGGAGGCTTGCTATGCAGCGCAGCGTATTAGCAGTCCATGATCTATCCTGTGTGGGGCGCTGTTCGCTTACGGTCGCGCTTCCCATTCTTTCAGCGGCGGGCATCAATACTGCCGTCATCCCTACAACCTTGCTCAGCACCCATACTGGAGAATTTGTCGACTACACACGCTTGGATCTGAGCCATCAGCTTCTGCCAATCGCACAACACCTGGCAAAACAGAATCTTCACTTTGATGCCTTATATAGCGGATACCTGGCTTCCAGCGATCAGGTACAAAAAATTTTGCAGATCATCGACCTGCTTGCAGACCCTTCCACCCTTCTGCTGGTGGATCCTGCCTTCGCAGATTATGGCAAAATGTACACATCGCTGGACGACTCCCATCCCAATGAAATGCGGCGTTTATGCGCCCGAGCCCATACGATTGTGCCCAACCTCACCGAAGCCGCCTTCTTACTAGGGGATGTCTACCCGGGAAACCATGTATCCCCCGCGTATGTCGGCGAATTGGCGAAAGGCCTTTCCGCGCTGGGTCCAAAAAATGTAATCATCACCGGTATTTCTTTTGAGCAATCCAGAACGGGTATTGCGGTATACCAAAATGGGATGGAAGAGCCTGTATACAACTTCACACATCGCTGCAAAGGAACATTCCACGGCACCGGCGATGTTTACGCCAGCTTCCTGCTGGCAGCGCTGCTAAGCGGCAAACCCTTTATAGCGGCCGCAGCGCTGGCCATGGAGCTTACATACGACAGCATCCGCCTGACCCTGGCCGAAGGGCAGCCCCTGCGCTTTGGCGTACAGTTTGAACGTGTGCTCCCTAAGCTGTTGGCATCACTAGACCTATTAAACCCCATAGAGTGCGGCAACTGAAGGCCGCAGCGGCCTCCGGCTTTCCCGCCGCCTGAAAGCAGGTACGAATCGTGGATATCTCTTTGCACTATACCTATATGGGCGACGGTTTCCCTCTGCTCTTGCTTCACGGCAACGGAGAAAGCGTTTCGTATTTTAAGAACCAAATGGAATCCCTTTCCCGCCATGCTCGTGTGATTGCCGTTGATACCAGAGGACATGGCCTCTCCCCTCGTGGGGAAAAGCCATTTACCCTTACGCAGTTTGCGGAGGACCTGAAGGATTTCTTGGATGAGCTGAACATTGCGCAAACAGATCTTCTCGGCTTCAGCGACGGCGGAAATATCGCTTTGCTCTTTGCCATACAACATCCACACCGGGTTCACAGGCTTGTGCTGAACGGCGCAAACTTAAATCCGTGGGGTGTTCAGCCTATTGCGCAAACGCTCATCTGCGCCTTGTTCGGGTTTGCCTGCCTGCTTTCCCCCTTTAGCGCCAAGTACAGAGCAAAAAAGGAAATGCTGGGCCTCATGGTGCTTGAACCCCGCATTTCACCGGAAGCCTTATCTCAAGTAACCAATCCAACACTGGTGATTGCGGGCACCCGCGACATCATCCGAATGCGGCACACCCGCTTCATCGCAAAGGCTTTGCCTAACGCCCAGTTTTGTCTGCTGAAAGGCGATCATTTTATCGCCAGCAAAAGGCCAGCCGCATTCAATGAGGTTGTTATCCGCTTTCTCTATAGCCGTGCAGAGAAAAGCCGCCGTTTGAAACGATGAATGAGGCTAAAAATTTATATTTTCATAACGTAGCCGAATCGCCTTGCTCTTTGTCGCTATTGCACCGGCTTGCCGCAGGCCTGGCAGAACTTTGAACCTGCCTCCAACGTTGCGCCGCATGCGCCGCAGCTTGTAGAAGCATTCTGTTGCGCGCCGCATGCGGGACAGAACTTGCTGTCGGCGGCGATAGCCTGACCGCAAGCCGCGCATGCTGCCATAGAGGTTGCAGGGGCTTGGGCTTGAGGAACGCTGCCCGCGTTCATGCTTTGGGCAAACATCTGGCCCATGGCCGCCCCGGCGCCCATGCCGACGCCCATGCCCGCCATGCCGCCGGGGTTGCTGGCGGCCTCACGCATGGCTTCCGCCGCCTGAAACTGAGCATACTTGTTCAAGTCGCCAACCACGCCCATGGATGTACGCTTATCGATGGATTTTTCCACTTCTTCCGGCAAGCTGATGTTTTCAATCACAAAGCTGCATAGTTGCAATCCCAGGGCCTCTACCCTGGAACCCAAGGTTTGAAGCGCGTATTGGCCCAATTCATCGTAATTGGCCGCCAAATCCAGCGCAGGAATCTTGCTCTGCGCGATGGCGTCGCTGAGTCCGGAAACCAGCGTACGGGTGATCTGTCCCTCCACGCCGTCCACAGTAAACAACCCGCTTGTGCCAAAGACCTCTTTCAGGAATACGGTTGGATCCTTCACCTTAAAGGAGTAAATACCGAAAGCGCGGATACGGATCATGCCGAACTCGCTGTCACGCATCATTACAGGATTGCTGGTGCCCCACTTTACATCCAAAAATTGCTTTGTGTTAATAAAGTATAAGTCACTTTTAAAGGGAGAGTTAAAGCCGAACTTCCAACTCTTCAGCGCGGTCATGACCGGCATATTTTGTGTGGACAACTCATAGCGGCCCGGCGTAAAGATATCCGCGAGCTGTCCTTCGTTTACAAAGACGGCCTCCTGGCTTTCTCTCACGGTGAGCTGCGCGCCCATCATGATCTCTTTGCCGTTCATGTCGTAACGATACACCATGGTGTTCGCGGAGTCGTCCGTCCATTCAATCACATCAATGAGCTGGCTGGTGATAATGTTTTTAATGATACCCATGTCTTTTTCCCCTTTTCCTATTCTAATACTTATTACACTTGGTGTTCTTCCGCCGCAAAAGCCGTCAGGCTGTCCATCCTTCTAATCTCGGCAAGTTTCATGGACAGCCCAAGACAATCCTCAATCTGTTCCAATACATCCTGTATAAATCCCAGCGCCTGCTCGGGTTCCAACTCCTCGCCATTCCAACATTCCGGTTTGGAAGAAACCATGACCCGAACTTCCTTTGGCGACAAAACGGCCGGATAAAACCGCAAATAGTCGTGCTCCTGCCCAAAAAAGTTCCGCAGGGCCACCTCCAAACGATCGCTTCCATAATGCCAACGTTCTGCGATAAAACTATTGCCCTGCGGTATGTGGAGGCGAACATATAAACGGGGCGAATCAGCTCTTTCGTCGCAGCGAAGCAGCCTGTGATTGGCCAGGATGGACTTTTTTGTTGGCGCCATACCGCATAAGAGCTTTTTGATCCATCTTTCCCTGGCCAACTGAAAACGGTGAATCCGGTCCATGTCGTCATTGGAATTATCGGCATGCAACTGCGCGAGCAACTGATAAACTTCCTTGCAGACAGCCCATTGCGCGTCTGCGTCATCGGCGATTTCAAAAATAGGCATCGTTGGGTTGGTTTCGTTTAAGCTGCCGATCAACGATTCGAACGCAGGATGATCATCCAAGGCGATCGCATCAATCTGGTGCTTTTTCATACTCTCCATTGCTTCATCCACGCTCTCGCGGATGCGTGGAGGCTTGAAGCCCATGGCTTCCCATCCTTCCATAGCGGTAAACATGTCTTGCACTCGCGGCTCTTTGGTAACCACCAGCAGTCTATACATGCCCGCACCTCCACGTCATGATGTTTATGGTACATGCATCATTATACTCATATGGCCCTAAAATTACAATATTTCGCGGAATTTAGATCATCGTGAGTAAAACCAACCGTTTTCATGGGATTGTCCGCTACACCGCCTTCCTTGGCAGCGTGATGTCCAGCTCGCTTGCCAGCTCTACCAACGTATCCAAGGCGGTTATGATTTGCTCGGGCTTATGCTCACTGATGACGCAGAAACGGAGCCGCGCTTTGTTTTTAGGTACTGCCGGATACACAGCCGGCGGCACGAAAACCCCTCTTTCCCGCAGCTTGTTGCTTAACAAAAAGGCGTCTTCATCCAAACCTACCATCACGGGGATAATTGCGGAATGCCTGGCCAAGCAAATATCCAAATGGCGCTGTTCCGCTTCTCGTACAAAGGTGTCAATGTTACGCTGGATGGCTTGCATGATAGCGGGTTCACTCCTGAGCAACCGGATGGCGCGGAGGGTGGCCGCCGCCAAAGGCGGCGAAATGCCGACGCTGAACACAAATCCCGGCAAGTTGTAACGCATGTACTCAATAATGGCTTTTGGCCCGGCTAAATATCCCCCGCAAGTCCCCAAGCCCTTGGATAGCGTACCCATTTTAATATCAATATCATCGGGCTCCAAATGGAAATACTCATCCACACCGGCGCCGGTTTCGCCGATTACGCAAGCGCTGTGCGCCTCGTCCACCAGTAAAAAACAACCATACTTTTTCTTCAGCGCCACAAATTCAGGCACATCCGCGATATCTCCATCCATGCTATAAGCGCCTTCAATGATGATCAGCACCTTAGCAAAATGATCCCGCTGGGTGCGAAGAATGCTTTCCAGCGCGGCATGGTCATTATGCGGAAAAGGTTTTGCCGTGGCAAGGCTCAACCTGCATCCCTGCTCAATAGAGTTATGCGCCAGGGCGTCATAGACAATCAAGTCGTCGCGTCCGCAGAAATTTCCAACGAGCGTCACATTGGTAGAGTGCCCGCCCACAAGCACCAGAGCGCTTTCAGCGTGTTTCCAATCCGCTATTTCCCGTTCCAGCTCTTGGTAGAGAGGTGTTTCACCCGCCAGTAAACGGCTGCCGCTGGCACTGGTGCCATACTGGTCAATCGCTTTTTTAGCGGCTTCCTGAACCTCCGGATGACCACTCATACCAACATAATTATAGCTTCCGAAATTCAGCACTTCCCGGCCTTCCATCAGGCTTTTGTCCAGCAGCGGTGTGTCGTGACATACAAAGTAAGGATTTTCGACACCCTCGGTCAGCAATGCTTGCTGCCGCTGAAAAAAAGCCTGAAACTCCGGTGATTCCTCAAAACGGGTAATGGGGCTCGCCTCATCATTGATCTTGCGACGGGCAACATTCTCGTAGGCGACATTGCCGTTGATCTTATCAAACAGCAACGCGCTTAAGTCGTTCACCGTGGTACATCGCCCATATTCCTCCACGGGAATCAACACGTTGAAAAGCTCTTCCACCTTCAATGAAATGGAGAGTACCTGGAGGCTGTCGCCCCCCAACTCATCAATAAAATGAGCATTGGCGTCCAAGGTGTCTTCCGCAATATCCAGCGCCTCCGCATAAAGGGCGGAAACCTTGCGCTTGATTTCGCCTATGGGCATCCCTGTGGGCTGAACCTCCGTAACCTGTATTTCGGCAAGAGGCGGCTCCGGTATCGCCTCTCGCCTTCTGGAAAGGCTCAGTTCCAAATAAGCAATGGTTTTATTCTGTATGCGCTCCTTAAGTTCAACCCGTTTTACCTTGATCCCGTTGACCAGGGGCAGGTTCTCCGGCGTTACCAATACCCGGGTCAGACGCTTTATCGCGGATTGTTTCTCATTAATTTGCATCACGCGGTTAAGGATACCCTCCAAAAACGCTTCATCCTTATAGTGCTCGCCAACGTTTAATATCAGGGTGATATCCTCATATTTTTGATCTTTCCCGGCTTTTTTAACGCCCAGCACCGAATACTGTTCTACGCCTTCCAGCACGGCAAAAACACCTTCCAATTCGTCCGGATGCACGTTTTCTCCGGACTCATTGATGATGATATCCTTGCAGCGGCCTTCCACAAAGACCCGGCCATCCATAGTGAGGCGAACAATATCGCCGGTGGAATACCAGCCGCCCTCCAGTACGTCCGGCGACAGCAATTGTCCGTCCACCATGCGCCCGGTATGGATGGACGCACCCTGGATCAACATTTCGCCGCGTCTTCCGGTGGCGTCGTTTTGGTGAATCCGATACTGTATGTTTCGCAATGGTTTTCCCACAGAACCGGACACCCGCTTGCGAAGGTTCATGGATAATTCCATGCTGGTAATGGATGTTTCCGTCATGCCGAAACCGCAAAGCGTATAATAACCCAAGGCATTTAGCAACTTCAGGTGCTCGCTGGGCGTATGGCTTCCGCCAAGAATAATCACGCGAATCTGGCTGCCCAGTGCGTTGCCGGTAATGCTCTTGAAAAGAACCTTCTCCGCCAGCCACAAGCCGAAAATGGGCATCAACGTCTGAACACCTAGGCTTAGACCCTTCATGATATAAAACATGCCCTTTTTCAATTTGCTTTCTTTAGCAAGCTTTTTTTGGATGGTGGTACATAGGTTGTTTGCCAGCAGCGGCACGGCAACCAGCATCTCTACGTTGCAGCGGCGGATCGTTTCCACGATGGTTGCGGGCGCTCTATCTTTTAAAAACACATTGGTGTATCCGACAAACCCTATCCACAACAGATTGGCAAAAAGGCCCAGCACATGATGGAAGGGAAGAAAAGCGAGTATGCGCGAACTCTTGTCTATGATGATACGGGCATTATCGTTATAAACGATCAGGCAGCTAAGCGCCTGTTCCGCAACAGAGCGGCCGTTGTACACATAAATACGGCTGGTACCTGTGGTTCCGCTGGTGCATAGCGCCACAGCGTCCGCGTAATCCGGTATAAAGCTTTCCACTGCGGGCGCAGCAAACAGGTCCGAAGCCCTGACAATTTGGACGTTCTCCAACCTTCGCTCCTTTGTTGTCACCATCACGGAACATCCTGCCTGCTTCAACAAATGAGCGATCATTTCATCTGAAAGTGATATATCCAGCGCCAAAACATTGTATCCCGCCTGAAGCAGCCCCCAAAACACGGGGAACCACTCCTTGCAGGTATCCATTGAGATGCCGACAAATTCTCCTTTTTGGTCCTGGCCGATAACGCCGCGCAAATAAGCGGCGTAGTTCCTGGTCATCTCACGGTATCCGGCATAGGTGATAATCCGCTCCCGACCGTCCACCAGTTCAATGGCGGCAGGTTCATCCTCATGGGCGCAAGTCAACTCAAAAAGGTTGCAGAGGCTCATGTTCTCCCGCAATAACCTGCCTTGTTCATTCATGTCTTGTCTTCCCATGTGACTCATCCTTTCTTCACGTAATAGCCACGTATCACCGCGAAAAAAAATCCGGGATTCAGCAGCGCGTGCAGCCAGCAGGCCAAACGCTGATCCAGCCTTGCCACACGCAGCCTATAGCGCATTTTTCGCCGGACGGTATTCCTGTACACCTTATGCCCCAGCGATTCCGCGGAAAGCCCGTTGCTCTCATCCCGGCATATGGTTTGACAGGCGCTGGCATATTCGCCGCCGTACGGGGATGAACCGGCAGCAGCAACGCGCAGCCGATAGGCTTGGCTACCCCCTTGATGATCGCCGGGTTCAACCACGCATACCGATATTCCGAATGGCTTTGTTTCCATAGCCAGGCATTGAGCATACCCTTCAATGGCATGTTTGCTGGCGGTATATGCGCTTTGAAAAGGGATGCCCAGCACCCCGTTTAGGGAGGAAAACAGCACAAGTCTCCCGCAGCCCTGCGCGCGCATAATGGGCAGCGTATGAGCCACCATGCGCGCCATGCCCAGAAAGTTTGTCCGCATGACACGCTCGTATTCTTCCACGCCGGTTTCTTCGCAAGAGCCTAACACCAAAAGTCCGGCGCAGTAGCATAACACATCCACCTGTCCGGAGATGGAAAGGGCATTCCGAACAAAGCTCTGGCAGCTCTCCCCGCTGGTTACATCCAAAGACAAACAATGCGCGGCAGAGCCGCCGAAATCCCGCAGCATACCGGCTGTGGCAGAGAGCGTTCCATCCCGCTCCGCAAAAGCACGCGATCCGGCAATAACCAACCAACCGGCTTTGAGAAAGGCTTTTGCGGTAGCCAAACCCAATCCGCTGGAAACGCCGATCATCCAGGCGGTTCCTATTCTTTTCACATTGACCTCCAAATAAGTGCACGATAAACAAAGCCAGTAATAAACGTGATTATTATACAGCAGATCGCATAAGGTTGCAAGGGCGGCAAATTCGTTTTGCCGCGCTTTCGGATGGACGCGCCTTATGTTTTTTTCCTCTTCAGCCACTTTTGCCTGCCCATTTCATAATCGGCCTTTTCCGCCGCCGTTTCCGGCAGCAATGCGGGAACGGCGGTAGGTCTCCGGTCCTGGTCCAGTGCGACCAGCGTTACAAAAGCCCGATTCACCAGCTTTCGCTCTCCGCCATTCTCCATTTGCTCCACAAAGGTCTCAACGCAAACCTCCATACTGCTGCGGCCGGTATGGATCATGCGGCCCTGCAGCAGTACCACGTCGTTCAGATTTGCGGAAGCCAGAAACTCCAAATGGTCCACTGCGGCCGTGGTCACCTGACAACCGCTGTGCTTGCGCGCGACCACGGCCGCCACGACGTCAATCCATTGCATCAGAAGCCCGCCGAACAGCTGAAAACTTGCGTTGACATTCATAGGCAAGATGATCTGAACCTGTTCCGCACGGCTATAGCTGACAGTGCGCGCTTCACTCCGTTGCTTATCAACCTGTTTCAACCGCTTTCCCTCCCTTGTTTTTCGTAAGGGGTATCGACTCCTCCTGCGGAATCAACAAACCCTTCAGCGCTTCCCGGTACTCTTCACAAAGGAGCCGCGATTGAAAACCCGTTGCAAACAGAAGGTTCTTACGTGGCATGGGGTGCAGCATGAACAGATCCGGAAATTTTTGGATTAAGCGGCTTAGCATGGCCGATCCGGATAGACCCCTTTTCATGGCAACGTCCATCTGGGACAATGCCAGCGCTTCCCGGGCAAGCAGTTTCAAGTGCCGTCCGGGCACCACCATGAAGGAACCATCAGGCTCGTCATCCACGGCGGCAAGATGAATCCTATCATCCATGAAACGCGAAAAATCAGGCACGGCTTGCCGACAAACCGGGTGTTCCATCGTATCAAAATCAACCCACGCATAATGGGAAAACTCCGGAAATGTATGCATGGAGCGGGACAGAAGCAAAAACGTGCTCCGCTGAAAATGCTGCAAAGGCGTCATGCCTTCATGCAGCAGCGTGCGCGGCAAAAGCGCGTTGTCCGGATAACTGAATGTATTTGGAAAGCGCATCCGCAAAGAATGCTCCTGCCGGCCCCCGGCATACACCAGCATAGGCAGGCGTCCCAAAGCCCGTAAATGCCCAAATCGCAGCATATAGTGCTGTGCAGGTTTCAACGCGTCCGGAAGATCCACAAACGCCGTCACCAGCAAAGTCAGCTGTTTTTTTGCGCGGTTCATCGTTTTCGTGGCGATCTGCCCAAGCCAAAGGCCGGCAGGCATTTTTTGCGGATAGCTATCCTCCGTGGGAAACAAGCCCATGGTCCCGTGCTCGCTCACCCGCTTATTATGGAAGTCCAAACCCGCAAATTGCTCGAAACGTCCCAAATAGTGATTAGGAAGCTGATCATCCCTTGGCATATACAGCCAAGGCGGCTCTTGCGCCCGCGCAGGCCATAGAAGCGCCTTATCCAGTGAATACGCGGAAAAGCCAGCCACAAAAGCCGCGATCGATAAAAACCGCTCCCGGGTTTCGGCTTGACGTAAAAAACCGATAGCGCCAAAAACAACGCCGGGGTTGAGAAGCATAGTCTTCACAGGGGCTGCGGCGCAAACCAGCGGCAGCCCGCGCACAATAGAAACCGCGTCAACCCCGTTCTCGTGATGAAAAGAGCCCCAAGCCGGCAAGTACGCCTGTGGCGGAAACCCATCCGCCTGAGCGCTCATAAAACCCGTCAGCAAGGCATTCGGCCTACGGAGTCTTCGCAGCCGGGAAAAGAGACCCCGGTCCCATCTTTCCGAAAAAAAACAGGGGCCTCGCAAAGCAAGAAAATGCGTTTCATCGGTCAGGAGGGGTAAGACACCCTGTAAACCTTCCGCTTCCGGATAAAACAACATTGTTCGTTGAAGCGTTACGCCGCCTATGGCCTCCCGGGGCAGCTCTTCCAGCGCGGCTTCCATCCCCAAGGGAAGCGCGAAGCGCAAACAAAAGGGACTCGCCGCATGAGACACGGCATCCAACACCGTATCCACCAACGCATCCAGCCCTTTACAGCCGAACAGAACCACCAGTAAACGGACCCCCAGCATAGAAACTCCTATAGCGCATTTTGCTTCACAATTATAGAATACGGGCTCTTTTCCGTCAAGCCGGCTCCTGCACAGATGCCGATTGACATTCTCTTTCGTATTGCGTATGATGAACCCGATGCGATGGAGGCTTGCCATGAAGATCCTAATCACCGGCGCCAAAGGCTTTATCGGCAAAAACCTATTGTCTGCCCTCCGTTCCGGTACGGAGACGCGCCCATCCGTTGTTCTGCCCGCGGACCTGGACACTCCGTGGGAAGACCTGGCTGCCGCCTGTGCCGAGGCGGACTTTGTATACCATTTGGCAGGCGTCAACCGGCCGAAGGTAGAAACGGAGTTCCAGGAAGGGAATGCGGATTTCACGGCGCGGCTTCTCACCATGCTGGAGGCAGGCCGTCATCCTCCGCTGCTGCTGACCAGTTCCACCCAGGCCAGCCTGGACAACCCTTATGGCCGCAGCAAGCGAAAGGCGGAGGAAGCCGTGCGCGCCTATGCCAAACATACCGGCGCGCCGGTGTATATCTACCGGCTGACCCACGCCTTCGGCAAGTGGAGCCGCCCGAACTATAACAGCGCGATAGCCACGTTTTGCCACAACATCTCCCGCAATCTGCCCGTTCAGGTTCATGATCCCGCCGTCTTCCTCCAGCTCAGCTACATTGACGATATCATCGGCGAGTTCCTCCGCGCCTTGAACGGCGATCCCGTACGGGATGGAGATTTCTGCCATGTATATCCCGTATATACGGTATCCCTTGGCGAGGTTAAGAAGCTGCTCATCCACTTTCGGGACAGCCGCGAAAAACTGGATGCGATGGACCAGTCGGACCCTTTTACACGGAAGCTTTATGCCACCTATCTAAGCTTTTTGCCGACCGAGGATTTTACCCGTTTCCCAAAAGTTCACACAGACGCCCGGGGCTCCTTTACGGAACTCTTGCATATGAACGGATATGGTCAGATCAGCTGCAATGTAATCCTTCCGCATACGATCAAAGGGGAACACTGGCACCATACCAAGCACGAAAAATTCATCGTCGTTTCCGGAGAGGGTGTAATCCGGTTCCGCAGGGCCGATGACAGCGGCGAAACGCACACATATCAGGTGTCCGGCGCCTTACCCGCCATTGTGGATATACCGCCCGGATATACACACAACATTGAAAACACGGGCGACACCCCCATGATCACCCTAATGTGGGCCAATGAACCTTTTCATCCAGACCGTCCGGATACTTACCCCATGCCGGTGCAGCCGTGACAACGCGAAGAAGCTTCTTCACGATTGGGCCCTCGCACGGAACGAATACGCCGCTCATGGGGAATCGCCCGCGCCAACGGTGCTGCCCTCCTGTAAAAATTACATGACAGAACCATGGTTTTCATGTATAATTAGTCTTAATATCATCTGTATTGTTAAGGAGGTAGTATCTGGTATGAAACGTATCCAACTTTCAAGGTTGCTCTGCTTTGCGATGGCGGCGTTGCTGCCCCTCGCCGCCCTGGCGGAATCCCCGGATTCTTCCTGGATGGATCGGGCATGGGAAGAGGGTAAACAAATCGTCACCACTTTCACCGTCACCCCGGGTGAACTTTTAGCCACTGAAACGGCCGTGACGGATCTCTTCAATGCGGCCGCCCTCAGCATTTTAGGCCAAAAGGATAATTTTGGCAGCCTCGCTTTACTGTTGAACGGCAAAGAAGTACTAACATTAAACGGGGAAAGCCGCGAGCAGGGGTTGTATGTGCAATCCGAACTGTTCGGCGATACAATGCTTTACCTGGATTGGGACGGACTTCAGGCGCTGCTGGAAAACATGATGGAAGGCGCGGCGCCAGGCGCGTCCGCCGGCTTCTCCTCCCAGTTTAAAACTTTTCGCGATGCGCTGTCCGGAAAACTCCCCAGCATGGAAGCCGCCCCGCAAACACCGGAGGAAGCAAAAGCCATGATTCTTCAGGTATATGCTGAAGACGAAGCCATGGTCAGCTGGATAAACGGTCTTATGGACCGAATGATCGTTACCGAAGGCGAATTTACCGGCCCCGACCATGACCCGGCTACGCAGAAGTTCGAGCTTCTTATTACGCAGGATGACATTGCCGCCATCATGGATACGCAATACATGAAGGATCTGATAACACCTCAGCTTCGCAGCGGCTCTCCGGGTCTCACGGAGGAAGAGCTTCAGGTCCAGGTGGAAAAAGCGCTGGCTGAAGGTAAGGAAGCTATATCCAACTCGTCGATACAGATCCCAATTACCGAGCTCGCCAACGAGGGCGTGCTGGTTTCAGTGGAAATACCCATTGTGGTTGAGATAAAAGAACAAACGTGGGACATCGAAAAAAATGAGTTTACGGAAATTTCCGATACGGCGATGATGCCTATCCAGTATTGCCGGCTGACCGCAGAGGATGTAACAAAACATACATTTTCCTTTATAGGCGAAACCGGCGGAGCCGTCGTCTTTTCATTGCGAGGCGTGTGCAATGAAATCGATGAAAAGCATTGGGACTTCTCTGGAGATCTCATGGCCGACGCCACGGAGGTAAACCTCAAGGGCAGTTGTACCACCGAAAGCAATGCGGATATTCTGGACTTCACCCTGGCCGTCAGCGGCGCCGATATGTTCCGGCTGGGCTTGCTCCTGCAGGACAGCGGTGAAGCCTATGATGTTCAGGTGGATTTGTATGTTACTCCGGCGCTTCTGGGCATGAACCTGGACGCTTCATCCCTAGGATCCGCCAAGCCGTTGGTCAGCCTCAATACCCACACCACCGTTCAAGAGCCGGACGGACGTTTTGAAGCGTTTCGAACAGCGACGCCCGAAACATCAAAGGAACTCATGAAGATGTCGCCTGACGAATGGAATAATTACGGAATGGAAATCAACACCAACGTCACAAAGGTGCTGTACGCCGTCATGGCGGAACTCCCCACAAGCGTACTGACCCTGGTAGCTCCCGCTTTGTTTGACTAGGTTTCTTGACTCCCTTATGGAAGAGCCTCCGGGCCGGGAACCCTCCGCCCGGAGGGCTCTTTTATTATTCGCCTTTCATTTCTTCGCCTTGCGCTTCGCTATCTTCCGCCTGATCCGGCCCGCCTCCGGCCGACCGGATATCCTCCGCCGTAAGCAGCATCAACTCATCCCTGGTAACGTTCTCCAACCTGGCCAACCGGTTCGCCTGGGCGCTTACAGCACGCTCAAACAGGTTGCGCACACCCCGGGCATTGCCGAAGCCCTTCGTATCCAAGCTGAACAGCGCCAAAAGCGCGCGGAGCATCTCTGTCGCCTCCTGCGCCAAACAATAGCCGCTTTTTTGGCATCGCATATTAAAAATCTCCATCATTTCCGCCACGTCATAATCCGGAAAAAATAAAAATCGATTAAAACGGCTTTCCAAACCAGGGTTGGAATGCACAAAGGCCTCCATCAATTCCGTATAGCCCGCCACGATGATAATCAGGTCCTCCCTGTGATCTTCCATGGCCTTGAGAAGCGTATCCACCGCTTCCTGCCCAAAATCTGTACCTCCTCGATTGGTGAGCGCATAGGCCTCGTCAATAAAAAGCACTCCTCCCATGGCTTTCGTAACGACCTCCATGGTCTTGATGGCTGTCTGTCCGACATATCCCGCCACCAGCCCGCTGCGATCCACCTCCACCAACTGTCCTATGGACAGGATGCCCAAGCAGCGAAAAATACGGGCCATCAGCCTTGCAATCATGGTTTTGCCGGTGCCCGGGTTTCCTGAAAAGACCATGTGCAAGGACAACTCCTCCACGGGCAAGTTGTTTTGCTTGCGCAGTTTCCGTACAGTCACCAAATTGACGAGGCTCTCCACCTCCTTCTTCACGGAGGCGAGCCCGATATACTCGTTCAACTCCTTCTTCAGATCCTCCAAAACCTCATCCTGCCGCTCAGCCCGGGTATCATCCGCGCCTGACCGGCTTCCGCCGGTTTCTTGAGGCAGGTGATCCATAACATCTCCAAGCGCTGCCATAGAATCATCCGGAGTCCG
>Ga0082212_10006789_pt1 | contig 15279 bp, 11 predicted proteins | sample TergutNt197P3_FD_71548 | JGI IMG/M metagenome (GOLD analysis project Ga0082212, IMG submission 71548) | Neocapritermes taracua P3 segment gut microbial communities from Petit-Saut dam, French Guiana - Nt197 P3 | ecosystem: Host-associated > Arthropoda: Insects > Digestive system > Gut ...
TCTGGTATTCTGTACCTATTCCGGGCCTCACACCGGAGTAAGGGAAGCTATACCGGCTGGGAAATATATAGGCCAGTATTTTGAACACTTCGGTTTCACAGTGGTTGACGAGTGGTATATTCTCAGCGAATTTATTGGTTCTGAAGAGAACAGCACGATGGGCAGGATGGGAAACATCAAGGGGCTTCCAAGCGATCAAGATTTAAAGAGGCTGAGTGAAAGCGCCCGCAACCTTGCTGCCCGCTTATGATCCTTATTGAAAACATACAATTATAATGATTATAGTGTGATATTTTATCAGAACAATTAAGAAAGGGGACCGACATTTGAGCAATAAACTATTTTCACGCAATTTCAATTTGATGGTGCTGGGGCAAATCGCTTCTATCCTTGGTTCCGCCGTACTACGTTTCGCGTTGAATCTGTACGTTTTGGATATTACTGGGAGGGCAGATATTTTTGGTCTGCTTATTGCGGTGTCGGCTATTCCCGCTATTGCGTTTACGCCGCTAGGCGGAGCGATTGCCGACCGCTTCAATCGCCGCAACCTGATGGTGATTTTCGATTTTTCAAGCAGCGCAATCGTGCTGTTGTTGTTGTTTCTGCTTGGAACAGGACACGCGCCGATCGCCGTTATCGGCGTAATTTTGGCTGCGCTTTCCATTATCAGTTCCATGTATCAACCAACCGTACAGGCGAGTGTACCGGTTTTGGTCGGAAAGGAACAGCTTGCGTCGGGTAACGGTATCGTGACCGGCGTAGGAGCGTTCTCCGGCTTGATCGGGCCTGTTCTCGGAGGGGTGTTTTACGGTATCATCGGATTAAATGCCTTAGTAACGGCAAGCTGTGTGATGTTTTTTCTATCAGCGGTCATGGAAATATTTATCCATATTCCATTCACCAAACAAGAACGCGAAAAAAGCATCGTCCCCACTATTATGGACGACATGAAGCAGGGACTGCGTTATGTAATCCGTGAGAAACCGGTAATACGCAAGGTCATCACATTAGCTGCGGCGCTCAACTTGCTGATGACGCCCTTTTTCATCGTAGGGATTCCATACATACTCAGAATTACATTGGACAGCAGCGAAAGAATGTATGGCATTGGCATGGGGATCATTGAACTCAGCACTATTTTGGGTGCGGTTTTGACCGGAGTGGTCGCGAAAAAACTAACTGTGCGCACTCTACATAGGCTTCTATTCATATCGTCCGTCGTTATGCTTCCCATCGTGTTCGCAGTCACGCCGACGGTTCTCGGCTTGGGATATTGGCCGCCGTTTGCTATATTGATGGGATTCAGCGCGGTAGTGACAGCGCTGGCGACAATCATTTCTATTTTTGTCATAACTTCGGTTCAAAATGTAACGCCCAACGATATGTTGGGAAAGGTGATGGCGATAATCATGGCTGTTGCGCAATGCGCCGCTCCGTTGGGAATGGCGATGTACGGCGTTGCTTTCGAGCAGTTTCACAAGGCGATATACGCGCCGGTGTTGGGCGCTTGTTTATTCACCGTAGCCATAGCGGTTGCGTCGAAATATATGCTGAGACAGTCGGAAATGTAGAGAATATGCGCTGTTCATAAATTATTCATAATTTTTTTCAAAAAGCTATTGACAAACCAATAGCTTTGTTTTATTATCTAGTTAATGAGTTATGTCATTAACTACTAAACGCCATAAGGAGATGAGGTGATATGCTTGAACGATAGTCAACCGATCTTTCAGCAGATAATCGAAATGATTGAAAGCGATATTATTACAGGCGTCTATGAAACTGACGATTTGATCATTTCAACAACGCAGATCTCAAAGGTTTATTCGGTCAACCCGACAACGGCAGTCAGGGCGATCAGCAAAATGACCGACGCAGGCATCTTGTATAAGAAAAGGGGGATTGGAATGTGTGTTGCGGAAGGAGCGCGGGAAAGAATCACAGCGCGGCGCAAAGATGTTTTTCTTAATCAAACCATCAGCGCTTTGATTGCAGAATCAGAAACGCTTGGTATTTCTACTGACGAACTTATAAGCGAAATAAAAAACAAAAAAGGAGCTAACAGCCATGATTGAAATTACTGATGTTACCAAGAAGTACGGCAGTACAACGGCTATAGACCGTATATCATTAAAAATCCCCGAACAAGGCATTTACTGTCTGCTCGGCAGGAATGGAGCGGGCAAAACCACGTTTATGAAATTGCTTGCGGGGCATATCGCCGCCACAAACGGCAGAATAGTCGTAAATGGCAAACCCGTATCGACAAGCCGGATGCCGGAGTGCGTCAACTTTATTGAGAGCGGCTCGGCACAATTCAATATGAAAGTATCTGACTTAATTGATACCGCAGCCGAGCTTCAGGATGAATTTGACCGTGATTTTGCAAGAGAAATGACCGAACGATTTGAATTGAATCCGAGCAAGAAGTATAAGCAGTTGTCTTTCGGAATGAAAACAATGCTCACGACGATTATTACTCTGTCAAACAATTCAAAAGTTGTATTGCTTGATGAGCCGACTTTGGGATTCGACGCAATCATGCGCGACCAGTTCAATACCTTGCTGCTCGAGAGTTATCAGGCTCACCCGCGCATCATTATCGTGTCGACACACCTGATCGACGAAATTGCCAAAATAACAGAACGGCTGATCATCATCGACAACGGGGCGATTCTTCTGGAAACAGGCATAGATGATCTGGACGAAAAAGCCTATACATTGTCTGGTTCGTCAAGTTTGATTATGCCGTTGCTCGACGGACTGAACTGCATAGGAAAAACGGCAATGGGGAGTGTAATGGCAGCGCATATCTATGGGGAAAGAATCACTCCGCCGGACGGCATAACGATCGACCGCATGAGTTTGCAGGATTTCTTCGTCAATTTTGTGGGAGGTAACAGAAATGAGAAATAAAACTCTTGTAGTTGCGAAAACTAATTTCCGCAACATAAAACCGTCGTATCTCATCACGGCAATCGTCATGGGCGTCATTTTGCTACAGGATATTGTCATGTTTATCTTAGACGCCGCGGGCGTGTTCTCAAATTCCGAAGGGAATATTACGACCAGTTTCGGCAATTACTCTTTCATTCTGCTGATTTATAGCGCGATATTTATCCCACTGCGGAACTTTCGCAAAATGATGAACCTCGGAGCAAAACGCGCCGATTTCCTTAAGGGGTGCTTTGTGACCTATGCGGTCATGGCCGCAGCCATATCGGTGTTGTGCATTATTCTGTATCATACTTATGACAAGTTTGCGATTTCAGTATTCTACAGAGGCGGCACTATGGATATTCTGTACTGGTTCGGGTGGATTGACAATGGCGCAATCATTGCATTCTTTCAGCAATTCGCGTTTTTATTCATGCTTGCGACTTTCTTGCATACGCTTGTTTCCGCTCAGGATAAATGGTATGGTTGGGCTGCCGATATATTGATTGTAGCAGTAATCAGCGTTTTTACGCCTATCGCGTCATTGAGAGTCGCTTTGGTATGGTTCTTCAACCTCATAATTTTCAACTCAAGCGCCTTGTTGCAAATAGTAGCTTGCCTCATACTGGCGTGTGCGGTCTATTCGTTAAATAAACTTATTCTAGCAAGAAAGGCTATTTGATTGCGTTACAATAGCTAAGCGTTAGTTCTGAGAAAGATTGATAATGCGGCCGGAGGTCGAACCCTTGCCGGTTCGCCCCCCGGCTGATTAGCAGGGGGGCAGCCGATTCGTGGCCGCCCCCATTTGCCCGGTCAATGCCGGGCTTTTCTCGCATGGCGCGCGCCGCCCGCACGCCCATGGATCAGAGGTTACTAGTCAGGGGGGAGCCGGAATTGTGCTATTGCGCAGCGTGAGTGGAAGCTGAGGTCGGCAGGAGCACATCCCGGGGTAGGGATAGAACATTTTCTAAGACTTGAAGCCGACCAAGCGACTTGCTCATGCAAGAAAGAGTACAATTCCGGCTCCCCCCTGACTAGTCGTACACGACATAAATCATCATGGGCAGATTTGAAAAAAGCGATTGTACAAACGTTTAAAATACTGTATAATCGACTAATTAAACGTTTAAAATACATGATAATTCATATTAGAAGCTGACAAACACGCGTATACCGCGAATATACCTCCAAACCACAATGTCAAGTTACTGTTTTGGACGAGAACGCGAAGCCCGCGCCGACGCTGCGCATTGATAGAAGCTGGTCGAATTTTATTCGCCAATTATGCGAGGAGGTATGACGTGAAAAGACAGAAAAAAACCCAAACGTCTATGCGCTTACGGGTAACGCTCTTAATAATTCTGATAGTTCTTGCGATTACGGTGGCGAACTATATATCAAGCATGTCGTTTACAAAAAAAGGCATAGCCGAAACAATGGAAAATGAACTTGCGCTGGCTTTGGATATTGCCGAAAACTTGATTATCACAAGGATCAGGCTGCTGAGGGCGGATGCGACTACGATTGCCGAACGGGTCGTCAAGGCTGGCTCTATTGACGCAATAACGGAAATTCTGGGGCAGCAGGAAAGTGAATTCCATGAGTTTACTTCGCTTACTGTATATGGCAAAGAAGGCTTTATAGCAAACTATGGCGAAATAATCCCTCATAACGCGTATCTCTACGAAAACGACTATATACAAAGAGCGTTCAGAGGAGAGAGCGTTTTTTGTGTCCCCCATTACAATGAAACAGACAACTCGTTTATCATGCACGTCTTTGTCCCGATGGGCGAGGATATGGTCTTGTCCGCAACATTTCCCGGCCTGTATTTTGCCGATATTTTTTCCGAATACAGGCTGTGGCAAAACGGCAGTATCTTTATGGTCGACGAAACGGGCACGGTCGTCGCCAATTTCCGCACAAACCTTGTTTATGAACAGCACAACTTCATAGAGGAGTACAAAGACGATCCGGATATGAAGAAAACAGCGGAATTTTTCGCGCAGATGATTGCAAGCGACGAACCGGGCTCCGGCACATATAAGTTTTTAGGAGAAGAACGCACCTGTATCTATAAGCCGGTAAGTGAATCCGATTTGGGGTGGTATATCGCGGTTGCCGCTCCAGTAAACGAAAGTCCGGCAACACACATCCAGGAAGGGTTGTTGTACGCGGCGCTGGCATTTTTGGGCGCTGGCATAGTAGTTTCATTCTTTATATCAGTGTTCGTAGCAAAGCCATTTGAAAAAATCAAGGTGCAAAACACGGACATTGAATCAAAAAACACGGAGCTGGAAAGGCTCAATGATACTGTCAACAAGCAAGCTGTCGAGTTGCAGGATGAATATGAACGCGCAAAGCTCCTGCTGGACGCGACCCCTCTCGCCTGCCGCCTGATGAAGAAAATGGAACACGGCAAATTTGAGTTGTTTGATTGCAATGAGGAATCCGCCATATTGTTTGGATTCAATAATCAGCAGGAATTCATGGAGCGGTATTTCGAGACATACCCCGAATACCAGCCGGACGGAAAAAACTCCATCGAAGAGGGCCAGCGGCTATTCGAAAAGGCGTATACCGAAGGCAGGTGCGTAAGTGATTTCCGTTTCCAAATGCCGGACGGGACGCCGATTCCCACGGAGGTCACGCTTGTCCGCGTAAAATATGGGGACGGTTTTGTCGTTGCGGGCTATACCCGCGACCTGAGAGAGCATAAAAAAATGATGGAGGAAATCGAGCGGCGCGACAAACTTCTGACTACGGCAAACAGCGCGGCGGCGGTTTTGATGTCAAACGAAGAAGAAAGAAGCATTGAAGATTCGTTGACTGAAAGCATGGCGCTTGTAGGAGAATCCGCCGACGTCGACCACGTTCAGATATGGCGCAATGAAATGATAGACGGGGAACTCAGCTTTATCCTCGTACATCAATGGGTCAGCGAACTAGGGAAACAGAAAGCCCCCGTGCCTGTCGGATTGAAGTTTTCATATGCGGATAAACCGAGATGGGAGGCCCTTTTCAGAAGCGGAGAGTGCATAAACAGTCCTGTATCACATTTGGAGGATGAAGACAGAGAATTCTTGACTGCCTATGACATGAAGACCGTTGTTATCATACCTCTTTTTTTGCATGATGTGTTTTGGGGGTTTTTCAGCATAGACGATTGCCGTGTAGAACGGTATTTTACTGAAGATGAAATCAATATTCTGCGATCTGTCAGCCTGATGATGATCAACGCTTTTGCCCGGCACGCGCAGGCGGAAAAAATCCGCGCGGCGAATGAGTATACGGAGCTGCTGATTGAATCAATGCCTTTTGCCTGCAGCTTGTGGGACAGCAACCTCAAAATGTTCCAATGCAATGACGGAAGCGCCAGAATTTTTGAGCTTAACGACAAATCGGAGTTTTTGGAACACTTTGATGATTTCTCGCCTGAAATCCAGCCTGACGGAAAGAATTCATCGGTACAAGCCATGAATACGATCAAAAAGGCCTTTGAGGAAGGTTATGTGGTTTATGAGTGGATGCACCAAACGCGGAACGGGACGCCCATACCATGCGAAGCCACGCTTGTCCGTATTGCGCACGGCAGCGAATACATTCTTGCTGCCTACATACGCGATTTGCGCGAACAGAAAAAAATGATGGACGAGATAGAGCGGAGCATAACGCTCCTCAGCGCGGCTAATCAAGCGTCCGGTCTGCTGCTCAGGACGGAAATGGCTGATTTCTCGGATAATCTGTACAATTGCATGGGCATGCTTGCAGATATCGTAGGGGTGGATCGTATTTCGATATGGAAAAACTATGTTGAGAACGATCAGCTTCATTATTACAATCAGGTTTTTGAATGGGCGGACAGAGTGGATTTCCCGGTGGATGAGACAGCGCAGCACAGCGTGAGAGTGCCCAGAAACTACGACCTGATAGTTCCGAGCTGGGAGAGCATTCTTTCAAGCGGGGAAAGCATAAACAGGCGCGTAAGCGATATGCCGATTGAAGAACAGTTGCATTTTTCGAAACAGGGGATCAAATCCGTATTCATTACGCCGGTGTTCATTGAGAATCAGTTTTGGGGATTTGTCGGTTATGACAATTACCATCAGGAAGGGGCGTTTACCGAAAACGAGCAGATGATCATGAACTCCACAGGCATCATGATCGCCAACGCCCTGCTCCGCAATGAGATGATGCAGAAACTTCAATTCGCCAACCAAGCCAAGAGCGACTTTTTGGCAAAGATGAGCCATGAAATGCGCACGCCGCTCAACGCCATTATCGGGTTGTCCGCGTTGGCGCTCGAAGATGAAACGGTCGATGAAGAAACGCGCCTGAATATTGAAAAGGTCAGCAACGCCGGGGACATCCTGCTGTCGACGGTAAACGATATTTTGGATATTTCAAAAATAGAAGCGGGCAGGCTTGAGCTTACGCCGGTCAAGTATGACATGCCCAGCCTGCTCAATGATACTGTTACGCAAAGCATCATGTACATTGAGGAAAAGCCGATCAAGTTCATTCTCGATATAGAAGAAACGTTGCCCGCGCAGCTTTACGGCGACGATCTGCGGATAAAGCAGATGATAAATAACCTTCTTTCAAACTCTTTCAAATACACAAGAGAGGGCGCGGTGACATTGGGCGTCCGATGCGAGCGCGACAGCGAAGACGCCGATACCGTCTGGATGACGGCATGGGTCAAGGATACGGGCGTCGGGATCAAACAGGAAAAGCTGGATACGTTATTTGATGAATTTATGCAGGCGGATACGCAGATAAACCGTCATGTTATAGGGACGGGGCTAGGTCTTGCCATCACAAAAAAAATGGCGGAGCTGATGGGCGGCAGTATAACTGTGGAAAGCGAATACGGCTACGGAAGCACATTCACCACCAGGTTCAAGCAGGGGTTTGTGACGGACGTGATCATCGGCCCGGACGTCGTCGACAATCTAAAGAGCTTCAGGTATTCCGAGCAAAAGCGCCGCCGCAACGCAAAGAATGTGCGGCCCAAGCTGCCATACGCCTGCGTGCTGGTCGTAGACGATAATTTAACCAATCTCGACGTCGCGCGGGGCCTGATGAAGCCCTACGGAATGAAGCAGGTGGATTGCGTTACCGGAGGGCAGCAAGCAATCGACGCCATCCGTGAGGAGAAAGTCAAGTACAATATGATCTTCATGGATCATATGATGCCGGAAATGGACGGGATCGAAGCGACCAAGCGTATTCGTAAAATTGAGACGGATTACGCGCAAAACATCCCGATCATCGCTTGTACAGCCAACGCGGTCGTCGGCAACGAGCAAATGTTTTTGGACATGGGGTTTCAGGCTTTCCTGTCAAAGCCCATCGATATAAGCCGACTTGATGATATAGTCCGGCGCTGGGTGCGGGACAAAGAACAGGAGAAGCTTTACGACGGACAAAATGGTGTGATCGAAGAAGATCCCGAAAGCAAATCGCTGAGCGAGGCATTAGAGAATGCAGCTATTCCGGGCCTCGATATTCAGGGAGGCATAAGCAGGTTTGGCGGGGATGAAGAATCGTATGTGAGCGTTATACGTTCTTATGCAGATAATACCGGATACTCCCTCGATATAATCAAAGCGGTCGATAAGGATGATCTATCCGAATACACCATCGCCGTTCATGGGGTAAAAGGCTCAAGCCGCAGCATATGCGCGGATACGGTGGGCGATTTGGCCGAAAAGCTGGAAATGGCGTCAAAAGCCGGAGATTTCGATTTCGTGATGGAAAACAACGAAACCTTGATCGAACTCACCCAGACCCTGATAGACGACATAAAGAATCTGATTGGCAAAGCGGGCGCGGAAAACCCGAAACCAAAAAGAGACATGCCGGATAAAGAAGTACTGGCAAGGATGCTGGAGGCTTGCGGGAACTTTGATATGGACGTTGTATACGCTGCCATAAAGGAACTTGAAAGCTATGCATACGAAACCGACGGCGACCTTGTGCCTTGGCTATATGAAAACATTCAGCAGTTTAATATTGATGAAGTTATTGAACGGCTGGAGCAATATACCGGCGAAAACAATAAAACGTACTAGAGAAGAGGAAGAAAAATGGAAAATAACAACAAATGCTGTTTTGACTTGCCGACCCTCCTGATTAAGGGGGGGCTGAATGTCCGTCAAGTAGCCGAATCCGACTCGTCTCTCACGGTAGGAAAGTATTTTGAAATGTTGGCTGAGTTTACGAATATGGCGCCGGGAGCTTTGGTTTCATTGAAGAAATTCGCCGAAATTAATGAAGACACGCGGGACTGGAGAAACATAGAGGCAGTGATATCGCTGCTTGATCAATTGAGAAGCAATAAGTATCTGCCTGACCTTTACGCATTGAGCAATGCGCGCGGCAGAGGCGATTCGAGACTGGCGGCGCTGCATGCCAAAACAATGATAGATGACTTCAACAGCTTCTATCTGCAGATCAGATCGGCAGAAATAGACGCTTTGCCAAATGGCGCGCCAGGCGTACAATCACCCTTGACAGAGCTGATAAAATATTATGAAGACGAAGAAGCCAATCGCAAAATGATGGTTCTTGCCGTCGACGATTCACCGGCTATCCTGACAGCCGTGGAAGCGGTGCTGAACAAAACATATAAAGTATTTAAGCTGCCAAAGCCGGAAATGCTGGAGGGCATCCTGGAGCGAGTAACGCCCGATCTGTTCCTGCTGGACTATAGAATGCCCGGGCTGAGCGGATTCGATCTCATCCCGATCATAAGGAGTTTTGAGCAGCACAAAGACACCCCGATAATATTCCTGACGTCCGAAGGGACTATGGATCACGTATCGGCCGCTATGGCGCTTGGAGCTTGCGATTTCATCGTAAAGCCATTTCAAGCGGATATGCTGCACCAAAAAGTAGCGATGCACATCGAAAGGAAAAAGCAGTTTTAGGGAACTGAAAAAAGAGAGGAATGGTCAAAAAAATGAAGCCCGGAAAAATCGCCATAATTGGCGCCGGCCACGTCGGGACGCATTGCGCGTTGAGTATTCTCTTTAAAGGCGAGGCGGAAGAACTGGTATTCATCGACTGCAAAGAAGAAAAAGCAGAAGCCGAGGCGCTGGATATGAGCGATATGCTTTCGCTTCTGCCGCGGCAATGCCTCGTAAGGAAAGGCGATTATTCTGACTGCAAAGATGCGGAAATCGTGATAAATGCCACCGGAAGCCCAAGGTCTCCCGGGCAGTCCCGGCTGGATCAGTTCGGCGCGTCGCTAGCCATTGTGAAAGATATTGCGCCTAAGCTCAAGGCGTCCGGTTTTTCCGGCATTTGCATAAGCATAAGCAATCCCGCAGATATAATCGCCGATATACTCCGCCGGAAAGCGGGCATACCGGACAACAGGATTTTCAGCACCGGCACAGGGCTTGACTCCTGCCGGTTGAAGAGAGTGCTCGCCGAAATAGGCGGAGTCGCAAGGGATTCCATCCATGCGTACGCGATGGGCGAGCATGGGTACTCGCAAATGATCCCGTTTTCGCATATTACGATAGGCGGAAAGCCTTTCCTCAAACTGAGGGAGGAAGAACCGGAAACATGGGGGAAATACAGCCTCGAGGAGATCCGCGACCTGACGCGCAACGGAGGAGACGCCATTATCAACAAAAAAGGCAGCACAGAATACGGCATAGGTATCGTATGTGCGGAATTCGTTTCGGCGATCCGCCATGACCAGAAAAGAATTTTCCCCTGCGGGGCGATGTTGCATGGCGAGTATGGGCATCAGGGGTTCCATGTCGGTGTTCCCGCCGTCATAGGGAAAAACGGAGTCGAAAAAGTGATCGAGATAGAGCTCCCGCCCGAAGAGAAAGAGCTGTTTGACGCTTCTTGCGCGGTTATAAAGGATTTTATCGCAAAGGCTGATTCGTAAACGCTTTACTAGAGTCATAGACCGCCATATATGGCTATATCGCGAACTGCCATATATGGCGGAGTTTTATTATTTCTTGTAGTAGTCGTCTCCCGGCTCGAGGAATTTCGGGGCGCGCTTTTCGTTCATTGCCGCGAATCCCTCCAACTGGTCGGGCGAGCCGAAAATCATCCCCAGGTAGCCGGTTTCCAGCTCGATCCCGCTTTGGATATCAAGATCCATGCCGCGGTCTATCTCTTTTTTGCAGTAAGAGATGGCGTACGGGGAGTTCTTGGTCATGCTTTCCGCGAATTTCAGGGTTTCTTCCATCAGCGTTTCTTTAGGAACTACCTGATTTACCAGCCCCCATGAGAACGCGTCCTGCGCAGTGAGGGTTTTCCCGGTGAAAATCAGCTCTTTCGCGCGCGAAGAGCCCACTACGCGCGGCAGCCGCTGAGTGCCTGAGAAACCCGGGGTTATGCCCAGGCTTGCTTCGGGCAGGCCTAGTTTCGCGGACTCGGATGCAATGCGGAAATCGCAGCATAACGCGAACTCCAGCCCGCCGCCAAACGCGTATCCGTTGATTGCCGCAATTGTTGGAATAGGCAAAACCTCGATAGAGCGCAATACGTCGCGGCCTTTGTAGGTGTAGGCCAATACGGCTACGTGGTCAGGGTTGCTCAGTATGTTGGTATCGGCGCCTGCTATAAATGACTTGCCGGCCCCGGTGAATATCAGCGCCCGGACGTCGCCCGATTTCATTACTTGCTCTACAGTTTGGGCGAGTTCGTCCAATACTTGGCCGTTGAGCGCGTTCAAAACATTTTGGCGGTCAAAAGTTATTATGGCGGCGGAGCCACGCCGTTCATTCTTTATAAATTCCATTTAGGCCTCCTGACACAGCATAAATTTTCGCAAATCTATGAGTCCTTCGCTGAATATAGCGGGATTCATTGTTTTTATATCTTTCTGAACGAGGGGCGTAAATTCCATCTGGCCGATAATGTCTCTTTCTATGTCAATGCCGTCTGCTACCTCGCTTAGGATGAAGCCGTCTTTTGTCAAGCGGAACACGCAGCGTTCGGTGACAACCAGCACTTCCTGATTATGCTCGACCGCGTATTCGCTGCTGAATGTGACCTGCTCGATTTCCTTGAGGAATTTCTTCTGTTTGCCTTCTGATATTATACTCAGCTTTCCGTTTTCTATGGAAGTCTTCAGCCCTCCGGCGGTCATTGTGCCGCAGAATACCATCTTTGGCGTAAATTGGGAAATATCTATGAATCCGCCGCAGCCGGCCAAACGTTTGTTGAACTTTGAGGAGTTGACGTCGCCTTTCGGGCTGATTTCGGCGAATCCCAGAAAAGCGACCTGCAGTCCGCCTCCGTTATAGAAATCGAATTGGGTGGCCATGGGGAGCATCGCCCAGTGGTTCACGGCCGAGCCGAAGCTCAATCCCCCTACCGGCACGCCGCCGATAAAACCGCTTTCTATAGTGAGGATCATTTCGTCTGTAACCCCTTCTTCGCCGGCTACCGTGGCTACGGATTCGGGAATCCCGATCCCGAGATTGACGGTGCTGCTGGGGCGCAATTCCATGGCGGCGCGGCGCGCGATGACTTTTCTGTCATTGAGCTCCAGCGGCGCGGCGCCTGTCGTCTGCACTTTGTAGATGCCGGCCATAGCGGGGTCATAGATGGTCGCGGGGGTCTGCCTGTGGTATTTGTCAATATCGGTGGTGATAATAATTCCGTCGACCAGGTTGCCCGGGATTATGACGTCTTTTGGCTTGAGCGAGCCCGCTTCGACATAGTTCTTGACCTGTACAAACACTTTGCCGCCGTTTGCCTTTGCAGCCATTGCTACGTCCTGCGAGTCTATGACGCCGCACTCTTCCTCCATAGATACATTGCCAAGCCGATCCGCCGTGGTTCCGCGGATGAGCGCGATATCTATTTTTGGGGCGTCGTAGAACAAGTATTCCTCGCCTTTGATGTCTACGAGGTGGACAATGTCTTCTTTCGTGCGCGGGGTGACTTTGCCGCCTTCGAGGCGAGGGTCCACAAATGTTTTGAGGCCTACTTTTGTGAGCTCACCGCTCTTGCCGGCAGCGGCTGCGCGATACATTTGGCATATGACGCCCTGCGGCAGATTGTAGACTTCTATCTTGTCCTGATTTGCCAGCTCTATCATTGCCTTGTTGTTCGCAAAGTGGCCTGTTATGTACCTCTTTATCAGTCCCTCATGCGCGTAATGGGTCAGTCCGAGATCTAATTGGCCGATTAGCCCTTGCCCTGACGCATGCATAATCGTCAGGTCCCTTGGCGCTCCCGTTTCGAGAAATCGCGTTTCCAGCGCCTTCATCAGTTCTTCTGCGTTCGTAATGAATTGGAATCCCGACGAGACGACAGTGGCCCCGTCCTCTACCATGGCGAGCGCTTCCTTTGCGGTCATTACCTTGCTCATGCTGATCCTCCTTATTCACAATAGTTCGTTATACGCTTGTATCAATCTGTCCAGAACGGATTTTGCAGTACCGGCGCGCGGTCAAGGTCTATCCTTTCAAAACCCTCCATTAGGTGCGGATCGAAGAATAGTTCATCATGAGTTCCGGGGCTTTCCTTGTATACGTGCGGTACCCCCAGCTCCGTCAGGCGCTTGTGAAAACGTCTGTTCTCGAAAACGAGCTTGTCGTTTGACCCGCACGCGATGTATATGTCCGGAAACTCATCGCCTGCTTCTTTCTTTTTTTCAGATAGCCAGAAAATATCCACATCGCGTTCGTTCGCTGTTTCGATATCGCCGAACACAGACTCAAAGAAACCGAGCGTCGTGTCGGGGATGCTCTGGGGAGAATCGGGAGATTTGAATTCATTTAGTATGATAGCTGGAGATATTGCTACAATGTATCCGAATACATCGCTGTATTTAATGCCATTGCGAAGCGATCCGTAGCCGCCCATCGAGATGCCGCCGATGATCGTATCTTCGCGGGCGTCCGAGAGCGGGAAGACGCTGCGGGTAAATTCGACAAGCTCGCGCCCGATGAATTCGCCGTACAGGTCGCAGCGCTGCATGTCGTCGACATAGAAATGATTCTCTGCGTTCGGCAGGATTATTGCCAGATTGTTGCGCAGCGAAAGGTAGCCGAGCGTATGCCTTGTGAACCAATCGTCGCATGAGCCGATGTATCCATGCAGAAGATATGCCGTCTTGAGAGGCGGCCGAAACTCTCCCGGCTCTTTTGGGTCGACAGGCAGTATGGCGTTGAAGTGGACCCTGCGATTTAAACAGTCCGATAAGAAACTTGCCTGGATCATCGCCATTATGACCCACCCCTCTCCCGCGAAATAGCATATTTCGTCTTTTCGACCCAGAATGGGTGCGGCGGGATCTCCGGCTCGCCCAGTACATGGATGAGGCCTCGAAATAAAAACTCATTCCAGAACGGCCAGTCGTGCGTGCCGGGGCCTTCCTCATATACATGCGGAAATCCGGAGCCAAGCAGTTGCTCGTGCAGCTCGCGGTTTTCCGGCACAAGCATATCGTTGTACCCGCAGGCCATATACAGGTTTGGTACAGGCTTCCCGCTGTCAATTACGTGCTTTGCGTGCAGAGCTATATTACGATCGGTCGTATTGACGGTCTTGACGTCGCCGTGCACTGCTTCATAGTACCCGAGGTTTTGATGGGCCCTGCGTTCTTCCGGTTCGCATTCCGACTCAAAGCGGAGGACCTTTACAGGCGTCGACAACGCGATCGCATGGCCAAAGACGCCGCCGTGCTTCATCGAGTTATACAGAGTCCCGTAACCGCCCATCGACAGGCCCGCTATGATAGTATCCTCGCGCCTTTCTGACAGCGGGAAAGTCCTTCGCGTGAAATCAACGAGCTCGCGCCCGATAAAAGAACTGCCCAGTATTCCGGATCGCGGCTGGTCTACATAACCCCCGTTGACGCCTTCGGGCATTACTACCGCTATTCCGAACTTCATTGACATATCCGCTATCAGGGAGTAATGCAGCCAGTCGTCGCAGTTTCCTCTGTAGCCATGCAGAAGGTAGAGGGTTTTGAATGGCTTGAGATCCTTTTTTGCGCCCGGCGGCGCGGGCGCGTCGGCGGGCAAAAGGACGTTTATCTTTGTCGATCGCTGATAGCTCTCAGAAAAGAAATTAATTCTAAACAATGCCATATGCGGTCACCCCAAATTTTTCGGTGGGATTTCTTCAGCGTTTATTGTCGAACGAAGCGAGAGTCGTGCCGCGCTTGCGGGGCATGACCGAGCGAGTGAAGACATCAAGGGGTATAATACCCTTATTTGAATAATAACATATCAGGCCGTCGCTGACAAGCGTCCCTGTGTTTTTCCCTCTTTTCGCCAGGGCGTGGGTTGCTGGTCAGGGGGTAGCCGGAATTGTGCTCTTGCGCAGCGTGAGCGGAAGCTGAGGTCG
>Ga0082212_10006790_pt1 | contig 15278 bp, 9 predicted proteins | sample TergutNt197P3_FD_71548 | JGI IMG/M metagenome (GOLD analysis project Ga0082212, IMG submission 71548) | Neocapritermes taracua P3 segment gut microbial communities from Petit-Saut dam, French Guiana - Nt197 P3 | ecosystem: Host-associated > Arthropoda: Insects > Digestive system > Gut ...
ATCCCTTGCGGCATATCCGCTTTAGTATACGGTAGGCCGAAACGGGCAAGAGGCCAATAGCGGAACAATACTTTTCCTTCAACAGCCTCCTTATGGATAAAAGGGTAATTCCATAAATGGCTGTCTGTGCTTAGATTACGGTTATCACCCAGCATAAAATAGCAATTTTCAGGAATCTCAATAGGCCCGTAGTTATAGCGGGGATTTTCAGCCAGATAAGGTTCAACCAATCCTTTACCATTGATATAGACCCGGCCATCCCTAACTTCCAGGGTTTCCCCCGGCAGGCCGATGACCCTTTTTAAAAGTTCATCTTTTCTGGGCATTTCCGGCGGAGGATCAAAGCAAATAATATCGCCGCGCCCCGGATCGCTGCGAATATAGGACAATTTGCTGATAATAAAGCGATCACCAATCTGTACCGTAGGATACATAGAGCTGGAGGGAACCACCCGGCTGTCAACCACATATGATTTGAGCAAAAAGGCCAGGACAACAGCCATACCTACAATAATAACAAATTCTTTGATAAAATTCAGCACAGGGTTCTTCCTTTTTTTGGTAGGATCTTGCCATTGATTTTGCTCAAAACCCGTCCCGGAGTATTGATCATTACTGGGCCAAAGGGCAGATTCCGGATACTGCTCAAGGGGTTGCTCAGCGTCCGGTTCCGGCATTTGCCCATAGGTCTCTGCAAAACTCTCCTCCAAAGACTGCTCCGGAAACTGACCATAGCTTTGTTCGAAACTATCCTCCGGAAACTGCCCGGAGGCTTGTCCTGAAGTTTCCTCCGGAATTGGATCGGATTCCGGTTCAAAAAACTGTTCCGGGGCTTGGTCGTTTTCTTGCTCAGGTTTGTATTCGTTCATATAATTATTCTCCTTTAATAATCTAATCTAATTTTATGCCTCAGAAGAGATATAGTCAAGTCAAAAAAGAAAATTTTATCATAAAATCCTGACCTTGGCATAAATTTTAGCATGGACACTCAAGCAGCTGGCGGTTAGCGGTTAGCGGTTAGCGGCTGGAATGGGTAGCTTTTACTTAACAAATATCATCAAAACAAAAACTACCTGTTTTAGCCTCTAATTTCTAACCTCTAACTTCTAATTTCTAAAACGGAGGTTATTTTATGACGGAGAAAAAAAAATCTTTTGACTTACCTCACAACAGTTCCGGAACCTTGGCAGGCAATATAAAAACACTTTTATTTGCACTCTTGGCTATCTATTGCCTGATTTTTATTTTTACCCTGATAGCCGGCGCCATCATCTTTTTCAGCAACATAGAAGAAACTTTCTTAGTCCCGATCGGGATTTTGATCAATGTAATTCCCTTACTAGCAGGAGGATACCTGGCGGCCAAAATGGGTCAAAATAAAGGGCTTGTCCGCGGCCTTGCCGTAGGGGCGGTCTTTCTAGTCCTAATGCTGCTGATCAACCTGACCGGCCACAGGGATCTGGGAGCTTTTTGGGGACACTGTATTTATGGTCTCCTGGCTTCTGCTATTGGCGGAGTTTTCGGAGTAAGGTGAATATTAGTTAGGAATTAGGAGTTAGGAGTTAGGAGTTGTAATAGATAAGTTTTACTGAGCAGAACCATTGAAATATAGGGATGTCCATCTCATATTCTTATTATTATAACGTAATGAGCTTATTTCTACCTTAAAAAACTCTAAACCCAACTCCTAACTCCTAACTCCTAACTCTTAACAGGCTTTGGGAAAAGAGCCGGATACACCTTTTCGCTAATGGTTATCACCGGCTCTGATCTTTCCCACCCAATTTTCCTTTTTCGATTTTTCCTTTTTAAAGCTTATTGTCTCATTGCCTTTTTGAGCAGGTTGCGCAAAAAACCCGGTAGCCTAAAATAGTATACACGCATGGCCTCACCTCTTCTCCGGTTGTATCCGCAATGATACATAATATTGACAGGGCCGGGTTTTGGTGTATGTCTTAGCAGAAGTCAGAGGACAGAGGACAGAATTCAGAGGACAGAGGACAGAATTCAGAGGACAGAGGACAGAATTCAGAGGACAGAGGACAGAGGACAGAACGGGTAGGTTTTGCTGCGCAAAACTTTATTGAAGTAAAACCTACAACAAATTTTGAATTTTGAATTGATTTACTCCAGCCATTTGCTTATTGTTTCGGCTATTTTGTTGCTGTTTGCGCATTGGATTTTCATTTGGGGTAGGGAGGTTATGAATTTTCTGCCGTAGTTTTTTTCTATGATACGCCGGTCCAGTACGCAGAATACTCCCCTGTCTTCTCCTGATCTTATTAGGCGGCCAAAGCCTTGTTTGAAACGGATCAGGGCTTGAGGCAGGCTGTATTGGAAAAAGCTGCTGCCACCTTGTGCTTCTATTTTTTCCAAGCGGGCAGACATTGTCGGGCTATTTGGCGGCCAGAAGGGCAGGCGAACTACTATTACCAGGGAAAGAGCCTCCCCTACCACATCAATCCCCTCCCAAAAGCTGTTTGCCCCCAAGAGGCAGCAGTTAGCTTCTTTTTTGAAGCGCTGCAACAAGCCGGCCCTGCTGCCATTGATGCCATGGGCCAAAAGCACCAAACCCCTGGCAGCTAAAGGCGAAAGCAAGGCTTGATAGACGGCTCTCAGTTGATAATGGGATGTAAAAAGGACAACCGCCCTGCCCCGGGATGCTGATAAGAGTTTTTCCAGGGTTTTTGCTACTGCTGCCGTGTATTCGATCTCGCTGGCGCCGGCAGGATTTGGTAAATCATTGCATATGGTCAATAAGGCTTGCTCCTGATAATGAAAGGGGGAAGCCAGGGCCAATTCCCGGAGGATCTCATCATCCTGAAGCAATAAATCCAGTCCCAGCCGCTGTTTAATATAGCTGAAACTGCCTGCTGCCGTCAAAGTGGCGGAAGTGAAAATCAAGCTTTCTTTCTCTGAAAAAAGACAGTTTTTGAGGATAGGGCCAAGTTCAATAGGTACATGATAAAGTCCGGGCATTTTCTCTTCGCTTTCAAATTCCAGCCAAGCCACAAAATTCTCCTCATCCAAAGCCAGACAATCCTCCAAAACCTTTTTATCCCGGCGCAGCTCATCAATGATATAGTGCAATTCCTCCCTGCCGGATAACTCATTTTCGGTTGATAATTCCATAACATGCAAAGAATTATCCAGTTCCAAAAGACAAGCAATCAGATCCTCCAGGGCTTTTTCCAGACGGGAGGCATCATCTGTAGCCGGATCGCTCAGCCAATCCTTACGCAGGCGCAAGCGGGCAGGATAAAACCCATCCCTTGCCGCCTGAGCCAAAAAAAGCTCCCCCAGCAGACGGAAAAAGTTTTCTCCGACCTTTGCCAATACCTCCACAGATTTGGCTATTTTTTTCTCTTTTTCCTGATATAAGCCTTTTTCCTCCGGGGATAAAAATAACTCCTCACATTGTCTGGAAAATTTTACCAATATGCTGCCTCTCTGACTTTTCCGCAAAGCCGGTAATAAGGCCGATAAATCAGTTAAATTAAGAGTCTGGGTCAATTGTTCCTCGGCAGCCCGCTCCAAATGATGAGCTTCATCGATCAATAAATAGGGCATATCAGGTAAAAAGCTTTTATCCAAGGAAGCATTTGCTACCAATAATGAATGATTCAAAATAAAGATATCCGCTTCCTCGGCAGCTCTGCGGCTTTGGCGGACAAAACATTGGCCGCGGGCAAAAGGGCAGTCGGGAGCCTGGCAATTTTCCCTGCTTGCCGCCAAGAGTTGCCATTTCCAATAGTCATACTTATTAATATGCAACTCGCCGCTGTCGCCGCTGTCCGTCCGGCTCAGCCAAACCGCAAGGCGCATCAAAAAGAGTCGGAGATTTTCCTCATTGCGCCTGATCAGGCTTTGATAAAGGCGCAGGCATAGATAATTATTGCGTCCTTTGAGCAAAACAGCTTTAATTTCTTTGCCCAAAATCCGGCTTAATAGAGGGATATCTTTATTGATCAATTGCTCTTGCAATGTAATGGTATGGGTGCTGATAGCCACCTGCCGGCCGGAGTTTTGAGAAAATAGAGCAGCCGGCGCCAGATATGCCAGGGATTTACCGGTGCCGGTACCTGCCTCAACCAGCAAATGTCCCCGCCCGTTAAGGCTTTTGGTTACTTCCTTGGCCATTGCCAATTGCTGGGGACGTTCCTCAAAACCGGGCCAATCCGGGCTGCCGCATAATCTCAAACAGGGCTCCACTTCTTTCCATGCCAACTGATAGCATTCATCCACTTCCCGTTTTCTACGAAAGCCTTCTTCTTTGGCATCGTGTTTGAAAGGCAAAGGCAAATGGTCGCCGTTGCCGCTGCCGGACAATAAGAGGGATTGTGTCAGATTTTGGCGAATCATTTGTGATAGAGGATCATCCCAAGCTGCCAAATGTAACAGATTGCGTTGAACCCGCCAGTTAAGCTCTTTGAGCTCTTTTTGGCAAAACAGGAAAAGCTCTCCTGCTGTTTTGGCATCTCCCAAGGCCCGGTGAAAAGCGGGATTCATCAGACCTAAATGATCCGCCAAGCTGGCCAGGGCATAGGAAGGCCTGTCGGGATAGACGATCTGAGCCAGACTCAAACTATCCAGCCATTCTTTTTCCCGGCGAAAGTGCCGGCTCAGAAATGCTGCATCAAAGGCTGCATTGTGGGCAATTATAATATCCGAGGCAACAAAATCCTCCAGCTGCGGCATAATTTCTTCCAGAAGCGGGGCTTTCTCCAACATTTTTTCATCAATGCCGGTAAGAACCGTGATCTCCGGAGGCAAGGTTCGCTTGGGTTTCACTAAAGTGCTGAATTCCTCCTCCAGACTGCCGGAGCGGATCTTTACAGCCGCCACCTCAATAATTTCATTAGAAGCAGCATCAAGGCCGGTAGTTTCTATATCTAAAACTGTATAGGATTTTGCCATTTTCAGCTCCATTTCTCAAGCAGAAAGTCTTTGATATTCAAGTGAATGATCCCTTTTTGCGACATATCTATTTCATCCATGCTGACCACAAATTTAGGAAAGTTGTCATCTATTTTCAGCAGATTGCCAAATTCTCTTTCCTTTGTTTTCTGATCGTGAAGCAAATAGGCAACTTGAACATAGATATTTTTGCCTTGTTTTTCGCAGGCAAAACCGATCTCCCGTGTTTCAAGCTTGCCGATAAAAACATCATATCCCCGCCGCCTTAATTCCAGATAGACAATGTTTTCCAAGATTTGTGATATGCCGTCTTTCCTATATCCCAAAAGGGCATGCTTGAAGGAGCAATCCGCCAAATAGAACTTTTCTTGTGTTTTCAGGATATCTCTGCTTAGTAGATCCTGGCGGGAGCATCTGTTCAGAATATATGCGCCCTCCAGTTTTGCCAGGTAATTATAAACAGTTTCAATATCTATTTTTCGTCTTTGGCTTTCCAAAAATCCCTTGATGGAATTTGCCGAAAAGGTATTGCCGATATTATCAAAAGAGAATTTAACAACACGCTCCAGCTGATCAACTTTGCGGATTTGATTTCGTTTGACAATATCGGTAAAAATCGTGGTATTATAGATATCTTTAACGATAACATAGGCTTCATCCGGGCTAAGTTGCTTTAAGTGAACAGCGGGAAAGCCGCCATATTCGATATAATTCAAAAATTCCTTATTTAAATCTGATATATCGCCATAGTGTTTTTTAAACAGTAAATACTCGCTAAAAGAAAGAGGATGGATGCGAAAAGAAACATAACGTCCGGTCAAATAGGTTGATATTTCAGAGGACATCATTTTAGAGTTTGAGCCGGTAACGAAAATATCAACATTATATTCAGTTTCTTCCATAAATGTATTGACTAAGCGCTCCCAATTATTAATTTCCTGGATTTCGTCCAGAAATAAATAGGTTCGCTCATTTGGGGCAAGCTTTAATTTAATAAGTTCAAAAACCCGCTTCGCTTCCACATTTTGCCATTCCAAAGTATCAAAATTGATCCGGATCAAGCGGCTCTCACTGATCCCCCTCTTTTTGAGTTCAGCCATAAGCATCAGCATAATAGTCGACTTCCCGCATCTGCGAACGCCGGTTATGATTTTCACCAAGGGCAGATCAACAAATGGCATAATTTGATCAATATAAGTCTGCCGCAAGAACAATTCAAATCACTCCTTCCCGATAGTTAGCATAACCTAAAAAACGAGATATGTCAATAGTTTTTATGGTTATAACCGATAAATTGGAGAAACCATGGCTAAAAGAAAACTTGTCCTTAAAATATCTCTGATAATTATTTTGATTCCCTTACTGTTGACAGGCGGATATACCTTATACAGCTTCGGTTCCAATTATTTTGTTCATGCTGATTTAGAGCCTTTGCCGGTCATAAGAAAAGAAGAAAAGATACTGCTCTTTGCCCCCCATAATGATGATGAGATCCTGGGCGCCGGTGGCCTGCTCCAAGACCATATAGCAGCCGGCGGTCAAGTGAAAGTAGTACTTTTGACCAATGGGGACGGCAATACCTTTTCTGCCCGTAATAATAAAAAAGAACCCCGGCTGGATCCTCAAAAATTTATCAACCTGGGTTATATTCGCCAACAGGAAACAATTGCCGCCATGAAGGCTCTGGGGCTTGCCAAAGATGAGATAATTTTTCTTGGTTATCCGGATCGGGGAATCAACAAATTATGGGAGAATTATTGGCAGTGTGAACTACCTTATCTGGATCCTTATACCCAAAGCAGTCATTCACCATATATTAACTCCTTCCGGCAGGATACCGCTTATTGCGGGGAAAATTTAGCATTGGATATTCAAAATATTATAGCCGGCTATCAGCCGGACTGGATAATTATGCCGCATCCCAACGACTATCATCCGGATCACCGTGCCGCCTTTTGCTTTGTAAAATATGCCCTGGCTGTTCTGGATTACCAACCCCAAAGACAACTGCTCTACCTGGTACATCAAGGTAATTGGCCCTTGGCTCTCCTGGCCAGGGCAGGTCAATACACTACACCTCCCGCTCATTTGCTGGCTTCCGGGACAAAGTGGTATTCTTATGAGCTGGATGAGGAAACCCAGGACGACAAAAAAGCTGCTATCAATCAGTACAAGAGCCAGCTGAAGCTTTTTGCTTTTTATTTACGCAGCTATGCCAGGGATAATGAATTATTGGGAGAGATCCCTGATTTAGAGATCAAATACGGACAAATGAAAGATGACGACATAGTCCCCTGCAAAGATAATTCTCTTGATCTACTGCCTTTTACCAATAAATGGTGGCAGAAACCCCGCTTACCAAGGGGGATATATGGGGAAATCTCCAATCAGGGCAATCTCAATATTTTTCTTTTCCCCCGCACCGAGCTGGCGCTAATGCCGGAGCATCGGATCAATATCATCCTTATCAATGCCGGGGAGCGGGATAGGGTCACCATCCGGATCCGGGGGCGCAGTATTCAAAGCGATAATCCGGCTTTCATCGACTATGGCGGCAGGTCAAATTATCATACTATTCTGGATTTATTTGAGGAAGATGGTTTTCAAAGCAGCCTGGCCAAAAGAGTTTCTCATCTCATAATTCCCGGAGATAGTTTGAAAAAATACCGGTATATGTTCATAAACACCGAAACACGGGCCCCCAATCAGGCCAGGCATCGCAGCGCCTGGCAGATGATCAAACTAAAGCGGTCTTCGACCGCAAGTATTCAGGATTCAGTATTCAGATCATCAGAATTAGCATCAGATTTTGCATCATATTGATATTGACAAATTTGATGAAATCTAATATACTATACCCGAGGAGGGATTAAAATGACAGCAAGAACCGTTCGTTATACGACAACTTTGCCTCTTGAATATATTGACGAGCTCAAGAAACTCGCGAAAGAGAAAATAATACCATCTGTTAACTTTGCTATCAATGAAGCACTAGATGAATATCTGAGATCCCGCAAAGCAGCACAATATGAAGCGTTGCTGAAAGAAGCCGGACAGGACAAAGAATTCCTTTCCCGTACCTTATCATGCGCCGAGGATTTCAAGGCTGTTGACAGTGAGGTGCCCGGGACATGGTAAATAAGTGGGAAATTTATTATTGCAGCCTTGACCCGACTGTTGGCAGCGAACAGAAGGGAACTCGTCCAGTGCTTATTATCTCAACAGATGCGGTAAATCATAACCTGCCTGTTTCTACCATATTGCCCTTGTCTTCTGTTAAGCCGGGCGACAAAATTTATCCCACGGAAATACTACTTGATCAGAATGTAACCGGATTATCAAAGCAGTCAGTTGCCATGGTACAGCAAATCCGCACTATATCTCATAATCGTCTAAGCAATCCGACGGGCAGGATAACGGACGAGGACACAAGAGAAGAGATTTTAGATGTGTGCCGCAATTATTTTGACCTGTAAAAAATAGATAAAGAGAAAATCAATTAGCCGAGGTTGATGTTCAAAATGAACATCAACCTCGGCTAATTGATTTTTTTATTAATATTTTGCGAGGGTAAACGACTAGGGCGGTCTGCAACCGCAAGTATCTATACCCAAGAACGGGTGTGTTTTCGCTTCTCGAAAACTATTGAAGCAAACGACTTGTTTTCTGTTGATGCTCTGCGGGAGTATCTGTCTAAAATCTCTGCTCGGGCAGCTTGGCATTTAGGCTACAGGCTCTCTAAAATATTGATCAGGTAAATGCATGTTCTGTTGAAAGAAGATAGGCTCATTCTCTCTCTGGTACTGTGGACGTTTTCAACCGTCGGGCCCATTGAAATAAAATCACAATCGGGCATTCTTGCAGCAAATAAAGCACATTCAAGTCCGCCATGCGTTCCCTCAACAGTGGGACAATAATCAAATGTATCTTCAAATACGCTGATCATTTTGTCCCGCAGGGGAGAATCTTCTCTATATTCCCATGGCATAAAAATCCAATCCGGGTAATCCAGAGGTGAATCCACCATTACGCCTGGCTTTTCCCCTAATTGTGCTATCTTAGTAAGCAAATCCATAATTTCTTCTTCCACTGAGCTGCGGAGGAGATTAAACATTACCACAACATCAGAAGGGAAAAATTCACTGTTTCTAAGGGTAAAAATAACGCCTGTATTATTTGAAGTTTGAACAAGTCCTTCGAAAGTGGGGCTCATTGATTGGACTCCGTTTGGTGTTTCCAGGATGCAATCAATGATATTTTGCAATGAATCATGACTTATCACACTTTCGCAAGTATCCGTTTTCTCCAGAGTAATGATTAGATCTTCATCATCAGGAAAATCTTCTTTAAACTTACTTTCCATTTCGGCAATAATAGATTTGATTTTATCCAAATCACTTTCGGCAAAAGATATTAACGCCACACATTCTCTTGTTATTTCATTCCAGAATTCGCCCCCTTCTATGTTTGAAAGATATATATCCTCTTTGTCAAGGGCTTTTAAAAGATGAGCCATTAAAATGATTGCATTGGCGCGGCCTTTCTCTATATCAATTCCCGAATGACCACCCAAAAGACCTGTTATCTTTAGTTCATAGCTAGCTATTCCACTTGGAGCAGTTTCGTTTTTAAGAGTTATTATTACATCACTCCAGGCGCTGCCTGCACAGCTGGCGGTTAGAACCCCTTCTTCCTCCGAATCAAGATTGATGAACTGCCGCCCTTGAAGCAGCGAGGTATCAAATCCGAATGCTCCGGGTCCATTCCCGCCTTCTTCGTTCGCCGTTATTACTGCCTCAATCGGCGGATGGGAGAGATTGCTTGCAGCAAGTACCGCCATAATCATGGCAATCCCGCAACCATTGTCAGCGCCCAAGGATGTTCCATTGGCCTTGATCCAACCATCTTCAATAATCGGAACAATAGGATCTTTCAGAAAATCATGATCGACATCAGAGTCCTTTACACAAACCATATCCATATGTCCTTGTAATATGATCGGCGACTCTGTTTCACGCCCTTTGGAGCCAGGCTTTCTTATCAAAACATTACGAAACTCATCCTGGATTGCTTCAAAACCGTATTCTTTGGCAAAAGCCACAAGGAAATCACTTATCTCTTTTTCATTGTCGCTACCACGAGGAATAGCTGATACATCACAGAAGTATTTATAGGCTATTTCCCCAAAGCTCTTTTCGTAATAGACCTCGCTGGAACCGCTATCACTATCATTACTTTTAACTTCGGTGATAATACCGCTGCCGATATAAATTAGGGTTTTTTCGATTGCATGGGCAATAATAGTGAAGCATTCGGCGCGGGTTATATTATTTCTGGCCTTAAATGAGCCGTCCGGATATCCATCTATGAGTTTATTATCCTGCATAGAGATGATACCGGCTAATGCCCATGATGGTATCACCGCATTGTCCGTGAAAGTAGTGGCGGTTTTGTTTGTTTGCATCTTTAAGGCAGCGGCCAAGGCAACTGCTACCTCAGCTCTTGTTATGTAGGCATTGGGGTTGGCATTACCCTTGTCATCGCCTTTTATAATGCCGGCTTGTTTAGCTTTGGCAAACTCGCTGTAATACCATTTTCCCCATGCTACATCAGGGAAATTAGTATTGCTTTCCGTTTTGTAACCGAGCGCCCTGTTGATAATGGTTACAAATTCTGCTCTTGTGATTAAGTCATTGGGGTTGATATTACCGTATTCATCACCAATAATTATCTTTTCAGCCAAAAGCAGATCAATGCTCCTCTCTGCCCAGTGGCCTTTGTAGTTGTCGCCTGCACTTTGCCCCGCTGCAAATACAGGTAAAGTCTGGCAAATCATTAGTACTGCAAGAATAATAGCTACAACTGTTTTAGCACGGTTTTTTTTGAACATTTTAAATCTTCCTCTCTTGATAATTTTTTTGGCTTTGCCATGCAAAGTGAGCAGGGCATAACACCTTCAAGGTATATTTTACCATCTAAGTAATAGCATTGCATATGGGTTCGACAATCATTTTATTGTTATCAGTTTCTTGTTTATTATTCTACAACACCCCCTCCATAGTGGCAAAAGTCCAAAAGTATCAGTAAAAAAGTTATCTCTTCAAATCAAAGAGGAGGGTTGCTATCCCCTGCTTTGGCAGGGGATAGCAATATATGAAGTACTGCTTGCCTTGGCTAGAAAGAATCAAGATTAATTAGACCAAACAGGTAATTATAAATATTTTCATTGGCCAGATGTATTATTCCCCCCGACACATACTCATCAATACTGAAACCCAAATTGCCTAGAAGTTTTCGGGATGTATCCCCGCCCAAACTACAGATGAACCATTTGCCCTCATAACAGACTGTGTCCGGAGTAAATAAAAACAGATCCCCATCCAACTCAAATAGCGCAACACAGCCAAACAAACTACCTGCTCCGATTCTCTCTGCTCTGCTATTCTCTTCTTTTTCTATAGTTTCCAAATCGCTTTTTGACAATAAGCTTTCCTCCAGCGATTTGCGCGGAATAAATCCATGTAATTTTAGCGTATTAAGCGGGAGGGCAGTGAGATATTTACTTATCCATTTTGTGAAAGTGGAGACTTCTCTTTTATTCTTGCCGACCTCCAGTTTTGCATAAAGGACATCTCCGCTTGGCGCCAAATAATTTGGATCAGGCAAACTATCAGGATCACACAAGCACAGATGCCTATATTTGGCAGAAATAGACTCTGCCACCCAATTCCTGCGCCATTCAACATTCATCGCTTGTTCAAAATCACTATCATCCAGAAAGATTGGCCCCCACGGCTGGAAATAGCCAAAATTGTAAAGATAAGATTCTATATCTATGTTCTCAACAAAACTTTCTATGGCAAAGGTACTTATCATACGCTCAAAGTCCGCATCTTTAAAGGCATCAAGGTATGCGGTGACAGCCTCTTCCGAACTATCGAACCCTTCCCCCTCTGCTTTCCCTGATCCGCTTTTTCTTATACCCGGCAGATTCGGCTCAGTTATTATTGGCACAAGCATTGCAAAATAATCCAGGTAAAGCTCGTTAGGAAGCGGCAGTATTCCTTCTGATTTTTTGAGCGCAGTCATATCCATATCCGAAAACAAGGAGCTCACGATAGATCCATTCAGCTGTTCAATATACCATTTTCCTTCATAGTTAACCACATCCGGACAGAATAAATATTTATTCTCACCCAGCTCAAACAGGGCCACACAGCCAGTCAGTTTGCCGGCTCTTATTTGTGCCCCTCTCGTATCAAACTCATTTTCCCAGTATTTCCGGCTTCCTTCCGGAACATAATCGTTCAGGGCTTCAAGGGGGATAAAACCTAGCACCTTTAATGTTGCAAGCGGCAAGGAACTGAGATATTGTTTTACAGAGGCAACAAGGGTAGAAATCTCGGTTTTATCTCTGCTTAGTTTTACTGCTTCACGAATGCCCGGGCCTGATTCCCATAGCAATGACGGAGGTAAACTATCAAGATCTGACATGCGTAAATTTCTATTTTGACGAAAAACCGATATCGCAGCTTTGTTCCTCCGGTTTTCAATATTCATTGCCTTAACAAAACCGTTGACATTTGGCAAAGGCGCGGTCCATGTTGAAAAAGTTCCCGTTTGAGATAGAGCTGCCTTGAAATCATGGCTATAGCTCTCAATCGCAAACACACTCATCATCCGCGCTACATCCGCATTACTGAGCGCATCCAGATATTCCAAAACAGCTCCCTCCGGCGTATCAAACCCTACCCCCTCTATTATCTCTCTTTCTGTCCGGGTTTTTGCCGTTTCCTGTTCTTTTGGGCATGCTGTTAACAAGAATACCATTATAATAGCCAGGATCCCACATATTGCTGCTTTATATGGATTTTTCATTTTCACACCCGCCTTTATTTACCGCTCCTAAATACTTTTGGCAAATTTGTTATTTGGGGCAAGGAGGAGGGTTGCCTTCCCCTGCTTTTGGCGGGGGAAGGCTAAGTATGAAGTATTGCTTGCCTTGGCCGGATGGGTTCAAAACCGTCCGGACCAAAAGACCCACACCAATATTATCCATATTTTGAGCTAATTCCGCAAGTGACTGAAGTCATAACTTTATATGACTTCAGTCATGTTTTTTTTGTGACTTTTGTCATGTTTTACAAGAGAAAAAGCAAATGGCCCAGCTCAGCTGGGCCATTTGCTTGCTTATAATATTATGAAGCATTATGAAAAAGGGGATATGAAAGATTCAATGCTTTGGCTATGAGCCATTTACTAGGCTGCCCAACTTTTCGTTCCTGCTTGCAATTAGCGGGATCTTGTGCTATAGTAACCTTATTGGAATAAATTGATAATGACAGCCCACGCAGGGTTTTGATAACCGGGGAAAAACACGCCCTTAATAATAAAAAGCGACTTTTTTCTAATTTTGTCCAATCAAAAAAGAGAGAACCGGTTGTTTTTGCTGTGAAAAATATTGATAATCAAGTGGTGATAAGATGGTACAAGATATAAAGGGTAATTTGCAAGGGGTACCCAAACACCTTTTGGAGGAAATGGCTGCCTGGTATGACTATAATTTGGAGAAGGATCTGTTGGTGGACGAATTTTTAGGGCAAGCCTTGGCTCGTCTTTCCCTCCGTCTGAACCGGGAAATCGCCCTTTATATCAATCGCCAGGGTAAAATACTCCAGATATCACTGGGCAGCAGAAAAACTGTTTCTTTGGCCGGGACCGCCATTCGCCGCAGTGAACAGCGCCTTTCCGGCATCCGCTGCCTTCACACTCATCCATCCGGCAGCGGCCATCTCAGCGCCCTGGATTTTGCCGCCTTGCGTCAGCTGCGCCTGGATTGTATGGCTGCCCTGGGTATCAATGAAAAAGCAGAGATTACCTCCATTGGCCTGGCCCGGTGGCCCGGTACCGACCAGGAAATGGAAATATTTTCCAGTTTGCCGGCGGCCCAGGCTTTTAATCTGTCAGCCTATATCGCCCTGGCAGAGGAGGCCTTTCATCAATGTGAAGCCCCAAAACAGTTTCAAGCAGCTCTTTTGGTTTCCCTGACCGGAGGCCGTGATGATGAGGAAGTGGAAACCAGTCTGGCTGAATTGGGCCGTTTGGCAGAAACTGCCGGGTTACTGGCTGTGGGTCAGCTTTTGCAGCACAAAGACAAGCCTTCCCCCGCCACCTATATCGGCAAGGGCAAGGTGGAAGAGCTGCGCCACCTGGCTCAGATTTCAGATGCGGATCTGATTGTTTTTGACGAGGCCCTCTCCCCTGCTCAACTTTATAATTTGGAAGAGCAGACCGGCCGTCCTATTGCCGACCGCTCTATTCTGATTCTGGATATTTTTGCCAAAAGGGCCAGGAGCAACGAGGGCAAGCTCCAAGTGGAGCTTGCCCAGCTCAAATATATGCTGCCCCGGATCCGCGGCCAGGGCCTGGCTCTTTCCCGCCTGGGGGGCGGCATTGGCACCAGAGGCCCCGGAGAAACCAAGCTGGAAACCGATCAGCGGAAAATCCGCCGCCGCATTCAAGATTTGGAGGAGCGGCTGGATGAGGTTATGCGCACCCGGGAACTGCATCGCCGCAAAAGAAGGGAAGAAGAATTGCCCTTGGTAGCCCTGGTGGGTTATACCAATGCCGGAAAATCTTCCCTGCTCAATGCCCTCAGTAATAGTCAAACCTATGCCGAGAACTTGCTTTTTGCCACTTTGGATACCCTTACCCGCAAGGTCAGCCTGGCTTCCGGCCAGTCCTTCCTGCTTGGAGATACGGTAGGCTTTATCCGCAGGCTGCCTCACCACCTGATCGCTGCTTTCAGGGCCACTTTGGAAGAGGTACGGGAAGCCGATTTGCTTCTTCATGTGGTGGATGGCTCGGCAGAGGATGCCCAGGTTCAATTTCAGGCAGTGATGGACGTTTTACAGCAGCTGGGAGTAGCAGATAAACCCGTCATAACCGTCGTCAATAAAGCAGATCTGATAGAAAATCCCCAGGTCCTTAAACGTTTGCTGGCCCTTTGGGAAGGGAGCCTGGCTGTTTCCGCCCGGCATAAAGAAGGCTTTGAGCGGCTTTTGGCTGCCATTGAGGAGAACTTAAGTAAAAAATGGCAACAAGTAGAAATTTTGCTGCCTTTTTCCGCCGGCTCCTTACTTTCCCTGCTTCATGACGAAGGGCATATTATCAGTGAAAATTACCGGGAAGACGGGGTGCTGATTTGCGCCCAAGTGCCGGAGAAGGTGTACGGACGGATTTCGCCGCTGATAGTTAGGAGTTAGAAACTAAGCTCTCAAATTCGAACAAAAAAAGTCACAATATACACTATATCTTTGGTTTTACCTGCAAGGGTGTAGACTTAAAATGATGCATGAAAT
>Ga0082212_10006791_pt1 | contig 15278 bp, 13 predicted proteins | sample TergutNt197P3_FD_71548 | JGI IMG/M metagenome (GOLD analysis project Ga0082212, IMG submission 71548) | Neocapritermes taracua P3 segment gut microbial communities from Petit-Saut dam, French Guiana - Nt197 P3 | ecosystem: Host-associated > Arthropoda: Insects > Digestive system > Gut ...
CGATGGTATTGGTGTGCGGTTTGCTGATTTTGAACATGGGTTGCCGGATACATCAAGTTGGTTGGAAGGCCAAGAATACTACTTTAGCAACACAGGAATAGCGCTGCAAGATGGCTACGATACCGTCATCATAGTTGAAGAAATAGATATTGTGGACGGGCGGTTGATCATCCATAAAGCGCCACAATTTGAGGGTGAATACGTGTCGCCGGTGGGTTGGAATATGAAAACGGGCGAAGTGATCGTATCTAAAGGCAAGCGTATAAGCCCTGCGCACATAGGGTTGTTAGCAGCAGGTGGCATTGAATACATACGTGTTCTTAAAAAACCTGTCGTAGCAATTATTCCTACCGGCAATGAGTTGGTAAGCGCTTATCAGACGGTACCGTTAGGAAAAAATGTGGAGTCCAACAGCCACATGCTCTCGGCTTATTTGCGATCTTGGGGAGCTGAACCGAAAACATACCCCATCATGCCCGACGATGTCAACGTCATACTGCCTGTTATGCGCAAGGCCATCGCGGAATCGGACATGGTGTTGATATTAGCCGGCGCTTCTAAAGGAACAATGGATTTTACCATGGATAAGGATAAGAGCATGTCTTACAAGTATAACCACCGCCAACTTTTGGCACCCAAGTATGAGGGTCGGTCACTGTCCTAACGATTCTTGTTTCCCAACACAATAAATTTTTACAGTCTTGTTTTATATAATATATCCAACAATAATAATCGTTGGTATGCCCACCATCAGGATATTCAGATCCCCAATTATGACCATTCCCACAAAAAGGTCCTCTTCCGCCGCCTTCTTCTTCGTGCTCATGTTTCGCGCAGTCATCTCCGCACACGGGTATTTCTGCTATATTATCAATCGTCGTTTCTTCTATTGCAAAAGCAGTAGAAAACATAGTCGATATCATCATAAAGATAGCAATTAAAAAGCAAAAAAAATTAAAAATTTTTTTCATTATGTATTTATCTCCTTTGATTTGATTAATTTTTTGTTTAAAAATTCATAAATATATGGCATATTATTAAAATGAGGATGTTTCAATAAAGTTCAAAATGTCGATATGCACACTTTTTTGAGTTTTATCGTTCGCGCGGATTTATTTGAACATTGGAATTACCTCGCTTTCATACGTAATATATTCGCGACAGCCATATATTATCGCGGTATATTATCTTGATACTTGGGACAACATAGTTACTGTATGTTGTCCCTTTTACTTTATCCTCATTTTTTTGTGTGTTTGACGCAAATTATTTGAAAACAAATGCTTTTATCACAAATAAAGTAGATTTATTATTTAGAATCAAAGACAATCTCTCCATCGCTTATTATCATTCTTCGTTTACACGCATTCGCATAACTTTCATCATGAGTAACCATGACAATAGTATTTCCAAGTTCATTTATTTTTTGAAATAAAAGCATAAGTGCATCTGCTGATTTTTTATCAAGATTTCCAGTAGGCTCATCTGCTAAAATTATCCCAGGTTGATTTATGAGTGCCCTCGCAATCGCTACACGTTGTTTTTGCCCACCGGACAATTCCGAAGGCAAGTGATCGAATCTATCGTTTATTTCAAGAATATTTGCAATTTTTCCCAAATGTTTTTCATCGCACTTTTTTGAGTCTAATAATAATGGCATAATAATATTTTCTTTTGCTGTGAGTATTGGCATCAAATTATAACTTTGAAAGACATAGCCAATACGCTTACGACGGACTTTCGCAAGTTCATCATTGTTTATTGAATAAATGTCAACACCATCTATTATGACTTTTCCGCTATCAGGTTTGTCTATCCCGCCGATCAAATTAAGGAGAGTCGTTTTTCCTGAACCGGATTTTCCAGTTATCGTTATAAATTCGCCTTTTCTTATAGTAATATTGACATTATTTGCACCGTAAATAATGGTTTCGCCTTGCTTGAATGTTTTAATTAAATTTTCGATTCTAATAATTTCCATATTGTTGCCTCGCTTTTTATAATTTTTTCAATTTATTTTTTAATCCTCTATGAACTGGCAATAAAAAAGATAAAATAATAATAATAGAAAGACATAAATATGTTGTTATAGTTACACCATTACCCAACATATAATATTCGGTATTTACAAAAAACAAATTATTAAGAATAAAACCAACGCCAAAAGACAAAATAAGCGTAAATAAAGCTACTAATCCGCTTTGAAATAAATATGTGTTGTATATATCTCTTTTAGATGCTCCTATTATATACAGTAAGTTAATGTTTTCACTTTGTCCTATAATATACTCGTTTAGAAAAGCATATATAATTATTAATATAAAAGAAGATAGTAAAATTAAAATTACTTCCACCAAAATATATATACCAATAGCGCCATTTTTCACTATTTCATAGTTTTGCCGTTCGTCAATAACATTAAATTTATTTGGAACGTTAAATTTCTGTTTAATAATATTTGCAATATTTTCATAATCTATCGCCTTATCCACTGTAATTTTAATTGAATTGTAGGAATATTCTTTCATGATTTTATCATAATCTATCTCATTTAGATATATAACGAAGAGTCCGTCACTCCATTCATCTTCTAAAAATCCGCTTACAGTAAATGAAATCGGTTCTCCGAACTGTGCTTCAATTAAATGATTACATTCATCGGTGTGCTCGTGCGTCTCATTTTCATGATTATGTTCTTCTATTTCAAACTCTGAAATTGTTATTTCATTCTTTATATATAAATTTAAAGTATCATTTGTTTTGTAATACTTCGAAAAAACGTGATTTTTATTTAGAATAATAGAACCCTCATTTATATTTATAGTCTGTTCTTTGGGAATATCGGAAACAGACCTAATTCTCGCTTGTAAATATGGTTCACCATTTATATTTGTTACGAAAGCAGTATTATTTGTTATAAAATTTGCTTTTACTAAAAATTCATTTACATCCGCATTTCTTTCAAATTCTATATTTTCAATACCATTCATATTTGTTAAAAAAGTAATTTCTTCGTTAGTAAAAAACATATCAGGGTCTCTACCTATGGGCATTTTTCTTATATATATGTCATAATCGGGTGGAATTGTCATAACATGATTACTCACATTTGCATAATTAAACAAAAGACATATTATTATTATAATAGGAATAGAAATCATAATGCTATTAAAAAAAGATTTATTTGAACGAATAAGAAATATTTTTACCAAAGTTATAACGGAATTGCCGCCTGTTTTTATTGTCTTGTTATAATGCTCCAATTCTTCATCGTTGGCGGAAGAAACGAGCAATCCAAGAGGCATTTTTTTGAAAAGATTAAAAAATGTAAGAGAAAAAACGATTAAGAGAAAAGCAAATAATATCAAAAATACAATCCCGGTGTTCATCCAGTTTACGTTAAAAATCATCCATGTAAAATTGCCTGAATTAACTTGCAGAAAAAAATGAAAAAGCGCATACATACCAATATAAGAAAGTGCCGTTGCGATTACTCCGGAAAATACAAAAATAATTATCAGTTCAATAAAAAATATTTTCAATATATGTTTTTTTGAGGCACCTATTGATGTCAGGATACCAATCTCATGGGAAAAATTGCCAATATAAATTCTATATGCCGATTGTATTACAAACATAGAAATAAAGATTGAAATAGTAATCACAAAAGTTATTTGCTGCGAAGACTCTTTTGCATTATCGCTTGTATATAATTTAGACAAGTCCCCTAAAATCATTGAAGTATCGCCAATTTCTTTAAATATTTCAGCTATTTCATTTTCATAATCAAAGAATTCTTCCCTGTTTAATTCGCCGTTTTCATATCTCTTAGCTTGAATTTCATCTTTGATGGTTAATAAAATAACGCCGTTTTCATATCTTATGATAAATTCATTTTCTAACTTCTTAAAATATTGAACATTTTCATCTTTCACATTTAACAATCTATAATGCGCGTTTTGCGTAGCGGCAATTATTTGCGTATGATTACCATATATAGAACCATCCCTTAGAAATGAAAAAATCAAGGGCAGTACCATAGCGCATATTAAAATAATTAAAATATTAACGTGTGTTTTAAATTGCTTTCTTAACGACCGAATTATATAAATATACACGGTATACTTTCCTTTCTCTAATCATAATATATTACAAAATAACACTATATAAATTCTATTGGTGAATTAATATATAAAATGTAGGGTTGCCGCTTGTTGCGACCGTATAAAACACCATAATTCCGTTGGTATTACGGGACGAGCGAGTGCGTCCCTACACATCATTTATTACGTCGGTATTGTAATTTATATTTATGAATATGAGTGAACTGTGTTCATCCACCTAAATTTACGTACATTTAAGTGAACGAACACACGTTTTCCCATTTGTATTGGTTTATTTGTTGTTATAATTGAAATAACAGTAGCAGTTAAGAGTTAAGGAACGCAATTCCCATGAATCACCGTGAGTGTTTGATCAAAGATAGAATAAATATGTCCATTTTGGCATACCATAGCATAGCGATCCCAAGTGTTTTTTACATAACATGTATATGTAAACAAGTTTAAAAAGCCTCCTTTGTAGGTATGCGTCCAATTAGTAGTACCTGAATATTGATAAACACTAACGGTTGCGTAGGGACAACCTGATTGAACGGCACATGCTTGCGCAACGGTATAACCTATAGTAGCAGTAATTAAAACAGCCAAAATAAGAGCAATTAGACGTTTTTTCATTGTTGTTATTCTGATATTTTTCAGGCGTGTCATTTTGATTTACCTCCCAAAAATTTTTGTTTGTATCCTGCCACAACAATCAGCTACTTTGCCGTGGCAAAATTTGCGTTAATTTTTGCTTCATGAAACATTTTATAATAACCCCTAAACCTCGCACGATGGTTCAAAGGAAATTATCTTGACTTAGATAGTTATGTCAACGGTTATAACGTCAACTGCAAAGTGCCTGATATTTTTGCTTCTTGTAAAGCGTCTATATGCCCTTTACAAATTATGATTCTGCTTGAAAAAGCAAGGTTGCATGATATATTTGTAGTGTTCCCCAGCGAACCGATACCGTTTATAATAATCTTCGATTCCTGCAGAAAACCGGAAAATATTATCTTGAATTAAATCATTATAGGGGATTCCTTGAAATTGATAAAATGATGAGTGGCAAAAGAAAAATATACCAAAACGAAAATGAAATAACGCAATAAATAACAATTTTTTATTATAATTATACGGCAAATCACTTTTCTGTTTTTGCGTTTTTACTTATTTTTCATATTGGGGGGAAAACGCTATTTAATACAGTTACAAATCAATTACAAGTCTTTTCGTTGCTTGCTATCGAAACAAATTCGGATGTACCGTTACGAGTTACTGTTCCAGTCAACATGACTCTGTATGTACCTGCGCTACTTACCGTATATTTTTCAATAAAAGTAAGCGAAGATGAAGAAGAATTTTTATTCCATGAAGTCACATAATCCCATGATGAACCGTTTTTCTTATATAAACTCAAAGTGCCTGATATTGTTGAGCCTGGCAAAGCATCTATTTCTCCTGTACAGGTAGCGGTTCTGCTTGAAAAAGTAAGGCTACATGATATACCCATAGTGTTGACCCAACGAGCCGATACTGTAATTGAAAATAAAGATACCATACATACTATTAATGCGAAGATTAATAAAAATGCCGTAATTTTTTTTGTTTTCATTCACTTTTCTCCTTTCTTTCGTTTTGTTATTCTTTACCTTACATAATACATAACGAACGAAAATCAAAAAAGTTACAAAAAAATTCTATAATCGACAAAACTGTTTATAAAAAAAACAAAAAGATAGTAACACCAATATCGTTTATCTACCTTTTTGTTTTGATAAAAATCTATTTTACAATATCTTGCAATGTGACGCTTTCCGCTATTTTTATCGATTCTTCTTTATCTAAAAAACTATATAGTTGATAAAAATATTTATTGTCGTTCCAAATTATTATACAATATGAAATATCGTTGGATTTATTATATTCGTAAATCTTTCCGTTCACTCCGTTTATATATATGTCGTTCTCTATGTAGTCTTCTCCATCAATAGAAAATACGTCGGAAAGCAATCTTTGATAATATATAATATTTTCATCTTCATCGTTTATATAAACTGCTCTAATATTATTATCTGATTTTGAAACAGTATCTTCCCAATAGCCATCAGGGATATACGAGGGCAAAAATATTTCCTCGATTTCTTCAGGTATAACGGACATTATAAAATTTTGATTATCAGTATTCGTGGGATTAATTTGTATAAATTTTTCATAAAAAGTAGTTATTATATTATATATCTCTGTTCTTATTGCTTCCACCGAAAGCAAACTTAAAAACGATATTGATAATATAATTAAAACGATAATAGCGGCTCTCTTGATGATTTTTAAAGAAGCCTTTCTAAAATCTTCTTTGAATTTTTTACCGCGTTTTAATACCCTGTTCATTTTTGTTTCAAAATCTAAAGAAAATTCGTGTCGCTCATAGTCCTTAATATCGTTATATTCATCTATTTCTTTTTTTATATGGTCTTTTACCACTATTTTTAGTGCTTCGTCAAACATTCTTGATTTAAAATTAATATTGTCCAATTTATTCATCCCCTTTCAAGGTTTTTAATAATATTTTTTTCGCTCGGTGATACCTTGTTTTAACATTTGCTACCGATATATTAAAAATTTTTGCTATTTCCTTGTCACTGTAATTATATCCCATTTTTAATTTTACTATATGCGAATAATCTTCATCCAATACATCAAGAGCGGTATATAATTTATCATATAATTCTTGTTTTACAATAAAATCACTTACATCATCAAAATCGCTCTCGTCGGTATAATCTTCCGATATAGACGTAAATTCGATTTTCTTTTTTCTTCGGTATTTGTCAATAGCAGTATTTTTCGCTATCGTAATAAATATACTTGCCACTTCATCTTCGCTTTTATTATAATAATCCTGAATGTTATCTATTATTTTTATAAAAGTTTCTGAGGTTGCATCTTCAGCGTCCTGCTCGTTGTTTAATATTTTATAAACCGTTTTATATATCTTATCTTTATGTTGCTCATATAAAACTTCGGCAAAACTTCTGTCAGCAGAATTATTAATTGCTAAAATAAAAATAGGTAACATTAAGTTGGTATTCCTTTCCTTTTAATGATATATTATTCTTACTTTAATTATATACAATTTCAAATGAATTTTCAAGATGGTTTTTATAAAAATAATTATATATTAAAAAAATATGGATACCAAACACAAATCACGTTAGTGATAAGATTATATTTTATCCTCTAAATTACATAATAAAAGATTTTGTCGTATGAGAATGATAACTTAATATGAGTTATATACCGATTATATAATATTTATATAGAAAAATCAATACCCTAAGGCAAAAAATAAAAATTTTAATCCTTAAAATATATATTTTATAAATATTTCAAAGCCAAGCGAAAATTAATATTCGTTTGGCTTTTTTCGTTGCGTCGTTTTTTATTTTATCAATATAATCTAAGAACAAAAGTGATTTATGGCGAAAAATTTTTAATTTAACAATATTCTCATACGACAAAATCTTTTATTATGTCACAAACCGATATTTAACAAGCCCGAGAGAGTTTATTATCTTTAAATGGTCTGCACCGCTACTTTTAAGATAAATGCGCGTTGTGTTTATATTTTCGTGACCGAGAACATCCGCAAGTTTGGATAAATCTTTCCCTTTATTATAGAATTTGATTGCGAAGTGTCTCCGCAGATTGTGCGGAAACACTTTTTGTTCGTCAACTCCTGCAGATTTACAGAGTTTTTTCATTTCAGCCCAGATATTAGACCGATTAAGTGGTTTGCCGGTTTTCGTTATAAATATAGAACCGGATTTTATCCCGTACTTTTTAGCGTATAACAACAATGATTTTATCAAATCAGAGGGAATCCAAATTGTCCGGATCTTACCTTTGTTTTGTATTTCGGCATGTCCTTTTTTGACTGCCTCCACCGTGATGAATTTCAATTCGCTTACGCGTATACCGGTTGCGCAAATTGTTTGTATGACAAAACACAGACGTTCGTTTTTTTGAAACCACGCTGCTTTGACCAGTTTATCGTAATCGTCAGTTGTCAGTTCCTTTTCAGTCGGTAAATAAGTCCTTTGCTGTATTTTAAATTGTTTTATATTTATGTCAAGCCCTAAAAAAGCAAAGAAACCGTTGACAGCGGAAATCATTGAGTTTACGCTTGATGCTTCACGAGTGGCTTTGAGCCAGTCTTTCCATAGAATAGCGGCTTCTTTTGTTATTTCCGCGCCATTTAAAAAATCTGCGAAAGAATTAATGTCACGGATGTATTTTTCGATTGTCGAAATGGCGAGTTCATCTAATTTAAGATGCGCCGAATATTGCGTTATATATTCCGATGTGGCAAAAAATTGTTTATTTAACATTATTATTAAAATCCTCCTAAAATGTTATTTGATTATTATAAACACATATCAAGTTTATCAAATTTTATTGTGGATTCGGTTAACATTGCTATGCAACCAAACCTAAATAAAAACAAAAACAATCTGTGAAGTAGAAATGCTTCACAGATTGTTTTTGTCTATCTTATTTAATTTTATGTATTATTTAATGCTATTATTTATTATTCACAAGAGATATATATGAATATATCAAATGTACGCCTCCGTTTTCATAAACCGGCATATCAGACGCAACATAAAGTATGATTTTAGAGCCGGTATTGATTTTTTTTAACCGATGTTTTAGCGTTACTTTTAATATGCGGCCGTCTTCCGTATGCAAAACAACCATTTTTGTACGTTTTTTTACAGCCGTCACGGTAACATTAATACATTCGCCGCATATTACCACATAATCGCCAATAACCGCTCTGCGGAAAAGCAAAAATGCGCTGGCAATAAAGAATATCATAATAATAGCGCACGCAAGAATAGAAAATAACTCCATTGTATAAAAAAGCAGAATAATAGTCACAAGCAGAATAGCGATTCCGTAACCTAATCTGTATAAAATCTGTCTCTGCAACGGCGCCGGTATTTGTTTAAAAACTTTAATCATTAAATCTTCCTCCTAAAAGTTATAAAAGAATTATATGTTTTTTTCTCAATAAGCCCAGCACGGCAGATACTGTTCCGTCTCTGGCTGGGGATTGTTCCATTTTCGTTTCAAGTATGCGGTCAAATATTGTTTCACCCGTATATATGGTATGAATAAGAGTATGCCAGTTATTTTTAGCGAAAAATATAGGATCTGGTATAATATTTTGCTCCATTAGATAAACGAGTTCGCTGATAGTGAGTTTAAATTCCGTGTTTTTTATCCATTTCCATATCAGTTTTTCATTTTTATTTAATGGATAATAGGGAAGCACCGGGTTTACCGAGCATATAACGCAATTTGTTAGCAATCTGTAATCAGCTGTGTCATCGGGTTCTGTTATTTCAACCAAACCCATAGATTCCAGTTTTTGAAGTTCTGACTGATTTGCGGTATTCTTGACAAACGCAACATTAAACCGACCTGCCAGCCATAATTTCGCCTGAATACCACACAGATTACATTCGTTTCCGCATCTGGATACATCGATATTATTAATACCGGACATTTTATATACTGTGCCTTTTGAAATATATAACATTATTTTTCACCCCCGTAATTTTTTTATGCTTTTATTATATTACAAGGTTGAGGCGTGTTTTTTACAACAGCGTCATTATGACAATAGCCAAAATAATTATAATTACTCCTCCACATGATAAATAAACAATACGTTTTATCTGTTCAGGATCAAAAGCTTTTTTATTTTGCCCTTCATCTTCGATTGGTTTGTCGTCGTAATAACCGTCATAATTTTCATCCATCGGATTTTTAATTGGCGTATATTCCAAATCAGATTTTTTCTTTTTTTTCAGGTTCAGTCTGGAAAGCAACCATGATATAATATATTTAAACGATATATGCTTTTTAGATTGAGCCCTATTTGTTAAACCAATATTTTTTGCCTGCGGTACAGATTTTTTCTGCGGCGGTTTTGCTTTACGTTCTGTTGGGCTGACATAAGATTGCTGAGGTTGTTTTTGATTCGATAAAACAGATCGGTTTGTTGCTGATGGTTTTTTTATCGGCTTTTTATGTTTAGAGCGAAAAACAGCGGCGTTTCCTTTGATAGGAGCGCCGCAATGAATACAATATTTCATATAAAAATAACTCCTTTAGACCATGCTTCGGTTCATCAAATTCAATTATATCCAATCATAGGATTAGTTATTAATAGTATAACACGTTTATATTTGTATGTAAATGACATAGACCCTGCCATTTACCTTGCCATTTAATTTTCACCGAAAAGACTATTGCATTTATATAACTTATGCGGTATAATATAAACATAGTTTCAAGATTTGCGAAAGGCAATCACAGTTTACGAGTTTACACAGCCTCCAGAGGATATTTATATCTTTTGGGCGCTTTTTTTATTTTTCAGCCGTTATAACTGAACATAGTTCAGTATCGGCAAAAGCAACCGGCGCGTAGGAGCTTGTCTTCTATCGCTTTTATATAGATTCACCCTTTGGGAGACCATAATTTTATTCACAGGACGCCATCAATACCGTTTTCGGTACGTATAGCGCCCTGTTTTATATAAAAAACCATATTAAAAATTAATGAAGGAGCAATAAATTATGTTAGATTTATTAGAAAAATTTGAAAAAGTAGAAATCAAAAACGACAGCAGGCTCGGAGATGAAGACAAGAAATATTGCGACCGACAATATACCCTTTACATAAAGGTATTAAACCATTACCGGAATATGTTCAAACTTTTGCAAAATGTTAATCAGCAAGACAATGATTTTTATAAATCCGTAAGCGTTGAAAATGATTATTACAGCGGTACCTATAAACATCAAATATATATGCACGAATTTATGAAAGTCAATAAAGAAGATTTTTCGGGAATCATGGAAGAAACCCACAACAGATTTATTGAGCGCATAAATAAATATTTTATAAATAAATATAATGTCACGCTCAATGAAAAAAAATTTAAGGACTATGTCAAACTTGAAAAACCCGAAAGCCCAAGCAGTTATGGTTATAGAAACATGACGGAAGAAGAATTAGACCAATTAAAAATAAAAAAAGAAGAATACAAAGCTGCGCTTGATATTTATTTTAACAACAAAATAAATGCCGAATTGCATTACGATCTTATCATTGACGATATATTCATTTCTCTCGGCGGATTTAACTTCGCGGAAAAAGCAGAAAATGAAATTAAAGATAACGCTAAAAACGCCGTAACAGGATATCGGAATAATGAGCCGAAATACGAAATCAAAAACGGTAAAATTTCATTTGATATAATGTTTTCCCGCAAATGCAATATTTGGAATCAATATCGTATTGATTTAAATTCTGAAACTTATCACGCTGTTTTAAGGGCATTGACTTATTTTGATTCGGATAAATCCGAAACCGCAATATACAATAAATGGGTTGGCCTTTTTACCGGGTATGAAAAAAAAGAAGAAGAAGGCATATACGATTCGCATTATGCAAACGGCGTCAAAGTCCATTACTTTAAATATTATAAAAACGGAAAATTCGACGTGACTTTTGACAATCATACAAACGCTTTGACTTTTGCCAGAGAGTTTTTAGGATATTCCGCATAAAAAATCAGGAGGGTAAAATGCATAAATATAACATTGATGAAAAAATAATTATTCCGCAGGATAAACGCGCAAATATAAATGCAAAAATATTATACCTTATAACAAATAATCTCGTTAATAAAACAGGATTTACGGCGGCGGATATTTTCAACAGCTATACCGGGGACGGGGGTTTACATGGTCTTGAAATGAAAGATTTCAAAAATTTCCACGAATACGGCAAAGCTAAAAAAGAAATCGAACAGGGACAATTTTTCACGCCGCATAAAATCTGCGAATTTATTGTTGACTGCATCAAACCGACAAACAAAGATATAATATATGATTTGACCTGCGGTATGGGCAACTTTTTTAATTATCTGCCGGTTGAAAATAATATTTACGGGGCGGACATTGATATAAAAGCGGTTAAAATCGCGAAATATTTATACCCTTTGGCAAACATAGAGCATGAGGACATACGGATTTATAAACCGCCTGTAAAAGCTGATATTATATTCGGGAACCCGCCATTTAATTTGGAGTGGACTATTTCAGGGATAAGGTTCAGCTCACAAATGTATTTTTGCAAAAAAGCAGCCGAAATACTAAAACCTGCCGGGCTTATGGCGATAATCGTTCCTGACAGTTTTTTATCGGACGGATTTTTCAATAAATCGGATATAGATCAGATAAATAACGATTTTAATTATATAACGCAATTCAATTTACCATCAAACTCATTTAAGAATATAGGCGTCAGCGATTTTAAAACGAAACTTTTGATACTTCAAAAGAAAAGCCAATATATAACGGATAAGGAATACCGGACAGCCAAAGAAAGTAGTACCAACGATTCTGAGTATATTTATAACGTATATATTCAACCGCTTCTATCAGAAAAAGAAAAACTTTCCGGGAAATTATATTTTGAGGGTAAAAATGAGTCATGTATTGATAAAGATTTTATGTTTAAGGTTAAAAAGTATTTATTCGATATAAAAAGACATCCGAAATTAAGCAGCAAATACGGCAAATGCGAAAGTTTCCTGCAGGAATATTTAACGCAAAAGCAGCCGGAAAATATGCCGTATTCCGAATGGGAAAAGATAAAAATAAAGACCGGCGACGTGCTAAAATATTATAAAAAAGTTTTATCTTCAGCCGACAGGATATATAAAAACGAAAAACGCATAGTAAAATCGAACCACAGTTTTTATATAAAAGATTACAGCGAGGCTGAAAAACATGAACCTATTGCCGATATAAACGCCAGCGTTTTAACCGAATCCTATATAGACGGTTTTATTAAATTAATCAGCCGGAAAAGCAACGAATATAAACAACAGTCGTTAAAATTTGACGATATGGCAATTGATCCTATAATAAAAAGATTTTTAAAAAACTGGAGCGTTTACAGTAAATCCGAAAAGGATACAAAAAAACTTACCGATACGCAAGCAGAAGACACAAATAAACTTCTTCAAAAACGATACGGCGTTTTGCAGTACAGTATGGGCGCAGGGAAAACCCTATGCGGATTAGCAATGGCGCAGTATCAATTATTAAATACCAATATAAAAAATGTGTTTGTTGTCGGAACCGCCATAGCGATTAATAATACGTGGGACGTTGTTTTAGACGATTACGATATTGATTATAAAAGAATAAACGGATTATTTGATATTGCGGAAATACAAGAGAAGCAAATTCTGATAATCACCCTTGATATGGTTATTAAACTTCAAAAATGGCTGAAAAGATTTGTCAAAAGCAAATCTCAAAAAATTATGCTTATCTTCGACGAAAGCGATGCGATAAGCAACCCGTTTTCAAAAAGAACCAAAGCTATGCTGTCAATATTCAGAAAATGCAAATATAAATATTTAACGACGGGGACGATGACGCGGAACAATATATGCGAAGCCGCGCCGCAGCTTGAATTATTATATAACAACTCTATAAATTATCTCTCGAAATGCAGTTATATCTATTCCACGAATAAAGACGGAGAGCATGAAACCGAATTTAATGAGAATTATAATAAGCCAATCCCGGCATACAGGCATGGATATGATTTATTTGCGGCATCGCATCTCCCTAAAAAAATAACCGTATTCGGAATCGACCAAAAAACACAGGATATTTATAATGCGAACGATCTTAAAGAATTATTGGACAAAACGGTTATTACAAAAAATTTCGAGGAAGTCACGGGAAAGAAAATTTACGAAATCAATCAGATTACCGTACCGTTCCACAGCGAAGAAAAAAGAATATATAAACTTGCGATTGACGAATTTGAGAAAATGCGAAGATTATATTTTACGAAACATGAAAATTCCCGCAAAGACAGCATGTTGAAAATCTTGCAGCAATTAATTCTTCTATTAAAAGTATGCGCCGATCCTTCCGGTATAAGCGGATATAATACCAAACCTATCCATAAGCGCAAGCAGAGAAGTATTGAAATGCCGGGATTTCGGGAAATAGTTCGTTTTAAAGTGCGGCGAAGCATGTCTAAAAAATTAAACAAGCCGAAACAAATAAACAAACCTACAAAAATAATAAAAACGCTGGAATTATTGAAACAATGGGATAATGAAAGAGTGGCAATAGGAGTCCGCCATGTTTCAGTATGTTATTCATACGCAAGATATATTCAAGCAGAATTTCCAAATAGACCGGTGTTTGTTATTACGGGCAGCGAATCAACATTTAAAGAACGGCGGAATGCGGTAAAAGAACTGGAAAAAACCACAAACGGTATTTTGATTTCAACGCAGCAATCGTTTTCAGCCTCTACAAATATTGATTTTGTCGATAAAGTTTTATTGCCAGAGCTTCATTATAACAACGCCGCCATGAGCCAATATTATTTCAGATTTATACGTTTCACAAGCAAAAACTGGAAACAGGTTTATTTTCTTACATACGAAAACACCATCGAAAGCAATTTGCTAAAAATGATTTTGGTCAAAGAAAAATTTAACTTGTTTATGAAAAATGAAATATTGGAAGACGACGAACTTTATGAAAGGTTCGGAGTAGATCCCGCTATTATAAATAATCTTATGTCGAAAGAATACGACGAAGAAGGACGAGTTTATATCCGGTGGGGCGAACAAAATATAAGTTAAAACAGAAAGGAAAAATTATATATGGATAATATATTAGATTTATTTGAAACCGTTGAAATTACCAACAAAAACGCCATAAGCGAAGAAGACCGTAAATTTTGTGAAACACAGTTCGGATTTTACAAAAAAGTTTATGAGGCTTATAAAAAACATTTAGAAATCGTCGCCGATTTAACAAAAGAACAGGCTGATGTAACAAAAGAAATAGAATCTTACACCGCGTATGCTCATACTTATATTAATACTTACGGCGACATTGGGGAATCAAACACAAAAAAATCAATGATTAGCTTAACAAAAGAATTCGCGTATTCAATATGCGAATATTTCAATAAAAAATATTCCGTCACAACGACTTCAAAAGAGTTATTCTTTGATGAATATGCCAGAGAACCGATATTTTTTAC
>Ga0082212_10006792_pt1 | contig 15277 bp, 8 predicted proteins | sample TergutNt197P3_FD_71548 | JGI IMG/M metagenome (GOLD analysis project Ga0082212, IMG submission 71548) | Neocapritermes taracua P3 segment gut microbial communities from Petit-Saut dam, French Guiana - Nt197 P3 | ecosystem: Host-associated > Arthropoda: Insects > Digestive system > Gut ...
CCCGACCATTTGATGAGGATTTCCTACCAGTAACCCGCAATTATCCCACGATTCCTGCCATGAAAGCGGAGCAAATTCTTCGATACACGAACTTATATCTTTAACTTTAACCATGTGTAGTGATGAATAAGATGAAATCTTTTGTGACAAAAATACAAAAATAATTGAATATTTTATGATTATACCGTTCACGGTCAAATTTTGTCCAATGGATTTTGACCCTGACAGGTCTGCCGACCCTGCCAGGTCGCCGCACAATCAACCTGTCAGGCTGCGAAGCTGCTGACAATGTTGGAATACAACATGCACAAAACTTGCCCGTGATAAGTATAACCCGACATCTGACCGTGCGCGACGGATAACCATATATTTTTTTTTTGTTCATGAAAAAAAAATATTTACATTTGCCCCGAATATAATATGTAACTTATAAACTTTTTATTTAATCTTTTAAACTATGTACAATATGTATCTATACAAATCAATCTATTGTAGAAAAGTGATGAGATTGCTGGTTTTTTTAATCGCCTTCGGGTGCGGATGCAGCTACACCTATGCGTCGGGCTACCTCAGGGCTGCAACGCCGGAATCGGTTCAGCAGGGCATCCGAATCACCGGTACCGTATATGATGAAACGGGCGACCCGATACCGGGCGTGTCTATCGTCGTCAGCGGTACCGTCACAGGGACGACCACCGATATAAACGGTGCATACGCCATCACTGTGCCGAGTGAATCGTCTGTATTGCGGTTCGTTTTTCTCGGGTTTGCCACACAGGAAATTGCGGTTGGAGACCAGCGTATCATTAATCTTACATTGCGTGAAGAAGCCAGTGAACTGGAGGAAGTGGTTATCGTCGGTTACGGCCAGCAAAAGAAACTTACCGTAACGGGAGCAATCACAACCATCACCACGGCAGATTTAAAACAAAGCCCTACGTCCAATTTGAGCAATGCTTTAGTGGGACGCATGCCGGGACTGCTGGTGAATCAGTTCTCAGGGGGCGAACCGGGCGCTGATCAGGCAAACATTTATGTGCGCGGTATTGCCACTTACAATGACGAAAATAACGCTCAGCGGCCGATCATGATCGTTGACGGCGTAGAGCGTGAATTTTTTCAGCTGTCGGCGGATGAGGTAGAAACCATCTCCATCCTCAAAGACGCCTCCGCAACGGCAGTATACGGCGTAAGAGGCGCTAACGGGGTTATTTTGGTGACGACCAAACGCGGTAAAACCGAAAAACCAGTCGTCTCGCTGAAAGCGTCCGTCGGGCGACAGGAGCAGGTCAAATTCCCGAAATATCTCGGCTCGGCCGACTACGCCACGCTCTACAACGAAGCAATGGACAACGACAAAAACTACACCGCACTGAGGTTTAGCCCGTCAGCCATTGAAAACTTCCGGAACGCCAAAGGAGACAACTCCGACGGACTGGGGTACAATACGAACCTGTTCGACTACGCCTTCAAACCCAGCTGGCAACAGGATTACAGTTTATCGGTGGCGGGAGGTACCCAAAAAACACGTTACTTTGTGCTGGCGAGTTATTTGAATCAAAACGGGAATTACAGGCATACCGATTTGAGCGATTATAACACCCAGACCAAATTTTTGCGTTATAACTTCCGGTCGAACATTGACGTGAACATTACCGACGACTGGTATGTGCGGTTAGATTTGGGAGGCCGCGTTCAGGAACGTTTCCAGCCGGGCACCAACGCCGATATCGTCATAGAACTGGCCAATACCACTCCGCCTTATTTTCCAATCTATGTAGACGACAATGCACATCCGAATAATCAGGAAATGCGGGATTTGAATCCTGAAGGCATGTTGTTCGGAAACCAGTTATACCGGAGAAATATATTGGGAGAATTGCGGCACAGAGGTTACCGTAACGAATACAGAACGTACATGCAGGGCAACTTTATCATGGGATACAAATTAGACAAACTCATTCAGGGTTTGAAGGTCGAAGGCATGTTTGCCTACGACACATCGCAGGGAAACCGCATCAGCAGAACCGTACAGGAAGAAGGCGAAGGGTACCGGGTGTATAACGGATATGCCATATTTTATCCTAAAGACGGAGGTATAGACTATTACATGGATGTTGCCGCCAACGGAATAGACGGTCGTTATTACGGCGAATATGCCTATCCCCGCCTCATCCAGAATAACGTGATTCGCAACGAGTTTACGACACAGGGAGACAAAGCTAATGTAGATGATGAAGATGAAGATAAGGATACACGTCCTCTTGTTCCCGACAGACGTGTTTACGGTCAATTTTCCATCAATTATGCACGCTCTTTCGGTCAGCACAATGTAACGGGTTTATTACTGGGCAACCGTTCCAAACGAATATACGGCAACGCAGTGCCTTACTGCAAACAGGGATTGGCCGGAAGGGTCACGTATAATTATGCCGAAAGATACTTAGTGGAAGCATCCGGCTCTGTGAACGGCTCGGAGAATTTTGCCAAAGGTTACAGATACGGTTTCTTTCCCGCTGTTTCCGCAGGATGGATCATCAGTAACGAAGGATTTTACAACTTCGCTACCATTGACTATCTGAAACTGAGAGGTTCATTCGGAATGGTAGGTAATGACCAGATACCTTTAGGCCGTTTTGCCTATCTGCAACTTTACGAGCCGAGGGGCGTTGACTATCGTGGCGGTATTCCGGGTTATCATTCCGATTTCGAACCGGGATATCGTGAAGGTAATCTGTCCAATCAAAAATTGAGTTGGGAAAAAGCCCAAAAGTACAATATCGGTATTGATATGAGGGCGTTTAAGAGCCGCTTATCGTTGACCGCCGACTTCTTTTATGAAAATCGTTATGATATCATCACGATCACATCGGAGGGTGAGTCAAAAACGCCTTCGTGGGCGGTCGGTAAACGATATATGCCGCCGCTTAATTTAGGAAAAGTAGAAAACAAGGGCGTTGACATTGAAATAACCTGGCGCGACCAGCACGGGGATTTCTCTTATTACATCAGACCCAACTTCACGTTTGCCCGCAACAAAATCATATACATGAACGAAGTGGACAGAATTTCTGCCGAAGGGGTTGAACTTCCATGGGCGCAACGTACAGGGAAGCGTATTGGCGAACAGTATGTATTTGTATTCGACCATTTCGTAGCCGATCAGGCCGAAGCCGACGAGTTGAACAGGAAGCAATATGCGGAATGGGGGCAAATGATACCCGGCGACGTTGTTTTTAAGGATCTGGACGGCAACGGGAAAATCACCTTAGATGCAGACATTGAGCCTATGGGGCATCCACGCAATCCGGAGATACAGTTCGGATTACCGGTTGGTGTCAAATATAAAAACTTTGACATGAGCGCTCTGTTTCAAGGCGCCACAAACACATACATACGGTTGAGCGGCCCTGCCGCATACGATTTTCCGGCGTATGCGCAGGATATTATCGGCAAGGTGAAACCTTACCATTTGAACAGATGGACGCCCGCAACTGCCGCAACGGCAAAATATCCGGCTTTGCATTACACCGAAAACTACAACACAACAAATCCCTACAACAGTCTTTTCCTGAGAGACGCTTCGTATATCCGGTTAAAATCCGTTGAAATAGGTTATACGCTTCCCCAGAATGTGGTCAAAAAAGCAGGTATGAGTCATGTGCGATTTTTTATTCAGGCGATGAACTTGGTTACTTGGGACAAATTGTCCGATTATGATGTAGACCCTGAAACGGGATCAGGCGGCAGCAACAGAGACATAGGCAGTAACGGCAACTGGTATCCTATTCAGAAAATATTTAATTTCGGAGTAAACATTGATTTTTAAACCATTAAGAAGTAAAGATATGAAAAATATGAATCAATATATGTGCGTATGGTTATTTTTATTGACCATGATCGTACTGTCCTCATGCGATAAATTTTTGGACAGACAACCCGATAACATGATTACCGAAGAGGTGGTGTTCACCGACTTTACGAGAACAAACGGGTTAGTCTCCAGTATATATAGAAGATTGGGCGACTATGATAAAGGATGCGTGATGTTGAACCATTTTTCGATTTCGTGCATCACCGACGAGTGCAAAGGCTCCATGGTGGAATCCGATTTAGCCAACAGGATCACTCAAGGACAGTATGGGCCATCTTCCATAAGTCAGTTTCAGTTTTGGTGGTTTTTTAATTACGAAGCGATACGCGATTGTAATGTCTTCCTTGAAGGCGTAGCGAAACACAATACGCCGGACAACCCCAAGAGACCGGGCGATCTGGAAATACGCATCGGTGAAGTCTATTTTATGCGTGCCTACTGGCATTTTAATATTTTGCGCTTTTTTGGCGATATGCTTTACATGGACAAAACCGCCGACTTGAATGATGAAGCAGAGTTGCGTACATGGACCAGAATATCCGGCGTAGACGCCATAGACAAGATGATTGCGGATTTGGATGAAGCCATTCGGCGATTGCCCCTCAGACAGCCGGATGCGGAATTTGGCCGCGTGGAAAAAGGAGCGGCTATGGCGCTTAAAGCCCGACTGTTGTGGATAAGAGCATTACCGTTATGGAACGGAGGCGGCCCGGAAGGAATTACTTTTAACGGATGGAATGAACGTGTAGACAATCACTTATACGCCAGTTATGACCCTACATGGTGGGGAAAAGCCGCAGAAGCAGCAAAAGAAGTGTTGGACTTGACGGAGAACGGGCAACCTCGCTATCATCTGTTTACGAGATATGGGGATACCGAATATACCGCCGGCTCTTTGTCGCTTAACAACAGGTCAGACGTTAATCACAGAGTGTATCAACGTATCATGAAATTATTCTGGGATCAGGACGCTTACCAAAATGAATTTATCTTTTTATTGATGAACAATAAACCGGAAGGCTGGCAACCCGACCAGACGCCCATATCCAACGGAGGAGGCTTCCGTTCCCAACCCTTGCAGGATCAGGCGGATGAATATGAATTCATCTATAATGGATACGGATATCCCATTTACCATGAAAATGCCGCTGCAATGGGTTATGACGACGGCGACCCTTACCGGGATCGCGACCCGCGATTTTATGCGCACTACGTGTATCATGGGTCTACCTTCCAAAATACGGATATCCACCAAAGTTGTACCGATCCTCTGATTACAGACAGAGCCTCCAACAGCGTTGACCGTATAGGCGCGGGAGGAAACAGCGCCAACCGCACCGGTTATGGTCTTCGTAAATGTCTGCAGGATGACTGGACACGGGGAATAGGCAACTGGGATAACCAGTGGCCCCTGATTCGTTTGCCGGAAATCATATTAATTTATTGCGAAAGCGTTTGCCGCTCTACCGGAGTTACTCCCGAAATCGTGGGGCTCGTCAATGCACTGCGCGCACGCTCGTTCATGGCGCCCATACCCCCTGAAGCCGGATCGAACGCGGATATATTTCTTGATTACGTTCTGCGCGAGCGTCGCGTAGAATTATTTTACGAAAATGTCCGTTATTTTGAAACCCGCTGGAGGCTTGAACCATCCTCACCAACTGAATTGGCAAAGCAGGCTGCCTACGACGCCAAATCCGGTCAGGCAAAGGCCGACTCCTATCCGTATCCGCGTACCCAAAAACAGATACACGGCATGGAGCCGGTGCGCGACGATAACGGGAAAATGACAGTAGACGGCGTCAGATACAGAATGCAGCGTTTTCAGATAGAAGGTCGTTGGGCTAATGTACCGCAAATGTATTTCCTGCCGATTGATCAGACGGAAATCACGAATATGCCCACCATTAAACAGAATCCCGGTTGGTAGGGTTAATCATTCATCATGAAAAATAAAAATGTCATGAAAAAAATGTTTTATCAAATAAATTCATCAAATACAATGAGATTATACGTTTTTTTAATACTTTTCGGATGCGGTTTTCTATTTGCGTCTCATGCGTATTCGCAACAAGGCATCCGGATCACCGGTACGGTAACCGACGAGACAGACGACCCGATGTCGGGCGTGGCTGTAGTCGTTAGCGGCACTGCCGCAGGAACGACCACCGATTGGAACGGCGTCTTTACCATCCATGTGCCGGGTGAATCTTCCTCACTGAAATTCAGTTTCATCGGGTATGGAACACAAGAAATTACAGTTGGCAACAGGCAAATTATCAATGTTCAGATGCAAAAAGCCGACGACGAAATGGGGGAAATCGTCCTTACAGGTTATGGTCAGCAAAAAAAGAGCGCTGTAACAGGATCGCTTGCCACCATTACTACTGCGGACTTAAAGCGCAGCCCTGTGTCCAATTTGAGTAATGCTTTAGTGGGACGTATGCCCGGCCTGCTGGTGAATCAATTCTCCGGCGGCGAACCCGGCGCAGACTATGCAAGTCTTTATGTGCGCGGTATGGGCACTTATAACACCGCTCATCCTATCACAATCGTTGACGGCGTAGAACGGGACTTCTTCCAGTTGACGGCAGACGAGGTTGAAACCATCACTATTCTTAAGGACGCCTCTGCAACGGCAGTATACGGCTCAAGAGGCGCTAACGGAGTTATTTTGGTAACTACCAAACACGGCAAAAGTGAAAAAGCCGTCGTTTCGTTAAAAGCGTCCGTCGGACGGCAAGCGCATGTAAAAGTCCCGACATATCTCGGCTCGGCTGACTATGCCACACTGTACAACGAAGCGCTCGATAACGACGGAAATAACTTCGCAACAAGGTTTAGCCCTTCGGCCATTGAAAACTTCCGCAAAGCCAAAGGAGACAACTCCGACGGGCTGGGATACGATATGGATCTGTACGATTACGCTTTTAAACCCAGCTGGCAGCAGGATTACAGTCTGTCGGTATCGGGAGGTTCCCTGCGGACACGTTATTTTGTACTGGCAAGTTACCTGAATCAAAACGGAAATTACAAACACACCGATCTGGAAGATTACAACACACAGGCAAAATTTCAGCGTTATAACTTCCGGACGAACATTGACGTCGCCATCACTGATGACTGGTATGTGCGGTTGGATTTGGGAGGGCGCGCCCAGGAACGTTTTACCCCGGGCACATCTGCCGCTGAAGTAGTTGAATTAGCCAATACCACTCCTCCTTATTTCCCGATATATGTAGACGACAACAACAACCCTGCCAATCAGGAATTTCGGGATAAGAATCCGGGTGGCATGTTATTCGGAAACCAGATATACCGAAGAAATATTCTGGGAGAATTGCGGCACAGAGGTTACCGTGACGAGTACAAAAATTACATGCAGGGCAATTTTATTATGGGTTACAAATTGGACAAAGTCGTTCAGGGTTTGAAAGTGGAAGGTATGTTTTCTTACGACACATCGTTCGGAGGCCTCACCAACAGGCTTGTAAATACCGTAGCAGACGGATATCGGGTATATAACGGATATGCCCTGTTTTATCCGAAAGACGGAGGTGTTGACTATTACATGGATGTTGCAGGCAATGGAACAAACGGCCGTTACAGCGGCGAATATCTCTTCCCCCGCCTCACCCAGAATAATGTCATAGGCAATGAACTGTTCACAAAGGACGACGCGGGTAAAGGGGTTACAGGTCTTAATCCCGACAAACGCATGTACGGACAATTTGCTATCAATTACGCACGCGCTTTCGGCCAGCACTATGTAACAGGTTTGTTGTTGGCCAACCGCACCAAACAAACAGTGGCTAACCAGTCGGCTTTCTGTAGACAGGGGGTAGTGGCGCGATTCACTTATAATTTTGCCGACAGATACCTGCTGGAAGCATCCGGATCCTACACCGGTTCTGAAAATTTTGCCAGAGATCATCGGTACGGCTTATTTCCCGCATTTTCTGCAGGATGGATTGTGAGTAATGAGGGATTTTTCGACAGCGGTTTTTTCGACTTTTTGAAATTGAGAGGGTCATTCGGATTGACGGGTTATGACCAGATACCCGGAGACCGTTTTTCATATATGCTGTTATACCGTCGGGGAGGCGACTATCAGGGTGGTCAGGATTTCAATTCCGGGTTTGACGCCGGATGGCGTGAAGGAACGCTGATGAATCCCAATTTGACCTGGGAAAAAGCCAAAAAAACCAATATCGGTATTGATCTGAGGGCGTTGAACAGCCGGTTATCATTAACGGCAGATGTTTTCTTTGAAAATCGTTATGACATCCTCACTGTACCGAACGATGATCGAAAAAGACCTTCGCAGGTGGTTGGCAAACCGATGGCGACGCTGAATATAGGAAAAGTGGAAAACAGAGGCGTCGACTTTGAAATAGGCTGGCGCGACCGGTACGGAGATTTCTCCTATTACATCAGACCCGTCCTGACCTTTGCCCGTAACAAGATCGTAGAAATGGATGAATTGGCGCGTATTTCGTCGTCAGGACAGGAACTTCCGTGGGCAAAACGCACCGGACGGCGGATCGGCGAACAGTTTGTATATGAATTTGATCATTTCGTAGCCGACCAGGCTGAAGCCGACAGATTAAACCAGATGGAGTATCAGCCATGGGAAGCATTATTACCCGGAGACGTTGTTTATAAAGACCTCAATGGCGACAATAAAATCTCCGACCAGGAAGACCGTAAGGCAATGGGACATCCACGCAACCCTGAACTTCAATTCGGTATTCCGGTGGGCGTTCAATATAAAGGATTTGATTTGAACGTGCTGTTTCAAGGTTCAGCCAATACAAGCATCATGTTGACCGGCCCTGCCGCTTGGGAATTTCCGCTGTATGCACAGGATATTGTTGGTAAGGTGAAACCCGTGCATCTGGGAAGATGGACGCCCGCAACGGCAAATTCGGCAACATATCCCCGTTTGCACTATGAAAACAACAACAATAATAAAAACGGCAACAGCAGTTTCTTCCTGCAGAATGCGTCGTATGTCAGGTTAAAAACCGTCGAAATAGGTTATACGCTTCCCAAAAATATTGTCAGTAAAGCAGGTATGAGTAATGTGCGCTTTTATATTCAGGGGCTGAACCTTGTTACATGGGACAAGTTGTCCGACTATGACATAGACCCCGAAACCGGAGACAGTAACGGCAACTGGTATCCTGTTCAGAAAATATATAATTTTGGAGTAAACATTGACTTTTAAACCATTAAAAAATAAACAGATGAAAAAAGTGAATTATTATGTATTATGCGTGTTGTCCTTTTTATTGACAGGCATCGTATTGACGTCATGCGAAAAATTTTTGGACAAGACGCCCGACGACACTGTTTCTGAAGAGGTGGCGTTCGCCGATTTCAGAAGGGTTTCCGGAATGGTTACCAGTATATATGACAGGTTGCGCGAATGGGACAGAGGAGTAACTGCCCTGAACGCTTTTTCGCTATCGACAGTCACAGACGAATGTAAAGCGTCCACTGTGGAAAATGATTTAGCCAACAGAATAGCCCGCGGGACGTATGGCCCATCCATCACCACCGAGTTTTCCTCGTTTTGGTGGAATTGTTATCAGGCGATACGCGAATGTAACACGTTCTTTGAAGGCGTAGAGAAATACAAAACGCCTGATAACCCTTATCGAAGAGGCGATTTGGAAGTACGCAAGGGCGAGGCCTATTTTCTGCGTGCATACTGGCATTACAGGGTTTTGTGCTATTATGGCGATATGGTGTATATGGATAAAACAGCCGACTTAGACAATTCCAACGAACTGAAATATGTCAGAATATCCGGCGTAGACGCTATAGACAGGATGATTGCCGATTGTGAAGCAGCCATTCAACGGTTGCCCGTTAACCATCCGGTCATGGAAATCGGACGCGCTGAAAAAGGAACGGCGATGGCGCTTAAAGCAAAACTGCTGTATATCAGAGCAACGCACATGTGGAATGGCGGCGGCCCGGAAGGTATTACTTTTTCGGGGGATAACCGCGTAAATAAGGAAAAATATGCTGCTTACGACCCGACATGGTGGAAAAAAGCCGCAGATGCAGCAAAAGAAGTGATGGATTTAAAAAGGGATAACGGGGAACTTCGCTACAACCTCTATCAGACAGGCGGGGTTAACGAATTTACCCCAAGTTCCCGTAATATGGTACACAGGCGTATCAAAAACATATACCATGACGCCAGTTCTCTCCAAAATGAATATATCTTCATATTGACCCGCAATAAGGATCAGGGTTGGCAAATCGACCAGACTCCGCCAACCAACGGAGGAGGTGCCCGTTCCATGCCCTTGCAGGATCAGGTGGACGAATATGAGTTCATCGGCAGCGATGGAAAGGGATACCCCATTTACCATGAGAATGCCGCCACGTTGGGTTACGATGACGAAAACCCTTACGTGAATCGCGACCCGCGTTTTTATGCAGACATCATGTATCATGGGTGTACCTTCCAGGCGACTACCGACCCGCTGAATACCGACAGGACTTCCGTCAGCGCCGACCGTATCGGCGCGAACAATGCCTCTGTCACCGGTTATTATCTTCGCAAAATGCTCAGGGATGATTGGGTGGTAGGTACAGGTGGCTGGCATCTGCATTATCCGCTGATACGTTTGCCGGAAATCCAGCTCATTTATTGTGAAGGTATGTGCCGGTTCTCAGGAGCCAGTTCCGAAATTGTCGGTCTCGTCAATAATCTGCGTGCCCGTTCGTTTATGGCGCCCATACCCGACGGATTAGATCAGGCAGGATTGCTTGAATACATCGAACGCGAGCGCCGCGTAGAATTATTCTACGAAAACGTCCGCTATTTTGACGCCCGCTGGAAACTCGAACCTTCTTCCACGAAGGAACTGGCAAGGCAAACAGCCTACGACGCTCTTCCTGCCGATCAAAAGGCCAATTTCTACCCTTATCCACGCACCGGAAAACAGATACACGGTATGGAACCGGTACGCGACCCGAATGGGAAAATAGAAATAAACGGCGTCAAATACAGGATGCAACGTTTTGTGATAGAACAGCGGAAATTCAATATACCGCAAATGTATTTCCTGCCGCTCTCACAGGTAGAAATCAATAACTGTCCCACCATTCAACAGAATCCCGGATGGTAATTAATTCATCATTAAAAAATTAAATCATGAAAAAATTTGTTCATATTTTTTGGCTGTTTGCTCTGGTTTTGTTTGCGACCAGTTGCGAAAAAGATAAAACAATAGAAGTTGCCGCAACGGGCATCGAATTATTGTCTCCATACCCGGAGGCGGTCATTCTTGAGGGCGGCGTGTATGAAATCAAGCAGACCGACATCCACTACATCCATGCCCGACTGTCGCCACGAGATGCTACCGACAAGGTGATATGGAGCAGCGACGACGAAACAATTGCCGCAGTGAAAGAAGGGTATGTGATCGGAGTGAGTGAAGGAACCACCACCATTCGGGCAAATGTCGAAGGCAGGGGACTGTCGGCTTCAGTTCAGGTGACAGTGGGCGGCGGAGTAGATGTTGCCGACCTGATTGCAGGGCCCTACAGAGGCGATTTTGGAGGCGTACCGAATGTTGTGGCAAGTTTGACCCGTATTACCTCAAAAACGGTTGAGTTTAAAACTTCAGAATTCGAATTACCCACTCCATTGGGAGCGCCTACGACAAACTTCATCGGCGAACTCGAAGTATCCATGAATCTTAGCGGAGACATTGTTCTTAGCGGAAAAGGTAATATCAGTTATCAAAACTTCCCGTTTGAAGCCAAAGGAACTGTTGATACAGATGGCAATCTCGTTTTGGATATAGAAGTTGACGTTAGCGCTCTTGCTCCCGGTATGAAGTTACCATTTAAGTATACCGCACAAGACGCCGCCGGCATGGCAGGTACATACAGTGGAACTGTCACTGCACCGGCGCTTGCAGCTTTGGGTTTGCCGCCATTTACCGGTGTTAAGGCAACCATAACCCGTACTTCCCCCACAACAATTGAGGTTGAAACTGCTCATTTTTCTGTACCAACAGTAGGTACAGGCAACATGGATTGTGCGCTCACCATATCCTTGAATCAGAATATGGAATTGATTTTCAACGGAACAGGTAACAGTTCTTTAGGCGTCAGCGACATTCCTGTCGTAGGAAAAATTGACGAAGACGGTAATGTTGTTATTACCTGGGACTTTAGCGGCGCCGGTTTTGGTACGTTTACGTATACCGGAGGAGACGCCACCGACGGCATTGCAGGAGCCTATAGCGGATTTGTTACTGCCCCACTACTTGCAGCATTTGGTTTAAGTCCTATCATTAATGATGTTGATGCAACCATAATCCGTACTTCGCCAACAACAATTATAATTGAAACTGAAGAATTTTCTGTTCCGGGTGTAGGTACAGGCAACATGGATGGTGTGCTCACCATATCTTATAATGAGAATTGGGAATTGACTTTCAGCGGGGCAGGTAATAGCTCATTAGGCGTCGAAGGCGTTCCCGTCGTGGGAAAAATTGACGGCGGTAACATTGTTATTACGTGGGATTTTGGCGAATACAGTACGTTTACGTACACCGCAACTCTTCCATAAGGAGTCAACATAATTTTGTTAAGAAAAAGAGGTTGCCTTTCAAGCAACCTCTTTTTTATGTCGGGCATATTTTTAGGATGCTGCATTGTGGAAAAACAGAAGTAACAGTCATTCCGTCACCTGATACTCCACTCTGCTCCTTCTTTGCGATCTTTCACCTCGATGCCCAGTTCAGTAAGCATGTTACGTATCCTGTCGGAAGTGGCAAAATCCTTGTTGGCCTTGGCTTGCTGGCGTATTTCGAGAATATGATTGACCAAGCCGGTCACTAATTCCATCTGGTTTTGGTTTTTTTCGTCCTTCAATCCGAGTATATCGAACGCAAAATGATGATACGTGCGTTTCAGTTGTACGAGGTCGGCCTCCGAAAGCGTTTCCATACCGTCGTGCACTAAATTAATGATACGCAATCCATCGAACAGGTGGGCGATCGCGATCGGGCTGTTGATATCTTCGTTCATCGCCTGATAACATTTTTGTTCGATATTGTCTAAAGATATTGAACTCTTTTCTGCCGGTTTCAGTTTGTCTAATGTTTGAATACCGGTCATTAACCGTTGCAAACCCTTTTCGGAAGCCTGCAAGGCTTCGTTACTGAAATCAACCGTGCTGCGATAGTGCGCCTGCAGAATGAAAAAACGATAGGCCATCGGGCTGTATGCCTTCTCGAGAGACGGATGCGTACCTGCAAAGAACTCTTTCAACGTGATGAAATTCCCCAGCGATTTACCCATCTTTTGTCCCTTGATGGTGATCATGTTGTTGTGCATCCAGTAGCGGACAGACTCGTGCCCCAATGCGGCAGTTGACTGTGCGATTTCACATTCGTGATGCGGAAAGAGCAAATCCATGCCACCACCGTGGATGTCGAACGTATCACCGAGATAACGGGTACTCATGGCTGTACATTCGAGGTGCCATCCCGGGAAACCGTCGCTCCACGGCGAAGGCCAGCGCATGATGTGTTCCGGCATCGCCTTTTTCCACAGGGCAAAATCGAGTGGAAAACGTTTTTCCCCTTGTCCGTCGAGTTCACGGGTTTGCGAGTCGAGATCTTCGAGCACACGTCCCGATAATTGTCCATAAGGGAACTGTTTTGCGTATTTTTCGAGGTCGAAATACACCGAGCCGTTACTTTCATAAGCAAATCCGGCTTTGATGATCTTCTGCACGATTTGTATCTGTTCGATAATATGTCCTGAAGCGTGCGGTTCGATGCTGGGAGGCAGCACATTAAGTTGCTCCATGTTATAATGATAGCGATTGGTGAAGTATTGCACCACTTCCATCGGCTCCAGTTGTTCTAACCGCGCTTTTTTGGCGATTTTATCTTCTCCGGAGTCGGCGTCATTTTCTAAATGGCCTACATCGGTGATATTGCGCACGTAACGCACCTTATACCCGATATGTGTCAGATAACGAAACAACAGATCGAATGTAATGGCTGGTCGTGCGTTTCCTAAATGCACATCGCCGTAAACGGTAGGGCCGCACACATATAATCCGACGTGCGGCGGATTGAGCGGCTCAAATTTTTCCCTGTTTCGGGATAAACTGTTGTGGATATACAATTCCTGAGTCATTTTTGATTTTTTAAATAATGGAACGCGGATGACACGGATATAACGGATCATCACGGATTTTTTTTAAATTCTTACAGTCTAACAGTCTAACGGTCTAACAGTCTTCAAAACAACGCATCTATCCGGTTAATGACCGTCTGCAGGTCTTCCGGCGTTTCGTCGAAATGAACCGTATCCACATCCACTATCAACATTTTACCCAACGTATACCGGCTGATCCAGTTCTCGTATCGTTCGTTGAGTTTGCTGAGATAGTCCAATCTGATACCGCTTTCGTAGGCGCGTCCTCTTTTTTGAATCTGTAACACCAGTGTAGGTATGGATGCCCGAAGATAAATCAGCAGGTCGGGCGGTTGGATGAATGACGTCATCTTATCGAACAGCGAGCGGTAAGTGGTATAGTCGCGCATACTCATCAATCCCATTGAATGCAGGTTTTCAGCAAAAATAAATGCATCTTCGTAAATGGTGCGATCCTGTACCACTGTCAATCCTGAATCACGTATTTCCTGTATCTGTCTGAAACGTTCGTTCAGAAAGTAGATTTGCAGGTTGAACGACCAATGTTGCATGTCACTGTAAAAATCATCCAGATAGGGATTGTTGTCCGCATTTTCGTAGTGTGCTTCCCAACCGTAATGTTTGGCTAATAAACCCGTCAGTGTTGTTTTTCCCGATCCGATATTACCGGCAATGGCAATATGCATAATAAACTATTTTAATTCTATGATTTCTGATTTATTTGATTTCGAATACATCACCGCTGTTGAGCATGTCGTCCACACAGCGAACATCCGACTGCGCCCGATACGAGCTGATCTGTTCTTCCATCAGGTGGTCGAATGTTTCGGCTTTGGCCGAACGAATTACTCCGATAGCCATCGGACAGGCAGGAGGCGTCATTTTGGCAAGCAGCATCTGAATGGTTGGATCCGGGTCGTATTGATCATGTACCAGGATGTCGTCCATAGTAACGCCGTCTTTGCCCGGTTCCACTACATCCAGCCGACAACGGTTCAGCCGGATACCTTTCGTTTTGTCTTTCCCAAAAAGGATCGGCTCGCCATGTTTCAGATATACCTGATGATCGTCGCGGTATTCTTTACCGGTAACCATCGCATGTGTTTTGTCTGCAAAGATGATGCAATTCTGGAGTATTTCCACCACCGAAGACCCTTTGTGCAAAGAGGCTTCTTCCAGCACCTCCGCCATTAT
>Ga0082212_10006793_pt1 | contig 15276 bp, 26 predicted proteins | sample TergutNt197P3_FD_71548 | JGI IMG/M metagenome (GOLD analysis project Ga0082212, IMG submission 71548) | Neocapritermes taracua P3 segment gut microbial communities from Petit-Saut dam, French Guiana - Nt197 P3 | ecosystem: Host-associated > Arthropoda: Insects > Digestive system > Gut ...
GCTACAAGCAAAATCACCAACAAAATATTCAATGGATGGAAGGATTAAAATGGCAGAAGTTAAGTATTCAACGGAATTTTTGATGCGGCAGCGCGAAGTTGTTTCGATCCGTAAGGACATCGAAACAGCCCGCGGTATCATCGGGGACGCCCTTCTGCGTTATAAGAAGAAGATGCTCTATGCTAAAAGCAAAAAGCAGGCGGAGGATCTCAGTATGTTCGCCGAGCTCGACGGCTACGGGAGCAAACGCGAGATACAGGATGACTTTGGATGGGGAGCCATCACAAACGACACCATGCACCGGCTGTGGGATCTTTGGGATGTCCGAGAAAATGTTATCGCAAACCAGGGCAAATATACCGACAGGGTCACGCAAATATTGGAGCGCGCTATGGAAAACAGCGGCGATTTGTTTGCGGACGACCTTGAAGATTTCGACGCATTGGTCCGCCATGATAACGAAAACCGCGCCCGGATCGAGCGCGAAAACAGGGACAACAATTATAACCGCTACATAGCGGGATTATGAAAGGAGAACGCAACTTGTGTGGACAATTTGCTGGACAAGCGCGGAAGATAGCGGATGGGACAGGTTTGACGGACGCGGCGACGTTATAAATTTGTCAAATACACTCGTCCGCGAAGGTGACGTCTGTGAAGACGACATCCTCATATTTCCGCCGGAAGCCGATGGATTAACCATTCCATATTCAGAATTGGAAAATCTAACAGAGGAGAGTTCAACATGCACAAGTCAATAGTACAAGCGCGCTATTTGTAATGAATAGGGACTGCGCTTGAAATTTCCATGACTAATCAGCGCCAATATACATACAATAGTCACATCATGGTTGACAAAATGTTAATCATGGAGTATAATGTATGTGTAAGCAATGAAAGGAGAGTAAATTATGAAAGTGCAAAACGATGTGCGGGTAACGATCCGCGTTGATAAAGCCCTGAAAGACCGCGCTGAAGACTTATTTGACCGGCTGGGCTTGAACATGACGACGGCCTTAAACGTATTTTTACGCAAAGCGGTTGACGAAGAAGCGATCCCTTTCGTGATAGGTACGAAAAGCGCGGTGTTTGGCAACGGTTACACACCTGCCGCCATTTCAAGCGCATTTGACGCCGCTGTCCGAAATGAAGTTTCCAATGCAGAGCGGAAAGGGGCTCCTGTCGCACGGTATGATGCGGAAAGCAAATGCGCTTATTTAGAATCCGCCGACGGGACGCGGGAGTATATCAATGGCTGAAAGCAATAGCAAGCCTGTTGTTATGGCGTTTGCCGGTCCCAACGGGTCGGGTAAAACGACGGTTACACGCAGCCTTCCGGTTTATGGGACGTATATCAACGCAGACGACTTGAAAACAGAGTACGGGCTGACCGACCTCGAAGCAGCGCAGCAGGCGGAATTACTGCGACATAACCTGCTCGAAAGCGGCGCGGGTTTTTCATTTGAAACGGTGCTCTCCACCGACCGGAATCTTTTGCTTCTTGAAAAAGCAAAAGACCGCGGTTACGAGGTACAGTGCATTTATGTCCTGACGTGCGACGTAAACATCAATGTCGCCAGAGTCAAAGCGCGTCATGCCGCAGGCGGTCATGACGTGCCGGAGGATAAAATCCGCTCCCGTTATCACCGTGCGCTTGCGCTTTTGCCAAGGTTGATCGGCGTGTGCGACAAGATTTTGATTTACGACAATTCTGACAAACCGGCTCTGGTTTTCAGCAAAAATGACATGTATTCGGAGTATTACCCGAATAGTTACTGGCCTGAGGCAAAATTGAAGGATTTATTGGGATTGGGCGGTTAAACACCAGCCGTAAATCTGAGAAAAAACGCAATGAACAGAGCAATTTGCTTTTCAAGAAAATTGTAAAAACTATAAAGACGTCACCCGTATATGTTGCGGGTGACGTCTTTGAATTTATAAAGGAGAGTTCGACATGACAGAAACAGTAGCACGGATTATCAAATCCAAGATGGAAGACGCAGGATATAATTCCGACGGTATCCACACCGCGCATATGGCTTCGTCATCAGACGGCATCGTTGTGGAAATGGTACTTGCGGACAAGTTCGGAAGACGTTTCAATGTAACGGTTTATCAGACCGATTACGCGGACGAAACTGAAACCGATAACACGACGAGGAGGACGAAAGTTTGAAGGTGAATGAAATCGCCGGCAAGAAAATCAAAATCAACGCGCGCACGATAACGGTACTTAATGACGCCGGAAAAACGGCCGGCATGGTAACAGGGGTGGAAACCTTTTACTCCATGAGCGCGCGCCAGAAATATGATTTTTATAGTGCAGCCAAACGCGCCGGTGTAGAAAAATGGTCCCGGTTATTTTTCATCGACGGGCGGTGGTACTATATCGCCGACGATTCGGCGCTTGCAAGGGCAAAGGAATGGGAAACGGTTGACGGTCCTGTTCCCCGTGAAAAAATGGAACAGTCGGAAACCGCGGCTGTTGCTTTCGGCGCTACCGTGATTCGCGTAAAACGTGCGGACGACACAAGGGAGGTATTTTGATGCACCAAAACAGTAATTCCGGCATGGAACAGGAACTTTTTATGATCAGCGTTTCCTTAAACGCTGAAATCACCGGGGAGGACATCGACGACATCATGTGCACCGCGCTGGAAGGCGGCATCTGCTATTGGTGCGGAACTGCCGAAGTCGTCGGCGAGTATCGCGGTGCGTACGCGCATGAACAGATCTCGCGCGGAGGAACCCTGCGTCTCTACGATATCGAGAGCGCGGAAACACATGAACTCAACAGGGATAAGTTTTTACTTGGGTTGCGGCTTTTCATCGAGCGCGGGCACGGCGACCTGGTGAATTTGAAAAACAACCGGATAGACCCTGCTGACTTCGACGCCGAGTGCGCCGACATGGTCGTACAATACGCGGTGTTCGGTGAAATAGTCTACAGCTAAAAGCCAATGCAAGGGTGATAATTTACCCTTAACAACCATTACAGGGAGGAAATACAAAATGATAGATAAAAGCATGTTGGAATCCATTAAGCGTGATATGGAAAAAGCGGCAAAGGATGCCGGCCCGAAATACGGAGTGGAGATACATTTTGCCGGCGGCACCTATACGGACGTCGAAGCAACGCTCAAGCTGAAAATAACGGATAACGTGAAAAACAGCGACGAGTATATGAAGCAGGAATGGGACAAGTATTGCGGTTGGTACGGGTTTAAGCCGGAGCATTTCGGGGCGACTGTTGTGCATCATGGCAATGAGATTCGCCTCATCGGGTTCAACACCGATAAACCGAAGAACTGTATCAGCTTCATCAAAACAAAGGACGGCTCGAAATATATGTGTTCGCAGGAAGCGGGTCACAATATATTCAAAATCCCTGAAGACAAAGAATCATAAAACAGGGCAAGTCCTGGCGAAAGTTAACATAGCGATGTCCCTCAAAAAACCACCCTACGGGAGTTATAATACTTACGCAGGGTAAGAAAGGAGCAAAGAAAAATGATTGAGCGTTCAGTAGGAATAACAACCGGAACAGGATACTTGGTCGGCGACGGATATAAGGGCAAAACAAATGAACTGGACACCGCAGTCGTGGAAATTTCAAAACTGATGGAGGATACCTTTAAGAAGGATATTGAGATCAGGTTCAACCATGACCGCGAAAGCGGTGGTGCCTTCATCAAAGACAACGCGTTCAGTTGTAAAATCGGAATCGGAGTCAGACTGGCGAGCAGCAAATATCTGGCGATGTCAAGACAGGAAAAGGATAATCTGTCCGCATTGGATATAAGGAAATTACCGAATGACGTCATGTTCTATCATGTCGTTATTGACAAGAACCTTATAAAAGAGTTCAACGAAAAAGACAGATATAAGGATTTTAATTCGTTGGACGATGCTTATGACTGGCTTTCGGAAAATATGAACATGACCGAGGTTCAAAAGTATTTAAATGATTTAGGGAAGGAGACCCCCAAATGAATCCAAACACCAAAGCAGAAAAAGCAAGGAACCAGCGGTATAAACGCGCTGCCCTGGCGCTGATACAGCGAGACAGGCTCGAGGATGAGCTGGACACCATAGCGAACGAATGCTACGACTTGGAATGGGCGATTGACGACGACGAGACATTGATCGACATTTTTGACGGAGATACGGATGAAATACATGAATTTCGCATGATGTTTTCCGATTTATCCGGGAAGTGCGAACGTTTGCAAAACTGTCTGCGCGACTGGGGTGTATCAAAATACTTTGACGACTTTTTTACCGGCGCGCTCGGAAACGCTTATAGCATGGTGGGATATGACGGTTACGAGGAGGATTATTTTAATCTTACCCGATATGAAGCCGAATTCGCGCAAAGTGTCTCAGGCAAACGGCTGATGGTTCTAACAAAAGAAGCTCTGATCGCCACCGCGGGACAATGTTTCGGGGTGATGATGTGTTTTTTAGACATCCGGCACAGCTACGAATGCCTGAAATCGACCTTCGACATGCTCAAGGACGACAGGACCGAACTCTTGAAAAACGTCAGGACGGTCGAAGACGCGTACGAAAAAACACAAGATGATCCGTACAACTGGGATGTCCGCAGCGAATACGACAACCTTCTGTCGCGGCTTCCGGACAGAGTGTGGGTCGATTAAAGAAAGGAGGAGTATATCCATGGGAAACGGCAGCACCGTAAAAAAGGATTACCGGGTGGAAAAGGGCTATATCTGCGAAAGGGATTACGATGAGAGAAACGGACAATTCTGGTTCTTTCTCGAACCGCTCAACAGTTGCGACGACGAGAAGTTTTTCTATGTAAAAACTATGCCCGACGGTCAGTATGAAGTCACCGGCGAATGGTATATGTTTTCACACAGGGCACAGCTGAACGAGCATTTACGGGAATTGAAAGAAGAATTAGCCGGTAAAGTCATCCACTACTTTTTTTACGACGAAAAGACGGGACAAGTCATACGCAAAGAAACGTGACTGCGCTGTCGAAATCAAATCAGCCATACGGGAGCGCATCACGCGCTCCCGTATGGCAAGAAAGGAAATAATATGAAATACTTTGAAGTCGAATTCACAAATGGATACTCTATCTGCTGTAAGGGGGTCAGAGTGCCAAGTATTGAGGAAGCAGATGTTTTTTTCGCTGCTGATGCAAAAGAAAACGGCATGGTTGTTTTAGTATTGGAAACTGACTTGGATGACGCCATTAAGTTTTTCGATACCGAAAACATCGACAGCTGGCCTGTTTTCAATTAAACGAGAGGAGCTACATAATAATGAAAACCATACAGGTAAAATACCACCACGAGGAATCCGGTCTTTGCCAAACCACATTCAAGGCGGTGGGCGAAAAAAGATACTTCAACCGCGTTGAAAGTGCCAATTTCGGATGCTGGTGTACGGTATACCCGTCGCAGGGGCTTTGGGAAAGCAGTGACAAAGTCAAGGACGACGTCGTTTTCGAGATATTGGACAACAGCGGAAACATCCTTTTCGCTGAAAGCAACGCCAACCTCGGCGCGTTCAAATCCATAGGGAAAAAGGCGAGCGAAGTCGCCAGTGAATACGCGGACAGTCTATCTCTACGTCCCCATGAGGAATGGAATAAGTGGCTGCGCAGCGATATGGGCACTTTCGGATATACCGGGGATCCCGACAACTGGCTCTATGCTGATCCGATCGTGAAACACGCAAAAATCCTGTCGGAGTATAAGCACCTGGGCCTTGTGTTCCGCGTCATCATCGAGGATGTTGTCCATCCGATCTGCGGGAAGACATGGAATATCGTGTATATCCAAAATATTCAGAACGACAACTACGAATCCATATGCGGATATCACCTCGACATCGGAACCATTCCGCTTGTAAAGGTTAGAAACTTGTCTCAGCTCAAACAGGTGCTCATAAAAGGCGCGGATTTTTATGTCGCGGAGCATCGCCATCCCGAACTCGTCGGAGAGCGGCGCAGGGTAAACTATGCCAACACGACGGGGATTTATACCGTCATCCCGGACAAACCCGACAGCAAAGCGACAAAAGCAAACGGCGGGAAAGGTTCGTTTTTAGGATGGGGCAAAGCGTCGGATTGGGAGTTCCGCGATGACGGTGTGTGCGCCCTCTATTCCAGCGGCAGCGAGAAGACCTCTAAAAATATTGTCGTCGCAATCCGGCCGACAGGAGGAAGGTACGATAATGACAAATGAATGGAGGAACATTCCGGGATACGGCGGAGCTTATCAAATCAACTTTGAGGGCGAAGTGAGAACCTGGCGCTGGCGCGAAGAAAAATTATCAAAGAAGCCGCGTCCAATGACCGCGTATCTCCGCGGGCGCGGAAAGAAGTCGCGCCAGCGGTATGTGAAACTCACCGATGCTGACGGTAAAGCGACCGAGGTTTCTGTGATGAAGATCATGGTCGAAGTGTGGCTGAACGGCGGAAATCCGGGTTTGGTGCCGTTTCACAAAAACGGCGACTTGGCTGACAATTACGTGGACAACATAGGGTTTGCCACCAAGGAGCAGCTCGGCAAGATGACCGGCGCGAAAGCGACTCGCCGCCCAGTTGTCAAAATTGATCCGGACGGCGAAATCGTCGATATTTACAGTTCCGCGCGTGAAGCCGGGCGGAAAAACTATATCAGCTATCAGGCGGTGATTGATCGTTGCCACGGAAAAATCAAAAAACCGTATGCTTTGGACGGTCATACCTATTTGTATGACGACGGCAAGTATATGGAATATGAATCCGGCGACAGCAAAGCCGCCTAACAACACAGAAAGGAAAAAATAACAATGACAGTCAAATTATTAAAATCGCGCATTAAGCGGATCAAAGAGGCGCTTGAACGCGAGCATATACGCAACGTCGAAATATCGTCCCGTGTTGGTTGGGGCGCCGGTATGAGACGGGTGAAAATCGGGCCGAGCGGCGCCCGTGAGCGGGAACTTGAAAGCCGGCTTAATGAGTATAAGCGGCAACTGAAGGAGTTCGAAGGAGAAACATGATGGCATCCACAAATGGTATGAAGCACTTCATATGAAAAATCGGCGTTTCATTTAGACTACTCCAATAAGTCAGCGATAAAGAACCGTAGGGCATCACAACCCTACGGTTCTTTTATCTGCGTTCCTTCCAGGGAAATGTTGCCCGATACTATTGCATTGACCGCCGACCATTTCAAAAAGGCCGTGTTTAGACCGCTTCAGGGCAGTTACGCCGTGCGTGGATTTTACCACACTCGGCGCTTATTTATTATCCTTGACAAAACAATATAACGAGTGTTATACTATATAACGAGCGTTATAGAATTGAGGCGATATTTTGAAAGACATAATCCGCTGCCATGCGTTGAGGTTGTTTGATACAAAAGGCTACCACGGTACGTCAATGCGCGACATTGGGGATGCGGCGGGTTGCAAGGCTCCCACTGTCTACCATTATTTCGGGAACAAGGAAAACCTGTTTGACGAGGTAGTGAGAATCGCGTATATAGACTTGATAGGCGCTCAAAGAAAGCAGTTGCCCGAAAACCTCACGCCGAGGGACTATTGCGCCGAAACCATCATCCAAAAGAAAAGCCTGTCGGAAAATGATCTGCTGATACACCGGATTGCTTTGAAAACATGGCTGGGATGCGAGGACTGTGAAAATGTAAAAAATAAACTAATAGAATGGGAAACGGCCCGCAGTGCGAGGAACGAAGCGCTGCTGTCAGGCGTCGTGTCATCCGTGGCATGGGTAAAGATCATCACCCGCGCATTTATAAACCTGACCGAAAGAATTATCCTCTTTGGCGAGGATATACCCGAAGATGAAATCCGCGAGGAAATGCGGCTTTTATTTGAAGCGGCGACGAAAAAATAATTTTGGAGGACATATCAATGGAACCGGAGCAAAAAATCAAAACCTTGCAAATGTACTACGCGGCAGCCCTGGCCGATTCGACCCTGCGTTACGGAAACGCAGGTATTCTCGATAAGGTAACGGAGCAAAAACGCGCAGAACAAATGAAAGCCGGCGCATCGCTGGCGGAGCGTTTCGGCGTGTTAGAGCCGAAACAAGCTTTTCTAAAGACGCAGGAAACATACGGGTGCGCGAGTTGGGTATGCGAGGACACTGGGGATGGATTTACCGCCGTCTGCACAAGCTGTATGCTATGCGGCATATCCAAAAAGATGGGTGCGTACAACCCCTGCCGTATCCATTGCCTCTCGCCCATTGAGGCGATGATAACCGGGGTCGCGCCGAATGCCGAGTTTATCGTCGCATCAACGTTATGGGACAGCGATAAATGCGATGTCAAAGTATTGCTGAAATAACCCCGGTTGGTAAGCCTTCAGCATGGGTTGGGACGCCGGCATAAAACGAGTAAAAATCTGAACGAACAGCGTTCGTGAGCGAGAACCTGAATACCGACGTAATAGAAATAAACGGCAAAAAAACGGAAAATAACAAAAACAGGGGAAAGCGGCCCTCACAGGACTTTTCCCTGTTTATTGCTTTTCAAACATCCATAAGGGCAATCCTGTACGGTTATTCCCATATATTTAGGAAGACTATCGTCCTGAAAGATTAAGTGTCATGGTGCCTATCACCAGGCCGCCGGCAGACTCTGATCCAACAAGCGTAACAAGTGTAGTGTCATCTTTTATCATGTAAGCTATGCAGCATTGGACGGTATCTCCTTTGGCGATAACAATATCAAGATAATCGTTCAGTGGGTCGTCCGGAACATTGGTCAGTGACAGCCTGTTCTCCAAGCTCTCGTCTTGATAACCTGTTATGCGAGAGTTCCATGCGTTACCCGGTTTAAGCGCGCTATCGGTGAAATTTGTCACCGAAAACCAGATTGCGAACAAAGGCGGGACGTACTCATTTTCCGCTTCTATTACCTTGTAATCGGTTATCTCGATTTTCAACCTATCCGTTATGAGTACACCGTTCTCAAACATCGATGTACTCACTGTCTCATTTGTAACATTCCCGGTAGGTGTCGAAGTTGGGTTCTCCGTTGGATCGATACTCACCTGATTACTTGCTGATGTACCGCTTCCGTTATTCCCGCCGCAAGCTGTCAAGACGAACACCATCATCACCGCAAGCAGGGTGGATAAAATCCGTATTGATTTCTTTTTCATAGCGATATTCCTCCAAGTATATTTTGTTTCCTCGCCAATCGTTAGTCTGCAAGATACCCCTCTTCAACGGCGCGGCGATGCGAATAGGTAAACACAGGTTTCCCGAATATCTTGTCAACTTGCCGTGTGGAATCGACGGTCATCACGATTCTTTCCGCGTCAAAGTAGTCAAGCACCGCATGAAATTCATCGGCAGGGCTGTTCCGATAGGTCGGTTCGCCGGCAGTTTCGCAAAGCGCTTCGTCCGCAATGATTAGGTCATAGTCCGTGACGGAAGGCGCCGTCCCTTCGCTGTCCATGAAAATGCGTTCAAACATGGAATTTCGCGTCCCGTCCTGTTCCCGTCCCGACGTGTGTTTTCGTATGGTAGATTTGTTCAAGTGTTATGTGGTTTTCAATGATGACGTCTTTGAACACATCGGGTATCTGTCCGCCGCCGGCAGAATCAACAAGCAGCAGGATCCGATTGAACCGCCCGGTTTTCAAAAAGCGGTGTATAATACCCGGCAATATGCGGGCTTACCCGTGCCGGCCGCCATCTCCAATAAAGCGGTTTGCTCATCTTTCACGACCGCGGCTTCGGTTTTTTCAATGGCTTCGATCTGATAAGGACGCAGACTGAGCCCGTCTTTGTCGCGCAGCAGGTCGTATGAGAACTCACTTAGTTTCCGGTTTGCGGCGTCAATATCCAACTCAAGCATATCCGTCAAATCCCACGGGCCGATCCAACCCTGCAACGCTCTCGGCACATTGGCGTCGTCACTGGTGTCGCGGAACCACACGCCCGATTTGCTTCATGTATGCCCGGACATTCGTTGCAAAGAGGAATGGAACCTTATAATCATCCCATGCGCCAGCGACATATCCCCAATGCTCTTCCATATCTTTTTGTCGGCACATCCGTTTCCAGCTTTGTGCGTCAATACATTATACCACAATTTTTGTTTTTTGAAAAGAGTTGCTGCCATTATTTTGGGGTACACGCTTGACAAAGACATAAAATAAGGTTATACTAATTGCACAGTTAGTAATCGGAGGGATAGCAATGTTTGTCGGTAGAAAAAACGAACTTGACAGCCTCAATAAAGCATATCAGAGGGATTCATTCCAATTCCCCGTTATATACGGCCGGCGGCGCGTTGGGAAAACCACATTGATCAATACATTTTGTAAGGGGAAGAAAACGGTCTACTTTGTCGCCGTGCAATCGACAGCCAAAGAAAACCTTGAGATCCTGTCCGCGCAAATCCTGTCCGCGCTTGCGCCGGACGCGCCTAAAAATCCGTTTGCGTCTTTCCGTGACGCGATTGAATACGTTTTTGAACGTGCGAAACAGGAACGGATTATCTTCGCTATCGACGAATACCCGTATCTTGCGAATAGCGACCGAGCGGTATCATCCATACTACAGGCGGCGATCGATAAGCATCAGGACACCAGCAAGCTGTTCCTGATTCTGTGCGGGTCCAGTATGTCTTTTATGGAAAAGCAGGTGTTAAGTTCAAAGAGTCCGCTTTACGGGCGCAGAACGGCGCAATTTAAGCTGCTGCCATTTGATTATCTGGAAAGCGCGGAAATGCTTCAGGGGTTCACAAACGAAGAAAAAATCATATTTTACAGTATTACAGGCGGAATCCCGGAATACCTTTCCAGGGTTGACATCCGGCTTTCATTGCAAGAAAACGTACGGGACCTGTTTTTTAACCCCGCCGGCAGGTTATTTGAAGAACCCACAAACCTGTTGAAACAGGAACTGAAAATGCCTGAGACGTATAACGCGATCATCACCGCGATTGCGGACGGCAGCAGCAAGCTGAACGAAATCGCAACAAAAGTCGGCATCGAAACAAGCCAATGCAGTAAGATGCTTGCCACACTGATCGGGCTTGGATTGGTGCGCAAGGAATATCCAATAACCGAAATCAATTCCAAAAAGTCGATTTATCTACTGGATGACGGGATGTTTGTTTTTTGGTATCGGTTTGTTTTGCCTGAACTCAGCCGGATCACGGCGGGGTTGGGTGAGACGGTCTGCGAGGAAGTGTTTGAAGAACAGCTCGCCAGTCATACAGGTCACGCCTTTGAAGAATGCGCCATACAATATATGTGGCGCGCGCTGAAAACGAAAAAAACGCCGGTTTCTTTCAAAAAAATTGGCAGATGGTGGGGAACCAATCCGAAAGAACGGCGGGAAGAAGAAATTGATTTTATTGCCATGTCGGGCGACAAAGCAATTTTCGGGGAATGCAAATGGCGCGGTTCTCAAACCGGCGATGAACTGCTTGACGATCTCATACGAAAATCCGCGCTGCTCCCGCAGTTTAAAACCCATCATTATATGCTGTTTTCAAAATCCGGATTTACAAGCGCTTTAAGAGAAAAAGCGGCCAATCAGGCTGACATATCCCTAATCAGCCTTGATGATTTGTTTTTCACCAGCACAGAAAACCCTCAGTAATCCAGATAACAAAAATAAGGATCATGAAAATGGAAAAAGAAATCTCGGTAGGGCTCGCCACGCTTGAGAGCAAAAAACACGAGGTCAATTCAATAAAAAGCGGGATCAAGATATATAAATCCGGAAAAGTAGAATTTGAAGAGCAAGAACCCGGCCGGTATATGATTTCCGCCGAAGATAAAAGCGGACGCCGCGGCGGCATCGTCGTGTTCACAAAAGACGGCTGCGACATTGAAAAATTCGTATGCAACTGCGGCGTATCGAATTTCGGCGAAACGCTGTGCAAACACATCGTCGCCGGCATCTTGGCGATTCAAGGCGGTCATATGGATACGGCCATTTCACTCGGGAAACAGGCAACGGCGGAAACGGTCGTCACAGAACACAATACCGCTAAAGCTATCGGCAGCGGGAGTCTTGATGTGTTTTCTACGCCTATGATGATTGCTTTGATGGAACAGGCTGCTTGTGAAACCCTGTCGGACGTTTTGAAAGACGGACAGACTTCTGTCGGCGTAAATATCAATGTTCACCACGTCGCCGCCAGCCCTGTCGGCATGAAGATTACCGCAATGGCTGTGATTGATTCGGTCAGCGGGCGCAGCGTCAAGTTTATTATCTCCGCAACCGATGAATATGGTGAAATCGGCATCGGCATCCACACTCGAGTAATCGTCGATAAAGTGAGATTCATGTCGAAATTGGATAAAGCAAAGAGGTCGGAGGTTTGATATGCCGGAAATGCTCAAGGATGAAAAGGATATCCGTGCAGCGTTAATACAGATATATGAAGCGCTGATTGAGAAGGGTTATGATCCCATCAGTCAAATCAGCGGATATTTGCTTTCGGGCGATCCCGCATACATAACAAATCATAAAAACGCCCGCAGTCTGATATGCAAGATAAACAAGGACGAATTTTTATGTATCCTTATAGAATCCTACTTAACAAAAGAGAATTGATAGAGAGCATATCTAAATAATCTTCCCGCGACGCGAAAAAACCCACCGACGCCCGAATCAAAAGCGGAAAATATATCATACGGAAGGAAGAAGCCGAATCGTGGTCCCATTTCTCAATCCCGCAAATAACCAAAACAGCGCGGCAGGCCGTGACCGCCGATTGACAGTCATCGTCTTTTCGCTGTTCTTCTCATGGCTGCTGGCGGTTCCGTTTGAGGGTCAGGTGCTGTATGCCGTCACGGACTTCCACGGCGTATCGGCACGGCCGCTCATGGTCGGGGCGATGGCGGCCCACTTCGCCGGACTGGTGTTCTGCGGCTTCCTTGTGCGGAATCTGCGCGCGGCGAAAAGGCTCATCCTGGCCTCCATCTCCTTCTGCGCCGTCGCCACAGGCGTATTCTTCTTCCCACCCTCGTTCCTGTGGACAGCCGCGCTGCTGCTGGCGGCGTTTTTGGTCGGCGCGTGCGTGGCGGCATGGGGTTTCTATTTCAAAGGATGCACGCCCAAAGACGAACGCATCAAAACGATGGCCGACGGACTGATATTTTCAAATATTATTATGATACTCCTGAACATGGCGGCGATTCATATCTCCCCGCAGTTCGGGCTTGGTTTTTCCATATTGGTGTTAATCGCCGCCTTCCTGTTCGCGCTCAGATTGCCAAAGGAGGCCGCGTCGGAATCGCCGCCTGCTCCCGAAGAAAAAACAATTACCGCCGCCGTTGCCAACCCACTCGCGTTCCTCTGCTTGTTCGTTATCGTCATATCCATCAACTCCGGGTTGATGTATCAAACGGTGGGTCCCGCTTTTGTGAATTTAGAGTGGCTTACAAGCTGGTATTGGGCCGCGCCGTATATCGCCGCGCTGTTCGTCATGCGGAATCTGCCGCGCAAAATCAACCGCTCGTATATCCTTTATGTGGCGATTGCGATGATCGGCTTCTCTTTTATCGCCTTTCTCCTGCTCGGACGGTCATGGCCGGACTATCTTCTTGTCAATACGCTGCTGCTGGGCGCCTGCGGCGTCTACGACCTGTTTTGGTGGAGCATACTCGGCGACATGCTGGAATTCGGTAAAAATCCCGCCAAAATCTTGGGCGCAGGACTTGCCGCCAATGTGATCGGCGTCCTTTCTGGCGGGCTGATCGGGAACACGATCACCGCGGTAAGCGGGCAAATCCAAAACCACACCCTGCTTGCGTTCGGCGTGGTGTGCGTCACCCTTGTTATGCTCCCTCCCCTGCATAAGCAGTTGACACGGCTCTTAAAAAGCCACGTTTATCTGACCGCGCTTTCGGAAATGCCCGTACAGGAACAGACCGAACGGATAAAGGAATTAGACATAGCCGAAAAGCTGACCGAAACCGAAAACAAGGTCGCGCTCCTGCTGATCCAGGGCAAGACATATAAGGCGATTGCCGGTGAAATGTTTGTGAGCGAAAACACGATACGCTCCCATGTCAAAAGTATTTACGGCAAAGCCGGGGTCACGACCAGGGCGGGCCTGATCAATCTGATCCTGAAACCGCCAAATCCGCCGTCTTGACCGCAGCAGCCCAAAAATCAAGGCCCCTCACATGATCATGTGAGGGGCCTTTTTTCAATATCATATAAAAAAATGAGGCGTTTTTTCAAAATATCACATGATCATGTGAGGCGCGATAAATCCTTTTTATTGTAAAATTTATATAACACGATTCAGGGAAGGAGGATCCCTTTGAAAAAATTGGTTATACGGAAATTGTTTTTGCTTACGACACTCATCATCTGTCTGGCCGCACTCGCCGCTGCGCTTGCCCTGCGGTTTACCTATTGGGAATACTGCACGGTTTTTGCCTTAATGGGCGGGACTCTTGCCGCCGCTTTCTTCATATTCGCGCATAAAAATTTCAAAGCGGCGAAGCTGATCGCCGAGAACACGATACTCCATATCCAGCCCGCCGTCCTGCACGGACGGGACGACGGATACGAAGACGAGGATAACCTCCGTGAAACTTTCGGGATGGTCGTGTCGGTGTTCGGCATACTGTTAGGCGCCAAGATCATCAAATGGGGGCAGGACGGAGGTCGGGACGGACGGCTGAAAGCCGTGGAGATCGGGCGGGATTATCTCTCCATCGACTACGGCACGGCGGAGGAAACGCACAATATACGGCTGCTCTATTCCAGGCCCGGCGAGGCCGAGTTGGCGGGAATCATAGATAAGTTCCGCCGCGATACCGGGGTCGTCCCGGCGGTTACGGATAATTGAACAGAGTAATTTGCATTGAAATACACAAGCGGAGGAGATAGTTTATGTTTTGCCAAAAATGCGGTACAAAATTAGACGACAACTCAAAATTTTGCGAGAACTGCGGCGTAGCCATAACCGGCGGCACGCAGCCGTCATACACCCCGAATCTTGTCGGATTTTCACAGAAAATACACGACCCCATATTTGAACAGAAGCGAAAAGCGGGCTTCCGCAAAAGCATGATAACGGGGCTGATATGGTTTCCCGTGGTTGTCTTGCTGTTTCAGATCGTCCCTTTCTTTGCCGACGACTTCACCCGCCCGATTGCTTTAATCGTCGGCTGTATCGTCGGCGGGTTTGGTCTTGTCGCCACCCTGATCGGCGGCGCAAAACGCGCCGGAGCGAAATCATGGGACGGCGAAGGGATCGACAAGAAAATCACCCAACATACCACAGAAAATCATAA
>Ga0082212_10006794_pt1 | contig 15275 bp, 13 predicted proteins | sample TergutNt197P3_FD_71548 | JGI IMG/M metagenome (GOLD analysis project Ga0082212, IMG submission 71548) | Neocapritermes taracua P3 segment gut microbial communities from Petit-Saut dam, French Guiana - Nt197 P3 | ecosystem: Host-associated > Arthropoda: Insects > Digestive system > Gut ...
ATGCGCGCCCCTACAGGCATATATCCATGATACATTAGAGCTGCACATCCCTTTGTCATGTCTATTATTACCATGTCAACCCCAAATTTTGTGATGCACCCACAATAACTCCACTCTCCACTCTTCACACTCCACTCTCCACTCTCCACTCTCCACTCTTCACACTCCACACTCCACACTTTAGTATGAATTGAACAAGAGGTGAACATCTATGCGCCTAGTGACTGCCGAGGAAATGCGGGCTTTGGATAGTGCTGCTGCCCGGGATTATGGCATTTCTACCCTTATCCTTATGGAAAATGCCGGATTAGCCCTTTTGACGGCTTGTTTGGATCTGATGGGCCAAAATCTTGCCGGGAAAAAAGTTGTGATTTTTGCCGGACGGGGCAATAATGGCGGCGATGGCTTGGTTTTGGCCCGCCATTTACTCAACCGGGGCGCTGAAGTGCGTCTATTTTTGCTTTGTCCGCCGGAAAACCTTCAAGGCGACCCCCTTGTTAATTGGAAAATATTGGAAAATATGGAGCAGAGCGCTCAGGTCCTCAGCGAGGAACGCCAGCTGAACCTGGTGCGCCTGGCTCTTTACAATTGTGATTTGGCTGTAGATGCCATTTTAGGCACAGGATTGAAAGGACCGATAGGTGGCTTTGTCTCCCAACTTATCAAAACCATCAATGCCAGCTCCAAGCCGGTTTTGGCTTGTGACATTCCTTCCGGCCTTTGTGCGGAAAGCGGGCGTCCCTTGGGTACAGCGGTACGGGCTACTCAAACTGTCAGCTTTGCCTATGCCAAGCTGGGCCTGGTTTTGCCCCCGGCTGCGGATTATGTGGGGCGGCTCAGTGTCGCCGATATTTCCCTGCCCCGCAGGCTGGAAGAACAAATCCCCAGCCAACGCCAATTGCTTGATGCTGATTTTTGCCGCTGGCTGAATGAACGCCCCCGGGAAAGCCATAAAGGGGATTTTGGCCATCTGCTGCTGGCTGCCGGTTCTGCCCGGATGCCGGGCGCCGCCATTTTGGCAGCCAAAGCCGCCCTCAAGATGGGAAGCGGCCTTTGTACCCTGGCTCTGCCTCAGCCAATTGCCTATTTACCTTTTTCTCAATTGACCGAAGCAATGCTCTTACCGCTGCCGGCCAGCCCCGGCGGCTGCTTTACCCATTTTGCCGCCGAAGGTATTGCCTCTTTTTCAGCCAGCGCTTATCTAATCGGGCCCGGCCTGGGCCGGGAGGATCAACTCAAGCAATTGATCCTAACACTGTTGACGGAAATCGAAAAGCCCCTCCTCCTGGACGCCGATGCTCTTTTCGCCCTGGAAGGAGAAAAAGAAGCGGTGCGAAAGGCTAAAGGAGAAATCATTCTTACCCCTCACCCGGGAGAAGCAGCCCGGCTTTTACAGTGCACCACAGAGCAAATCCAAAAAAACCGCCTGACCGCAGCCCAACAACTGACAGAAGAATGGCAGGCTACCGTAGTGCTAAAAGGCGCAGGCACAATCATTGCCAGCCCCAATGGCCGGATACTGATCAATTCCAGCGGCAATCCCGGAATGGCCAAAGGCGGCAGCGGTGATGTCCTGACTGGGATGATCGGCGCACTGCTAGCCCAGGGCCTGCCAACCCTGGTAGCCTGCGGTTTAGGAGTCTGGCTCCACGGCCGAGCGGGGGACTTAGCGGCGTCTCAGCATGGAGAACAAAGTATGCTGCCTAGCGATATCGTGGATAATATTGGCGCCGCTATTCTAGCCGCTAAGAGTTAGGAGTGACTAATATGAACATATGGGCTGTTCCCAGGCCGGCTTGGGCGGAGATTGATTTGGCTCATATCAGCCATAATATGCGGCAGATCCGGGGCCAAGTGGGCAAGCAAACTAAAATTATGGCCGTGGTCAAGGCTAATGGTTATGGCCTCGGAGCGGAGCAAATCGCCCGCACTGTGCTGAAAAGCGGCGCCGACCGCCTGGGTGTGGCCACATTAGGCGAAGGCGCCTGTTTGCGCATGGCCGGAATCACCGCCCCCGTCATGGTACTGGGCTATGTGCCCCCCAGTCAATGCGAGCTGGCTATCCGGCATAATATAGTTCAAAGTGTCTATTCCTATGATATTGCCGCTCAGATCAGCGCTATCGCTACCCGGCAAAACCGCCAGGCTGTTATCCATATTAAAATCGACAGCGGTATGGGACGGATCGGCTTTTTGCCCGATCCCGATTCTTTAAAACAAATCCGGAACATATGCCGCCTGCCCGGTATTTATGTGGAAGGTATTTATAGCCATTTGGCTACGGCGGACTGTGCCGATAAGAGCTATGCTCTGCATCAGCTGGCGGTTTTTGAACAATTTTTGACTTCTCTGGGCCAGGCAGGTCTGGAATTCCCTCTTAAGCATATAGCTAATAGCGGGGCTATTTTGGATTTGCCCCAAAGCTATTATGATATGGTACGGCCAGGGATCATGGTCTATGGCTATTATCCTTCAGAAGAAGTGAATCATAACCTGAAACTGCTGCCTGCTCTTACCGTAAAAGCGCAAATCTCCTGTCTAAAAGTTTTGCCTGCCAATTCACCCGTGAGTTATGGCTGTCATTGGCAAAGTGAGCAGGAAAGCCTGATCGCTTCCCTGCCTTTAGGCTATGGCGACGGATACAACAGAGCCCTTTCCGGCAGAGGTCAGGTCTTGATCGGCGGAAAGCGGGCTCTTGTAGTAGGAGCCGTTTGCATGGATCAAATGATGGCGGACATAACCGGGATGGAAAATATTTCTATTGGAGATGAGGTAGTTATCATTGGCAAACAGGGAAAAGAAGAGATAATAGTGGAAGAAATTGCCAATAAAATAAACACTATCAATTTTGAAATCCTTTGTAACCTAAGTGAACGCCTGCCGCGAATCTATTTAAACCAATAATCTCCTAAACCACATCACTTTATTACCTCATCAAGAGAATACCGCTTGCCACTGTCGGTTTTTTTGCGACTCTCTACCATTGCAGCGATTTCCCTATGCTCCATATCTTCCAGTACGGATATAAACTGCTCATAACGATCAATATCCATCGGAGTGCAATGTAATTCTAACTAGGTTAAAAAAAGTGGGAAAGAATTTAGGCATACCCCTGGAAAACAAACACGGTATAAATCTAATAAGGATAAATTTACCAATTTTTTAAACGACATTAATACCAAAATAATCTACAAATTAAGCGAACGCCTGCCGCGAATCTATCTAAACTAATAATAAAAATTACCACTTTCACTTCGCCTGCAAGGGCAAATATTTCTACTTGAAATCAAAGCGCTTTTGCTTTATCATAAACAGTGTCGGCGATATAAATCTTCAAAATAAAAAACGCTCCAAGAAATTCCCCAAACAAAGCGGGGAAACCCCTATGAATCAGAGGTCGGAAGTCGGAGGACAGAAGACGGAAGCTAGACTTAAGTTTTTGATTATGAATTATGAATTATAAATTGAAAAGGGGGGCAAGCGCCATGACCGAACGTAAATGGACTGAAGCGGAAATAATTGCCGGCTACAAAGAAATGGCTGCCTTGAACTTGGAATTAAGCGCCGATTTCGAACCCCTGGAAGAAGAAGCAGAAGAGCTGCTTCTTAAAAATATCGAAAAAGAAGAAAATCCTCCTGCCGAAGATTAATTGCAGTAAAACAGATAAAAAACACCGGGCCTCCCGGTGTTTTATTTTACCAATTGTGAATTGTGAATTATGAATTGCATATAATGGCCAGAGGTGATTTTATGCTTTCTCCGGCAGGTTTGGCTGCTTCCGTCACTGCCCTGGCCATTGTCTTGACCGAGGGCCGCTCCAGCACGGAGATGGGCATATTGGGAGCCATCTTCACCCAGCTGGGCGATACGATAACCACTATGTCTCTGCAAAAAGCCTTGCTGGAAAGCAACAGCAGAAGTAACAGCAATAGCGATGACAATAGCAACGGAACAAGTAACGATGATGGCAATGAAAACAGTGATGACAACTGCGACAGCAAAAATAATGATAGCGGCGCTGACAAATAAGAAAATTATGACCCCAAATGAACCTTATTCCAAAATGCCTTTGAAGAATGCCTCACTGCCCTTGCCTCCGGCCCGGTTATAGCGCCTCAGGCTAAAGAGGCTGCTGCCCTCATCAATATAATTGACCTTCTCGTAGCAGGAAAGAGTAGCTTTAAAACCCAGTTTTGCCAAAATCTCCTCGGATTCCTTGCCGAAAGCACCAAAAGGGTAGACATAGGTATTGGGCTCCCAACCCAGTTTTTCTTTGCACATATCTTGAAAACGTATGGTATCCTCAGTCAGAGCTTTCTCATAATCGGCAAAGGATTCATTTTTGCGCTTCCCTGCCCCAAGACGCTTGCCCTTGTTAGAATGCATGTTATAAGAGTGATTCTGTATTTCTACCACTCCGGAATCCATCATTTCCTTCATCTGTTCCCAGGTCAGATAGGAGTAATTGGGATTGGGTTTTTCCTTGGGGTTATTCGCATCGGAAAAACTCCCCACAACCGAAATGATCGCCTTCATCCCCAACTCCTGCAAAAGGGGATAAAGGTAAACATAGCCATTATAATAACCATCATCAAAAGTGATAATAATAGGTTTCTCCGGCAGCCCGTTATTGCCTTCTGCATATGCGATCAGCTGGCTCATGGTAATGGTTGTATAACCCCGTTCCTTAATATAGCGCAAATCATTTTCCAGCTGCCGGAGGCTGATAATATACTTATCACTATATTTATAGTCCTTAATAATACTATGATACATGATAATAGGAACCGGCATCCCGCTTTGAGGCTGGGAATTGGCCCGGACAGAGTGAACAAAGATCCCCCCAAAAGTAAAAACCAATAATCCAGCCAAAACCGCAAGACTAAGCAATAAATTTCTCCAGGAAATTTTGATAACCATATAAAATCTCCTAATACAAGAGCTGTATGTTGAAAGATATGCATAAACAAGTAAAAATAGAAGCCGCCCCTTTGAGGCGGCTCCTAAAGTTAAGCAATCATTAATAACTATCTTTTTCAATCAACACTCAACACTCAGAACTCAACACTGGGCTGCAAAGCAGCCCGCTAAAATCCTTCATACTCAGTCCGCTCAATAATCTCGTCTTTCAAAGCTTCGCTCAAATTGCCAAAATAATCAGAATACCCCGCCACCCTGACAATCAAATCCTTATATTGATCCGGATATTCTTTGGCTGCCCGCAGGGTATCCGCATTGACCACATTAAACTGAATATGATGACCGTCCAGGCGGAAATAAGAACGCACTACCCGGCCCAAATTAACCAAACCTTCATCATCTTTTAGCAGACCGGGAGAGAATTTTTGATTAAGCAAAGTACCGCCGGTGCGTAAATGGTCCATCTTGGCTACAGATTTGATCACCGCCGTGGGGCCCTGACGGTCTGCGCCCTGTACCGGCGAAACTCCCTCGGAAAGAGGTTTATAAGCCAAACGGCCATCCGGGGTAGCCATAGTTACGGAGCCGAAATAGACATGGCAGGTGGTGGGCAGCAAATTGACCCGGTAATAACCGCCCCGGCTATTGGGCTTGCCGTTGACCAGAGCGTAATAAACCTCAAAAATATCTTTCATGATATCATCGGCATAATCATTATCGTTGCCGTATTTTGGTGTTTGATCCAGCAATTGACGATGGAGGACCGGATCAGCGGCAAAATTATCAGCCAAAGCTGCCAGAAGCTCCAGCATAGTGCAGGTCTTTTCCTCGAAAACATGAAATTTGATAGCGCTGAAGCAGTCCGTAATGGTTCCCAAACCAACTCCCTGGACATAGCTGGTATTGTAGCGGGCGCCCCCGGCATTATAATCCCGGCCCCTTTCTATGCAATCATCAATAATGGTGGAAAGAAAGGGACAGGGCATCGTCGTGGCAAAAAGCCGTTCAATGATGGCATTACCGCGCATTTTGATTTCCATGAAGTGCTCCATCTGTTTTTGCCAGGCTATGAACAGATCCTCAAAGCTGGTAAAGCCGGAAGCTTCGCCGGTCTTGGGGCCCAGTTGTTTGCCGGTGCGGGGATCCAGGCCATTATGCAGAGTCAGCTCCAACAGTTTAGTCATATTGAAATACCCTGTCAGCCAATAAGCCTCCCGGCCAAAAGCGCCAACTTCGACACAACCGCTGGTACCGCCATCCCGGGCATCCTGAATATCTTTACCTTGGCGCACCATTTCCTCCACCACCGCATCGGCATTGAAAAAGGAGGGAAAGCCCCAGCCCCGGCTCACTACTTTACAGACCCGCTTCAGGAAACGGTCCGGATTCTTTTTGGAAAGCTGGATATTGGTGGATGGTTGAAGCAAATGCATATCTTCGATAATATCCATCACCATATAACTGATATCATTGACCCCGTCGCTGCCGTCCCGTTTGAGTCCGGCGCTGTTGATATTACAAAAATCCGTATAGGTGCCGCTTTCCGCCGCGGTTACACCCACTTTGGGCGGAGCGGGCTGATTATTGAATTTCACCCAAAAACATTGCATTAATTCCCGGGCTTTTTCATAATCCAAGGCGCCGGCTTCCACCTCTTTTTGATAGAAAGGATAGAGATGCTGATCAAGCCGGCCCGGACTGAAGCTGTCCCAGGTATTGAGTTCACTGATAACCCCCAGGTGGACAAACCAGTACATTTGCAGGGCCTCATGAAAAGTACGGGGCGCTTCTCCCGGGACATGACGGCAGATAGCAGCCATATTTTCCAGTTCCAGGCGGCGTTTTTCATCTTGTTCCTTCCCGGCCAGGCAGTCCAATTCCTCGGCATGGCGCCGGGCAAAGGTAATAATGGCCTCGCAGCAAATATCCATGGCCTTTAATTCTTCCCGCTTGTCATAGGCCCGGGGATCGTTGATAAAGTCCAGCTTATTAATGGCAGCTTTGATTTCAGTCTGAAAATCCCGGAAGCCTTTTTGGTAAATATTTCCACCACACACAGTATGGCCTGGCGCCCGCTGCTCCATAAACTCCGTAAAAATACCTGCTTCATAAGCCTCTACCCATTCCGGATCCACCTCTCTCAAGAGAATATCCCGGATGGAGCGGCCCCGCCAATAGGGGATAACTGTTTTTTCGTAATAGTCAATATCCTCCGGACAAACCCGGAAGCTGATAGTTTCCCGCTTATCCAAAATCCGCAAATCCTCCACAGTATGGCAGCACAATTCGGGATAAGTAGGAGAAGCCTGAGGCGCAGGGCCCCTCTCCCCCACAATCAGCTCGCCTTCATTGATAACAATATCTTTGTGAGCCAAATAATGCTGAAAAAAGAGAGCCCGCTGCACCGGCACGGAATAGGCAGCCAACGAGGGATGAATTTCCGTCAGCAGCTTAGCCCGCTGTACAGATAAAGTAGGCTGAGTCTGGACACTTTGCTCGCGCAACTTCTGAACCCGAGAATTTAACATAGCTTTTAACCTCCTTAATAAAGTGTGGAGTGTGGAGTGTGAAGTTGTTGACATTTTGCTTCGTAAAATACCGTAATAAACTAAACAATAAATTTTTGCGTAGCAAAAACACCAAAAACTCCACACTCCACTCTCCACACTCCACTCTAAAAAAAACCTCTAACCACCAATCTTAACTTCAAATCCTGCTTCTTTAAAAACAGCAGCGATCCGCCTTACATCTCCCTCCCCGGGAGGCTCAACTCCATCCATTCGCCAAATTCGCCCGCAGCGTTTATATTTATCGCCGCCAATTTTATGAAAAGGCAGTAAATTGAGCGGCGGTTGATAGGCAAGTGTTTTGAGAAAATCCCGGGTAGCTATTATATTCTGCCCGTCATTGACTCCGGGAATGAGAGGGATCCGGATATTGACCGGATAGTTATTTTGGCAGAGCCAGCGCAAATTGGCTAATATTTGCCGGTTACCGACCCCGGAATAAAATTGATGCGCTTCATTATCTATATGCTTCAGGTCGAAAAGCCAAAGATCAACCAAATTAGCAATTTTTTCCAATTCCTCTTGAGGGGCATAGCCGGAGGTATCAACGACCCGGTGAATATCCCTTCTTTGGGCCTCTCTCAAAAGCTCAGAGAGAAAATCCGCCTGCAAAAGAGGTTCCCCGCCGGAGAAAGTGACCCCTCCCCCGCTTTCAGCAAAAAAAACAGAATCCTTTTCCACCTCATCCAAAACATCCTTGGCGCTCATTTCCCGTCCGGCCATTGCCAAAGCCCCGCCGGGGCAGGTTTTGATATAGGCGGGATCGGGGATCAATTCAAGAGCAGGAGACTTGCGGCAACGGCCGCAGTCCAGGCAGCGCTCCTGATAAAAAAGCAATTCTATCTGAGGCGAAATGCCTTCCGGATTATGGCACCAAAAGCAGGAAAGCGGACAACCCTTAAGAAAAACAGTCACCCGGATACCGGGCCCGTCATGGACAGCAAACTTCATGATATTAAGTACAGTCCCCATCAGTAACCTCTTAAGAAATACGTCATTAATTCCAATATCATTATAATACAAATTGAAATAGAAGTCAACACTTTTTCAAGATATTTTATCCAAAGGCAAAAAAATGAACTCCCACTGCAAAGGAAAGAAATTATATTTGCGGAAATAAAAGGATTTTCAACCACAATGAAGAAATACATATAGATTAATCAGAACACCAAAACATAATAAACTGATAATCCTTTTATACAATAAAAAAGCTTCGCAAAGCGAAGCCACAACAACTATTCACTATTCACTATTCACTATTCACTATCATAAGGGGGTGTAGGGTCAATGGAAGAACTTATGGGCAAAAAAATCAAGGAATTACGTATTGCCCGCAATATGACTTTAAAGGATTTGAGCAATGCCACCGAATTATCCATCAGTTTTCTTTCCCAAATTGAACGGGGAATCACTTCTGTTGCCATTCAATCATTAGGCAACATCGCCAAAGCCCTGGGAGTGGAGCTTTCCTATTTCTTCCGTTCTTTGGAACGGCCTCGCAATGTTATTACCCGCAGTTGGGAGCAGCAGATTTTTCATGATGACAAATCCCGCTTTGTCTATTACAGCATGAGCAATAACCGGGAAGACGCTCTGGTCGAACCTATGATTGCTTCCATATTGCCCACGGAGCGCCAAGCGGACATCCCTATCTATTCCCATGAGGGTGAGGAATTTATTTATGTTCTGGAAGGCAATCTGACGGTGATCGTAGAGGATGAGGAACAGGTATTACAGCCGGGAGACAGCGCCCATATCCCCTCGGTCCTTCCCCACGAATTACTGAATTTCACCGCCAGGCCGGTACGGATCATTTTTGTTACTACTTCCGGTATTAACAAACACCTGCCATCCAGCTATAGCGGCCTTGCCGCAGGGGATTAGAAATTAGGATATAATCTGGTGTATTGCACCCCAAAGTTACTATATTTACTGGTTTTTTGGCGCAACAAAAGTAGAAACTTATCCGTCTTAATAGGCGAGATCGTTCAGAGTTTTAAAAAACTTGTCAATTTTGTCCTGCTAAATATATAATAAATCAGCAGCTGCGCTCATAGCTTTATTATATGAACACTGCAAAGCCGAGGTTATTACTCATGAACATAGGTATTCCTCAAGCCCTGCTCTATTATTACTATTATCCCTTATGGCAGCCTTTTTTGGAGCAGTTAGGCGCAAAGACAATAGTTTCCAAACCTACGGATCAGGATATTATCCATCAAGGCTCCCGGGTCAGCGTCCCGGAGATTTGTGTACCCATCAAGGTTTTTAACGGCCATGTCAATGAGCTTTTGAACAAAGGCGTAGATTATATTTTTGCTCCCCGGATGGTACAGGTGGAAAAAGGACTTACTTTTTGTCCTAAGTTTTTGGGCTTGCCGGACATGCTGGATTATACTTTTCCTGCCCACAAAAATCAAATGCTGGCTCCCCAAATCAAAGGAACAAATGAATGGAGCGTCAGCAGCCAGGATTTACAGAAAGAGCCCTTTTTTGCCGCCTTTGACAAATCCCGGCTGGAAGCAGCTTGGCAAATAGGGGTAAAGGCTTGGAACCGCTTCCGGGAAATCTGCCGCCGGGGCTATTTGATTCCCGAGGCCCTTGATCTCTATCAAAAACCGGATTTACCAAAAGTTAAAAACCAGCAAGGGGAGATCAAAATCGGCCTGATCGGCTATGTTTATGATATCTATGATAAGCTGGTAGGCATGGAAATCTGCCAGCGCCTGCAAGAAATGGGGGCAGATCTCTCTACTTTTGAGATGCTCCAGGATAAGGATATCGACCGTCAAATCGACCCCATGAAGAAATCCCTCTTCTGGACCTTTTCCAACAAAGTATTCGGGGCCGGTCTCCACTTTTACCAACAACCGGAAATTGACGGCATCATCCATGTCACAGCTTTCGGCTGCGGCCCGGATTCCCTGAGCGGAAAAATGATGGAGCTGGATGCAGAAAAATACGGCAAACCCTTCATGACAGTACGGGTAGATGAACACAGCGGGGAAAGCCATCTTCAAACCAGGATAGAGGCTTTTACGGATATGCTGAAGCGGCGAAAACGACTACGCCTTATTGAGTTAGGAGTTAGGAGTTAGGAGTTAGGAGTTGATGAAAAAACACTTCGTGTTTTATCTATTTAATTAAAAGATTCTGTATTCTTTAATAACTTGTATCTTATAGATAGCTATTCAAGAAAGCATTACTAAAATCGTTTTTGCTGTGCAAAAACTACACTCACTCCTCATTCCTCACTCCTCACTCCTCACTCCTCATTCCTCATTCCTCATTCCTCATTCCTCATTCCTCACTCCTCACTCCTAACTCCTAACTAACACTCGTGCTATAGAGGTTGCAAAAACAAAAATCAAGATAAATGGTGATATAAATGGCAAAAATCTCATTTCCCTACATGGGTGAATCTGTTGTTGCTTATAAAAAAATTGGTCATATGTTGGGGCATGAGGTTATTGAGCCGCCTAAGCCTACGCAAAAGACTGTGGATTTGGGGGTCAAGCATGCCCCGGAATTTGCCTGTTTTCCTTTGAAAGTGCTTTTGGGTACATACCTGGAGGAAATTGCTCTGGGAGCTGATCTTTTGATGTCTTCCGGGGGGCACGGGCCTTGCCGGGCCGGTTATTATGGGGAAATGCATCGGAAAATCCTTCGCTCTTTGGGGTATGAAGGCCACTTGATTATTTTCGACGCCCCCCGTGATCACCTTCGGGATTTCTATCAGGATTTGAAGCGGATCAAAGCTAATAATTCCTGGATTTACTGCTACCATGTTCTTAAGCTGGTCTACCGGGCCATTAAAATCATGGACGAATTAGAGCAGAAAGTCAGCCGCCTGCGGGCCTATGAAGTCAAAACCGGTTCCGTCAACCGGGCCTGGGAGCAAATCCAGGAACTTGTTAACCAGGCCTTTACCCTACCTCAGCTGGAAGCAGCCCAAAAGGAGGGGCATAATTTACTGGACAGCCTGGAGATGATCCCGGTAAAAGAAGAACGCAAGCTGCGCATCGGTATCATCGGCGAAATCTATGTAGTAATGGAAAATTCTACCAATATGATGATGGAGCAAAAACTGGGCGAGCTGGGCTGCGAAGTACGGCGCTCCCAATATCTTTCCGACTGGATAGATTTCAATCTCCTGCCCCACTGGATCAGTCACCCCCACGAGGCAGAGATCCAAAAAATGGGCACAAAATATTTCGACATCGGCATCGGCGGCCATGCCCGGGAAAACATGGGCTGGATCGATCAATTCAGCAACTGGGGCTATGACGGCATTGTCCACCTATTACCCTTCGGCTGCCTGCCGGAACTGATGTCCCAAAGCATAATCCCCCAGGTATCCAAGGATCTAAACCTCCCCATAATCTCCTTCGCCCTGGATGAACAAAGCGGCCTGGCCAATAACTTAACAAGACTGGAAGCTTTTGTGGATTTAATCAAAGCCCAAAAATTCGGAGTAAAACAACATATCTTACAACAAAAAGCCGCAGGGTAATAAAGCAGGTAATAGGTAATAAGTTACTTATTACCTTCCATACAGGAGGCATAGACAACAAATGAGCAAAATATATCTTGGTGTGGACGTGGGTTCCGTAAGCACCAACCTCGTGGCTTTGGATCCTGATTATAATGTGGTTTTTGCCAGTTATCTCCGTACCAACGGCCAGCCCTTGGAAAGTGTCAAAACCTCTTTGCGGGAATTGCAAGAGACCGGTCCCGGGCAGGTTGCGGCGATCGGGGCTACAGGCAGTGGCCGCCAGTTGGTGGGCGTTTTGGTTGGCGCGGATATTGTCAAAAATGAAATCACTGCCCATGCCGCCGCTACTACTCATTTCTTCCCCCAGGCCCGCACCATCTTTGAAATCGGCGGTCAGGATTCCAAAATCATCATCATCAAAGACGGCATTGTAGTAGATTTTGCCATGAACAGTGTTTGTGCCGCCGGCACCGGCTCCTTTTTGGATCATCAGGCGGAAAGGCTTTCCATACCTATTGAGCAATTCGGCGACATGGCCCTCGCAGCTCAGCGTGATGTCCGGATCGCCGGGCGCTGTACGGTTTTTGCGGAGTCGGATATGATAGCCAAACAGCAATTCGGCTTTTCCAAGGCGGAGATTATTAAAGGCCTTTGCGAGGCCCTGGTGCGTAATTATATCAACAACCTGGGCCGGGGCAAAAGCCTGGAACCGCCCTATGTTTTCCAGGGCGGAGTAGCAGCCAATAAGGGCATCCGCGCTGCTTTTGAAAAAGAAGTGGGCGCAAAAGTACTGATCCCTGAGCATTATGGGATCATGGGGGCCATCGGGGCTGCCATGCTGGCTGCCGAAACGGTGGAACAAACCGGAAAGCCCAGCCGTTTCCGGGGCTTTGATATGCTGAACCTGGACTTCACCCCCGTCAGCATCGATTGCGAAGATTGCTCCAATAACTGCGAGGTGATCCAGGTGCAAGTAGAAGGCAAACCCATCGCCTCCTGGGGGGACCGCTGCGGTAAATGGACACAAAAGTGCAGCTAAAATATCCAAATTTAACTGAAACCTCGCATATAACCGGTTTAGTCGCATAAAAAAGTTTATAATTATTCCTGATCAAGAAGTTGACATATCAGCCTATTAAGGCCTTCCCTTCCCCCATTGCCGGGTAGAGCCGCAAGCTTAAGCCGGGCTTTTTCGGCGTGGTTTTTTATTTCTTGCCAGGCGTAGTCTATCCCGCCGTTTTGCGCTACCAGCTCCTGCATCTCCTCTAAAAGCTCACCATAGTGTGGGCTGCCGCTTTCTATGCCGGCTATTTCCCGGAGACGCTTGGCATAAGCCGGCTGGTCTAGGGCATAAAGTACGGGAAGGGTATAGATGCCGTCTGCGAAATCCTTGTGTACCGTCTTGCCCTCCTTGGCCGGATCCGAGATAAAATCCAATAAATCATCTCTGATTTGAAACATATAGCCCAGATGTTCGCCAATGGCAGCAAGGCGCCTGACAGTAGCTTCATCGCATCCGCTTGCAACAGCCCCCAGCTGCATGGCTTCAATAAAAAGAATTACAGTTTTGTTATAGATATTGCTCAAATAGATTTCAATCGCAGTGTCCGGATCAAAGCGGCAGGCCATCTGCCCCAGTTCTCCCCGGCACATTTTCTCAATGGTTTGCCCTATAGTCAGCGCTTCCCGGCTCATGCCTTCTTTGGCCAGATGATACATAACGCGGCTGATCAAAAAATCGCCGGCGAAAACCGCCATATCCTTACCAAATTTTTGCTGCACGGTCGGACGTCCGCGGCGCAGCGGCGAATCGTCGATGATGTCGTCGTGGATCAAGGATGCCATATGCACTATTTCAATCACTGCCCCCAGTTTGCACAATTGCCGGCGCAGCGGTTCATACTGCGGGCCAAAACGGGCTGCCAGTAACAGCAAGAGAGGACGGATCATTTTGCCGCGGGTATTGGATACCTCACTCAAAACCCGGGCCACGGCGCCGGTCTCTTCTTCTGTACAGAGAAATTCGTTGATATAACTATCAACGAAATCAAGTTCTGGGTTCAACCCTTCTACACTTTGCAATATATTATTCATATTATTAACCTCTATATGCATGGATCAAAATTCCTGCTATATAAGCCGAATTTGCGCACAGGTTTGCCAGAAGGATTGTCCCCATGCACTGTTTGCGCTGCCCCGGAACCAGTAGCAGGCGGAAAAGGCGCAGCCAAATAGGAAAAGCAGCCAAAAGCAGCAGGCATACCGGCAGCAAGCCGCCGCGAAAATGGCTGGCTGTACAGACGATTACCAAAAAAAACCAAAAGATCGCACCGGCAAAATAAACCGGCCTGGCCCTGGTACGGCCCAACAATACCGGGAGGGTTTTGCGGCCCATGGGAATATCACGCTCAATATCACATATATTATTAGTCATCATGATCAAGGCTATGCCAAAAAAGAGCGGCGCGGCCAGATAAAAAACTTCCCACCTAAAAGTAGCGGTAAGAGCAGAAAAAGCCGCTGCCGTAATCAGCACCCCCATTACCGTACCGGAAACAATTTCCCCCAAAGGCAAATAGGAGATTGGCTTTTTCCCGGCAGAATAAGCGATAACCACCAAACAACCGCATAATCCAATAATCAAAGTAACAAGCCCGCCCCGGTAAACCGGATAAATACCCAGCAACACAGCAGCCGCCATATAACAAAAACCCAGCCGCCGCACCTGACGGGGATCCAGATCATTATATACTAGAATAGCATCGCCGGGGTCGTCGGAATTTTCCTTATTGTCATTGCCTTTGATAAAATCATAGTAATCATTAAGGGTATTGACCGAGGATTGCAGCATTACAGAAGCCATCACTAAAAGCACAAATACCAACCAGGAAAATTCAGAGGCCAAAGCCCAAGCCAAAGCCGCCCCCAAAAGCACAGGAAAAACAGAAGCCATCCAGGTATGGGGGGATGCTAGGCCAAAAGCATGACTGATGTTTATTCTAGTGAAACTTTGCATTCATTCAGCCATTCCTCTCTTAGCTGGAAATTAGGAGTTAGAATTTAGGAGTTAGGAATTAGGAACTAAGCTCTCAAATTCGAACAAAAAAAGTCACAAAATATACCTCATCTCTTGATTGACTTGCAAGGATATAGATTCAAAATGATGCACGAAATAATTAGACACTGATTTTCGCAGATTTTAACGGATTTTCGCTGTTGTCTTTAGGATATGAGAAACTTAGGTGCTGTTGCTTTGAAGAAAAGATAAAAATAATTCAATACTTTTTATAAT